>MDSZ01003305.1_pt1 | contig 11862 bp, 5 predicted proteins | sample 811201 | NCBI WGS metagenome assembly MDSZ01 (sample SAMN05326647, study PRJNA326480) | marine metagenome | isolation source: seawater | place: Indian Ocean: North | collected 2010 | reverse complement strand
ACGGTTCCATACGAGGATATAATTTTGGAAGCTCCATATTTTAATAGTTGTAATTCTGATGGGAATGTGACAATCACTTTTCAAGTTGATATGTCTAATGAAGAGGTTGGTGGAGGAGATGGTGCCTGTGGTGTGCACATTGGTGGTACCTTTAATTATTTTGATTGGTGGGTTAACGAACTAAGTGATAATAATGAGGATAATATTTGGTCAGTAGATATTATTCTTGAATCGGGCTCTGAGATTGAATATAAATTTGCAAATTGTGGTAGCTTTGGAATAGAGTCTGTACCAGAAGAATGTGGCTTTGGTAGTGATTTAAATAGAACCTTTACAGTGCCAAATGAAGATGCTATAATTAATCCAGTATGTTTTGGAGAATGTTCAGAGGAATGTGGGGAACTTAGCTATTCTAGTGTCACTATATCAGTTGATATGAGCAATGTAGAAACAGAGTCAACTGGAGTTTTTGCCTCTGGTCCTGGTGCTATGCAAGGGCCTGCAGGTATACCTTTGTATGATAATGGTAATGATGTTTGGTCAACTACAATAGATATCCCTTACGGGGAATATACATATAAATTTCGAAATGGCTATTACGAAGATTGGGATTCTAATGGTTGGGAGGAAGAAGTTTTGTTAGAGGAGTGTGGATTTGGTACTTATAATGATAGGTTGCTGATTGTTAATCAGCCAGTAATTAATGCAGGTCCATTTTGTTTTGAAAGTTGCGATATATGTGACTCTAATATTGCTGGAGATGTTAATCAAGATGGATCTTTGGATGTTTTAGATATTGTATCAATTGTTAATCATGTTGTTGGCGAGTCTTTGCTAGATGATAACCAACTAATTTTGGCTGATTTTAATGGGGATTCTCTAGTAGATGTTTTAGATATTGTTGGTATGGTAAATAGTATTTTATCTGAATGAGATACTTAGCTTATTTTTTTTATGTAAGTATTCTGTTTTGTCAAACAACAGGTAAAATTTCAGGTTTTATAATTGATTCAGAATTAAATAAGCCAATTGCTGGTGCTAATATAGTAGTCCAGGGGACTTCATTAGGTACGGCTTCTGATGAGGATGGACTGTTTTATATTTTAAATCTTTCTCCCGGTAAATATTCAGTCGAATGTTCTTTTATAGGATATCAAACAACGCTTGTAGAGGATGTTCGGGTTTCTGTTAATAGGACAACACCTTTAAATATTGAATTAAATCAAGCTGCTATAAAAGGAGCTACTGTTTATGTTAAGGCTGATCAGGTTTCTATAAAAAAAGACCAGACAAGTACAGTTAAAAACATTTCATCTGAACAAATAGATATTTTGCCAGTAGAGAATGTATCTGGTATTATCAATATGCAGTCAGGTGTGGTAGATGGTCATTTTAGAGGTGGTAGAAATACAGAAGTAACATATTTAATTGATGGTATGCGTGTAGATGAAAGTTTTAGTGGAGCTAGTTCTGCTGTTGAAATTGAGCCAGAAACACTTAATGATCTTGAAATTATAACAGGTACTTTTAATGCTGAATATGGCAAGGCTATGAGTGGGGTTGTTAATCAAATAACCAAAGATGGAAGTAATTTTTTTGAAGGCAAAGTTTCAATCAATCAATCAAATTATATTACTCAAAATAATGATATTTTTCCAGGTATTGATGAGTTTGATTTAAATTTAAATCAAGACTATAGAGTGCAGTTTAGCGGTCCTATTATAAAAGATAAATTAACTTTTTTTGCAAATTATCGTCTTCAAGATAATTTAAATCATTTAAACGGTTATCATTATTTTAATGTTTCTGATTCAAGCAGTTTTTATCAAGACAGTCCTTTAGATTGGTATTCAGAGCATTCAGGACCCCATGTCCAAGAGACTTATTGCAGTGATTCATTCGGGGTCCCTATTTTGAATGAATCTGGAGATATTATTAATAATTCTGATGAATGTTCAGATTACGGTATTTGCAATCTTGAGATTTATTCATGCATGGATCCTTTGACAGGAGAAGTTTTGGTTAATACCATTGATGAAAATTATTGCACTCAGACTCTTCAAGGAATAATAGTTGTTAATCAGCAAGAAATTGATAGAATTCATAGGTCTGAATGTGAGATAAATATCCCCAATACTTATGATCAAAACTATGGCTATTTAAATCCTTTAATATCTACTTTTTTTAACCCTTCTATTTATTCAATAAGATCAAAGAATGATGTACTTGTTCCTATGAATTATAGTATTAATAAATCTTTATTTTTAAAGTTGATGTTTAAGCCTTTTTCAAAAATAAAGATGTCATTTATAGTTTCTGATAATGATGATGAGTGGCATTCTTATGCTCATTCATATAAATATAATCCATTTGGAATGGCATATGAATCTAGAAAATCAAAATTTTATGCGGTACAATCTAATATAATGTTTAATAGGTCTTCTTTTTTAGAGTCAAAACTATCTATGATTAATAATTCTTATGGGAATTATGTTTATGAAAACCCTTTAGATGGAGAATATGTCGGTGATCAGCTACATACAGCTGTTCCTGGGTTTTTTACAGGTGGACAAAGTAAGGCTCACATTACAAGAGAGATGTTAGATTTTAATTTAAAGTCAGATTTTAATTGGCAAATTAATTCTAATCACATATTAAAAGTAGGATTGGAATTTGTTAAACATAAAATAGAGAATAATAGCTTACAGATTAGACCGCACCCTGATTCAATAAATTATTCTCCCTATATTTTTACAGATCAGCTTTCAACTTATTCAGATATATATGTTGTAGAGCCTTTAGAGGGATCTTTTTATATACAAGATAAGATGGAATTTAATGAGATGGTTGTAAACGTAGGATTAAGATATGATTATTTTGATCCTAATACATACTATCCTTCAAATTATAGGAACCCTTTAAATCAAATTAGTCAAGTTGATACTTCTGAAGTGCTAAAAGCTAATGTTCAAAGCAGTATTAGTCCACGTTTTGGTCTTGCTTATCAAATAGCAGATGAAGCTGTACTTCACTTTAGTTATGGGCATTTTTTTCAGATTCCACCAATGTATGCGATGTATGCAAATTCAAGTTGGTTGATTCCTACTACAAATTTTCAAACAATACTTGGTAACCCTAATCTTGAAGCTGAAAAAACAATTACATATGAATTAGGTTTATGGCAAAAAATAAATGAATATATGGGATTCGAGGTAAATCTCTATTATAGAGATATATATAATCTGCTTGGAACGACAACATGGACGACTTATAACCAGGTTAAATATGGACTTTATGATAATAAAGATTATGGAAATGTTAGGGGAATTGAATTTAGCTTTGATAGTAATTATGGAAATTTTGATACGTATGTTAATTACACCTTACAATATACACGTGGAATAGCAGATTCTCCTACCCAAGCATTTAGTAGAGAAGGACAAAGCCTTGATCCTGTAAATAAATTAATTCCTATGAGTTGGGATCAGAGACATACCTTTAATGTAACTTTATCGTATAATGAAAGTAATTTTGGATTATCAGGAACAACTTATTTTAATTCAGGGACTCCATATACTTTTGAACCTTTAAGCGAATCCCAATTAGCTCAAATAAATTTTCTTCCAAATAATGATTATAAACCATTCAACTATAATATTGATTTAACAGGCTATTATAAATTTGATATTGGTGGATATCAATCACGAATAACTTTTTCTATTTATAACTTAACGGATAGGTTAAATGAATTTTGGGTTAATAGTAAAACGGGCAAGGCTTATACAGATATATTATCTCCCAGTCAGATTGCAGGCTATAGAAGCAATTTTTCAACAATAGAAGAGACGTACCAAAATCCATCAATGTATTCAGCTCCAAGAAGCATTAAATTAGGTTTTGAAATTATATTATAATGAAAAATAGCAGTTATATATTAATTCTAATTTTATCGTTATTGTTTTCTCAAAATAATTATCAAGGACCTGATGATAATGCCGGTGATCCATCTGCAATCAAAGAATCTTGGATGGATGGAAACAAAGTTTTACTTTATTTTAAAAATACTTCTGAATTATCTGATTGGGCTGAGGGTGGGCTCGATAATGTTTCGATATGGCCAAATGATGGTACTGGTACCAGAATGGTTGATGGAATTGGATTATTGATAGGAGCTAAAGTATATATTTTAGATGATGAAGATTCTGAAACGGTAGATACTATTGTAGTTGATAATTGGAGTGATATTTTAAATCAAGATATTAAAAAACATGAGGTTTATTTTTTACAAACTCAATATAGAGAAGAAATGGATCAAAACTCATTAGGTACTCTTGATTGGGGTTTTTATCCAGTCTTTGGATATTTTAATTCATTTCAAGATTATCCTGCGATGAGTGATGATCCGAATACATGGCCTGTCGCAGGTTGGCCTTCAAAAGGGAATAGTTTGCATTGGGCAGGTTACTGGGATGGAAGATTTGGAAAGGGTGTCACATATGCTGATCTTGAAACTTACTTCGTTATTAATGATGCTCAAGACCAAGAGCATTTACAAGGCCCTGATTATAAATATTATCCAAGACCTGAAAAATATATTCAACAAGATGCAAGTGTCCAGTCTGGAGCTCCATGGGGAGGGTTGGGGCTTCGAGTTGAAGCTCGAGGGTTTCAATGGAACAATCCTCTTGTTCGAGATGCTTTGTTTTGGGAATATAATATTACAAATATTTCTGATCATGATATAAATGAGGTTGCCTTTGGCTACTGGGTTGATAATGCAATAGGTGGTGAACCGGATGGTGATGATGAGGTAGGATATTTTGATACTAGTTTGGATTTATCTTATTCTTGGGATCATGATGGTGTTGGATTTGGTGGGGTTGTACCTGGTATTATGGGATTTGCATATCTTGAAAGCCCAGGAATACCAGATGATTTAATTGATAATGACAATGATGGTTTAGTAGATGAAAAAAGAGATAATGATAAAGGAAGTATTGTTTGTGGAACATGTGGTATTGATGATTTAAATGCATTTAAGGATTTTTATGGATATGAGGATGAAGATTTAAGAGATCATTGGTCAGGAGATGAAGATCAAGACTGGATATCTAGTATTTTAAATGAAGATGGAACATGTGTTGTTAATGATGATGTCGGACTTGATGGTATAGGGCCATCAGATATTAATTATACAGGTCCCGATCAAGATGGGACAGAATGTAATCAGCAGCCAGACTGTGAAGAAGGTGTTGGTTGTGAACCAAATTTTGGAGAAACTGATGTTTCAGAATCAGATATGATAGGGCTAACAACATTTCAGTTATTTCCTATAGATTCTCATTCAGAGCAAGTTGATAATTCATCAAAATGGTTTTATAATGATGATGTAATGTTTAATATGATGACCAGTGATACTTTAATGCAATATGCAGACATTCCTGATAATTTAGTTGAGCTATTTGCTTCTGGTACCTTTGCTTTATCGAAAGGGCAAACTGAGAGGATTTCAATGGCAGAATTACACTCTTTTGATTATTTAACAGAAAGTCCTGGCGGAGTACAACCTGAAGCTCCAGCATTGTTTGAGCTTAAAAAAACAGTCCAATTAATTTATGAAACTGATTATCGTTTTGCACAGCCACCTATTGCTCCAATACTTACAGCGGATGCAAAAGATGGAAAAGTAATTTTAACTTGGGATTCTAATTCTGAAAACTCAAGGGATCCCTTTTTACCAGATGAATTACAATATGATTTTGAAGGATATAAATTATATAAATCAACAGATAAGTATTTAAAAGATCCACAGATTATAACTGATGGCTATGGAAACCCTATGTTTAGTAGTCCTATTTTTCAATGTGATAAAATTGATGGCATAACAGGTTTTGCAGATTGGGCTCCTATATTTGGAACATCCTATTATGTTGGAGATGATTCGGGCATACAGCATCAGTTTATTGATACAGATGTTACGAATGGAAGGACGTATTATTATGCTTTAGTTGCATATGATTATGGTTTGGAGGCAAATGAAAGTCTTTCTTCTGGAATTCCTCCATCTGAGAATAATGTTATTATTGAGCTTGATGAAAATGAATATGTGATATCAACAGGACAAAATGTCGTAGAAGTTCACCCTGCAGCTCCATCAGCTGGATATGTAGATCCTAATTTAGATATATATAATCATATTGATTTTGGAACAGGCACGATTGATGTAGATATATATGCTCCAGGACAAATAAAGGATAATGCTACTTATTATGTAACTTTTATCAATGATACTCTTTCTGGTTTTATGCATAATGATGGTTTTCCAGAAATGATTGTGACATCTGGAATAGAGGTTTATAAAGATACTGAAGGAATAATAGATATTATTGATTCTGAAACTATAAAAGAATCATTAGAGCTTGTGTATTCAGAGTCATCTGGAGTTAACAGTTATAATAATCCAAATTATAATAATCAAAATATAGTTCTATCAGGGGCTGATTTGAATGGTGATGCTTACAATGATATTACTTATTCTACACTTAATACTTCAGAACCAGTTATAACGGATGTTTTTGATGGATTGCAATTAACAATTAATCAAAATGTAGAGTATCCTCAGCTAATAAATCAAGGCTGGAAAAATTCTCAAAATCTTAATTCTCAAATTTTTATTATGCCTTATCCTGATGTGCTGCATAGACAATCACTTGTAAATCCATTAGATGCAGATATTTATTTTTCAGATATTCCGGATGTATATACGAATGACATGGATTTAGGTTTAAATGTGTATGATGAGAATTATCAAAATATTCCTTCTAATGAATTACTTTTAAATGAAAGTTTTAATTTTTATGTATACAGTGAAACAATTGATCAAAATCTATCAATGATTGTACATGATCTTAATTTAAATGGCTCATATGATATTGATGATAGAATATTGGTTGGAACAAAAGGTGATTTTTTAGTTACTAATCCAAATACGGGTGAAGAAATTTTAATTGAGAATATTTGGAAAAGTACAAATTTTATAATTGAGTTTGGAGGTATTGATGAATCTCAAATGCCTGTTGCTGGTGATATATATGAGATTAATTATGAGCGACCATTCTGGTCTTCAGATGTATTAAAAATAGTTACTCATGCTCCACAAGAATTGGATTACTCTAGTCATGATTTAGATATGGAAGCAATTAAAGTAGTTCCAAATCCATATATAGGTACTAATTTGTTAGAAGAGTCAATTTATAGTTCCAATTTTAATCAAAGAAGAAAGTTGATGTTTACTCATCTACCTTCTCAATGTATTATTAAAATATTTACAAGTAGCGGTATTCTTGTTGATATTATTGAGGTAAATAATAGTATTGATGATGGTGTGGCTTATTGGGATCTGTTAACTAATGAAGGAATGGAAGTCGCATCAGGAATGTATTTTTTTCATGTTAAGTCAAATATTACAGGTAAAGAAAAGGTTGGGAAATTTGCAATTGTAAAATGATTTTATTTAAAAAAATATTATTTATTTGTATTACTTCTATTATGATTGCAAATAATGGTAATGGTACAACGACAGCTAACTTTTTAGAGATTGATGTAGGTAGTAGAGCAACTTCAATGGGAGGAGCTTATGTTAGTTTGTCAAGTGGTCCTTCAGCTATTTTCTGGAACCCTTCAGGGTTGACGGGTGTTGATAAAACAGAAGCTTTATTTATGTATCAACCTTATTGGGATGATAGCAATATTATTTTTACAGGAATTGCTACTCCAATTGATAATAGTAGTTATTTTGGAGCTGCATTATTTATGTTTAACTGGGGAGAGATTGAGGAAACTACTTTAGAATATCAAGATGGAACAGGCGTAATGTTTTCTCCAAATGAATATTCAATATCCTTATCATATGCTCGGAAATTTGTGGATTGGTTTTCATTTGGATCATCTGTTAAATATATATCTTCCAACTTAGATGTTGGTCAGATTTCAGGCAGTGCTCTTGCGATGGATTTAGGAGTGATGATTGAGACAGACTTCTTTAGCTCTAGAAATACAAAAGATGGATTGAAAATTGGCATGTCTATATCTAATTATGGTACCAAATTAAAATATGATGAAGGAATTGGTCTTTTAGTCTCAACCGATATATCAGAAGATAATGGCAATTGGAGTAATTTGTTAACAGAGGTTCATACAGAGGGAGATGAATTACCTTTAAATTTTAGAATTGGATGTTCTTTAACTCCTATTAATACATTGCGACAAAAATTAACTTTGGCAATAGATGGTGTTCACCCAAATAATAATAGTGAGTCAATTAACCTGGGGTTAGAATATATGTTTATAATTCCAGGTAAGGCTAGTTTTCATGTTAATTCTGGGTTTAAAGGATTATTTATGTCAAATCCAGATAATCAGTATAGTAGAGAGTATGGTCCTGCTTTTGGTTTTGGAATGGAATTCTGGAAAAATAATAATCCATATATTTCAATAGATTATTGTTATCAATCATTTTGGACAATGTCAAATACTAATATGTTTTCAATTGGTTTGTATCTATGAAAAAAGTAATTCTATATATGTTGTTTTCTGTAGTTTTTGGACTTCAAGATACTCTTGTTGTCGTTAATGGTAAAGTTATTACAAAAAATGATTTTATTAGGCGCTCAGAGTATACTATAAGACCTAACTATTGCAAGTCTAATAGTAATATAGATAAAAAAATAATTTTAAATTCTTTAATTGCTGAAAAACTCTTTTCAATTGAGAATTCTGAATCTCAAGTTGTAGATGAGAAAATTTTAAATTCAATAAATGGTATAAAAGAGCAGACAATGAGAAAGCTTTTACTTGAAGATTATGTCAATGAAAAAATAATGATTGATAAGAATTTTATTGCTGATTTATATAATAGATCTCAATTTGAATATGATGTTAATTTTATTAACATAAGTACTAATGATATTAGCGGAGTTGATTTAAATAACTCTTTTAATGAAATTGCAAAAAAAGCAAAAGTGGGCTTAAATACTCATTATATCACATTTTTAAATTGTTCAAATGAACAGGTGTTTAATTATTTTTATTATGATAGTAATCAGATTAATAAAGGCGATTTAATAGGGCCAATAATAACATCAGATGATAGTGCTATCTTGATAGAGGTTTTGAAAAAGAAAAAAAATATCAAATTAAATATGCAGTCTCAATCAGAGCAATACAATAAAGTAAGAGATTATTATATAGAATTAGAATCAAACAAAATAAGAGAAAGATTTATATCTGAAATAATGAAAGGAAAAAAGATAGAATTCGAAAAAAATACTTTCTTGGAGCTTGCTGATTATTATTATAATCATTCTGATGCGGTTGTTGATTCTAATAATATTTTATTTACCTTAAATGGAGAAAAGTGGTCAATTAGAGATATTATGAATATCAGTAAGTCTCATCCTCTTGTTTTTAGAGATTCTTATGATAGTAAAAATGAATTTTATAATCAATTTAAACTTGCATTAGTTGATTTAATTCGAGATTCATTTTTGTCAGATAAAGCATCTGAATACAATTATGAGAATCATCCAATTGTGCTTAAAGAGGTTGAGGTGTGGATGGATTATGCGTTGGCGATAGATAAGAGAAATCAAATTTTACATGATAATATTGAGTTGAAGCAATATGATAATGAATATAAATTTATAGAGAATGTTTTAAATAAAGAAAGTGAACTGTTATTTGAGAAATATTCAGATAATATTGTGATCGATGTAGATATGTTTAATAGTATCGATTTGAGTCGTATTGACATGATGGTTATTAATCTGAATCAACCCTATCAATTGACAGTTCCTTTATTTCCAAAATTAACTATAAAAAATAATTTAAATTATGGCGTAAAAAAACCAACATAGGATATGAATATGAGAATAATCAAAATATTGACAATTTTAGTTTGTATATGTTTTTCAAATATTAATCAAAAAGTAGACTCTTTGCTTTCAATTATGACCTTAGATGAAAAAATTGGGCAGATGACTCAAGTTGAAATGCGTTTTATAGATTCATCTGATATTAAGAATTTATTTATAGGCTCAATTTTGAGTGGAGGGGGAGGTGTGCCGACCCCCAATGAGCCAGAAGCATGGGTTAATATGTATAATAAATTTCAAGATCAAGCACTAGATACGCGGTTGAAAATTCCTATCATATATGGTATAGATGCTGTGCATGGTCATAATAATGTCTATGGTGCGACAATCTTTCCTCATAATATAGGATTAGGCTGCTCTATGGATGCTGATTTAGTTGAAAGAATTTCATATGCTACATCTGTTGAAGTTGCAGGCACAGGTTTGAATTGGACTTTTAGTCCATGTGTGGCTATTCCTACTGATGAAAGATGGGGAAGGCATTATGAGGGTTTTTCTGAATCATCAGAATTAGTATCTGAATTAGGATTTAGTTCAATTAAAGGCTATCAAAGTTTTATACAACAAAATAAACCTACAGTCGCAGCATGCGCAAAACATTTTATTGGAGATGGAAATACTATTTGGGGTACTGGGCGAGATAATAAAATTGATAGAGGGAATACTATTATTGATGATGATATTCTTAATAATTTTCTATTACCTCCATATGAAAGAGCAATTGAAGCAGATGTTAAAACGGTTATGGCTTCATATAATAGTATTAATGGAGAAAAGTGTCATGGCAGTAGTTTTTTGTTTAATGATTTATTGAAAGGTAAGTTAGATTTTCAAGGATTTGTTATTTCAGATTGGCGAGGTATTGATGAATTAGAAGGTGATTATAAACAGGATATAATTACATCTATCAATGCAGGTATTGATATGGTAATGGTTCCAGGAGATATTACATGGGGAGGAGAGCCTTACACTAAATTTATAAAATTATTAAAAGAATCAGTCCAAGAGAATTCAATATCAATAGATAGAATTAATGATGCAGTAAGACGTATACTAAAGGTTAAATTTGAATTGAATTTGTTTAAATATCCTAAAGCAGACTATTCTTTGATTGAAAAAATAGGTTCTGTAGAGCATCGTTTGCTGGCTAAAGAAGCCGTTCGAAAATCTTTAGTACTATTGAAAAACAAAAAGGGAATTTTGCCTTTTTCTGATTCATACAGTAAAATTCATGTTGCTGGCAAAGGTGCTGATAACATTGGAATTCAATGTGGGGGTTGGTCAATAGAGTGGCAGGGTAGAGAGGGTGCTATAACAAATGGTACTACAATATTTCAAGGAATGAATCAGTATATTTATAATCATAATAAAAATATTCAATTAAGTTATAGTAGCGATGGGAGTGGTGCAGAGAAAGCTGATGTTGCAGTATTAGTTTTATCAGAAAAACCTTATGCTGAATGGTTTGGAGATGATGATAAGTTGCAATTATCAGAAGAAAATAAAAAAGTTTTAGAAAATTTAAAGAAAGCAAATATTCCTATTGTAACAATACTCCTTTCTGGCAGACCACTTATAATTAATGATGAGTTAAATGATAGTGATGCTTTTATTGCTGCATGGTTACCAGGTACTGAAGGTGGGGGGATCGCTGATATTTTATTTGGAGAATATGCTCCAACAGGTAAGCTGTCATATACATGGCCTAAAAATATAGAGCAAGTTCCTATTAATGATGGTGATGGCAAAGAGCCATTATTTCCATTTGGTTTTGGGTTGACGTATTAGATGAAATATTTTATTACTATATTCGCTATTTTTTTTCTTACTTGTGAGAATCCTAATGAGCCAGAGGTTTTTGGATGCATTAATCAAAATGCTTGTAATTACAATCCTAATGCAACAGTATCTGATGAATTATCCTGTTTGT
>MDSZ01209464.1_pt1 | contig 11863 bp, 8 predicted proteins | sample 811201 | NCBI WGS metagenome assembly MDSZ01 (sample SAMN05326647, study PRJNA326480) | marine metagenome | isolation source: seawater | place: Indian Ocean: North | collected 2010 | reverse complement strand
TAATTGTATAAGCTGTCATATAGATGGAGGTGCCTATTTTGGAAATCTTGACCTCTCTTCTTATTCAGAGGCTATGCAAGGTGGAGGTAGTGGAAATACGATTGTTCCATTTGACTCTGGAAACAGCTTATTGTGGCAACATGTAAACTCTGGTTATATGCCACCATATGGTTCTGGAAATTCGCCTTTAACTACAGCTCAAATTAATTTGATTGCTCAGTGGATTGATGAAGGTGCTTTTTTTGAACCTGCAGAAGATCCAATTGAAGGCAGATGGATCCCCAATGGATTTGATAATGCCATGTATGAGTTTGTGGATGGATTAAGATATACATACTATTGTCCTGAAAATAGTTGTGATACAGATTATTGGAATTCATTGGATACCAGTGATGCCATTCCTAACCCTAACCCTTACTACGTTGATGGAAATACACTAACAATTGATTTATTTTTCGGTAATGAAGCTACTTATACTATGGGCTTTAGATGCGATGGGCAAGTGGTAGATTTTTACTATGATGAAGATGATTGGGGTGAAGGTTTGCATTCAAGCATGTTTAGATTGGGTTTTGATGATGTTGATAATGAATGCTTAGATGCAAATCCAGATGACTGTTTATGCACTGAAGAATGGGATCCTGTCTGTGGGATAGATGGAAATACATATTCTAACCCTTGCTATGCTACGTGTCAATACGTTGTAATCGCATATGAAGGTGAATGTTTAGTTTTAAATGAAGGAATTGAAGGTAGATGGCATCTTGCAGATTTACCCAATGCTATAATGTATCAATTTGTAGATACTGAGCCTTTTGCTGATGCTGGATTAAGGTATAGTATTTATGTTGATGAAAATGGTGAATTTGATGATTTAGATGGTGACAACATAGGAGGGACACCTCATCCTTATAGTGTTGTAGGAGACATTATAACTATAAATACCCATTTTGGAAATATTTATAGCTATCAGATGAATTATAGATGTGATGGTCAAGTTGTTGATTTTTATGCTTATGATGATGATGATTTGAGTGGTTTATATTCCACCTTATTTAGAGAGGATTTTGATTATTTTAATAGTGAATGTTTTGAAGATTCTAATGAATGTTCTTTAACTACTGATGATATTTTAGGTCCTTATTATTTTGAAGATGCACCATTTAGGTCTGTAATAGCTCATGAAGATGAGCCTGGACAAAGATTGTTCATCTCTGGAAAAGTAAAACAGAATAACTGTGAAAATTCTATACCTGGTTCATTGATAGAGATTTGGCAAGCTAATGATGTAGGTTGTTATGGAATAGTTGAGAATTGTGATACTGGGAATCCTGAAAATGATTATTTTAATTTAAGAGGTAAATTTTTTAGTGATTCAAATGGAGATTACTCCTTTGAAAGTATTTTGCCTGGATATTATGGTTCTAGACCAAGACATATCCACATTAAAATAACTACACCCGATGGGACGGAATTAGTTTCCCAACTTTACTTTGAGAATGATCCTTATTGTGAAAATGATCAATGGTGTCAAGATGCGGACGATAGAATTATTTCATTAATAGAAGATGATTCTGGTGTAAATGGTGAAATAAATTTAATAATGGACTCCTTAGAAAATGGAATTTTATTAGGAGATATTAACTTTGATAATTCACTAAATGTGCAAGATGTTATATTGTTAGTTGGGATAATATTGAATAATTCTACTCCTAATGATTTTCAAATATATTCAAGTGATGTCAATAATGATAATAATATAGATATTTTAGATATAGTGGAGCTGGTGGCACTAATTATTAACTAATCCATCCTGCTTTGGGAGCAGAGAATCGCAAGCTTGAATCCTGCACCTCGACAATAAATTAGAAAGCCTCTTTACTGAGGCTTTTTTATTTTGTAAATTACTTAAGCATGAAAAAAATATTCTTCATACTATTATTACCTAGCTACATATTTTGTAATTACGAGTATTCTTTAGAAGATTACAATACAACTTCTCCTACTTACGGTAGCTATGTTTGGATGCCTGAATATTCAAACTACATAACGATGCATTATTTTGCCACTCAGGGATGAGCGGGCTGAACAGCTACATTTGGGCAGTTGTCCAATTTTCAAGAAGAATTAAGAAATGATGATGGTTATGAGAATATTGTTATTATTGCAGTCGGCCAAACAAATTTAACTACATTTAATAATAATTTTTGCGCAAATTCAAATTTACCTCTCGTTATGGACTTGCATCCCAGTACACCTATTAGAGAGCAATTCTCTCCTTATGGAGAGCATCATTATTTTGTTATTTTAGATTATGAAGGAAATTATATTGGCCATATTGATTTACTTAGTTTGGGGAATACAGAAAAAAATTATATTAGAAGTGTACTTGAAGAACATTACCAGCAATCTAATATGGGTGATGTAAATGGAGATACTTTAGTTAATATCCAAGATGTTATTTTAATAATTAATTTAATTTTAAATGGTGACTTTAATTTAGCCGCTGATATAAATTTAGATGATAATGTCGATGTATTAGATGTGATTCAATTAGTAAATATAATTTTAAACTAAATGGATATAAAAAATAATAGTACTTTTGCATCTTAATAAATTGCAAAGCCTCTTTACAGAGGCTTTTTTGTTTTGTATATTTTATTATGAATAAGTTTACTCAGACATACGGATTGCTCATAATATTTTTGGGAATACTTCTGCCCGAATCATACCATTCGTGTATGCCATCTATAGATAATAGAGAAATTAATAGAAATGAGTACACATACCCTGAAACCATTCAAAGTGAAAACTTTGTTATTCACTTCACCACATCCAATGTTGATTCTCAGCTTGTTAATGGGCAATGGTTTAATCTTCAATGTAATACCGGGTACGCTCAATCCATACTAGATCATGCAGAATCTGCTTTGTCAATATTTTTAGAAGATGGTTGGGAGGATATCCCTCCTGATTGCGATGAATCAATTAGTGATTTAGATTCCCCGGAACATTGCATTAACTTTGGAGGAAATTCACTATATGATATATATCTATCTAATGATGGCGTTGGGATGGTTGTCCCTGAAACTCCATACCCTGTTGAGCCATACACAGGTGGATATACTAGTTATATGAAAATCTCAACTCTATTAAATGCACATGAAACGCTACCTAGTTGGAGTCATCATGTTGTTGCACATGAGTTGCACCATTCTATCCAGTTAAGATATGGATATTCAGTATCTGGAACCCCAGGGAATTATATGCATAATGGTTGGCTTTTTGAACAAACTGCTACCTACATGGAAAATGTAATCTATCCCAATAGTATTCATTTAAGTACGATGCTTGGCAACTGCAATGTCGTTACCCCGCTAACATACCCTGAATATAATATTGACTATCCAGCAGAGATTTATCCATATCGTAGCGCTCTTTGGCAAAAATTCTTAGTAGAATCATTTGAAGATTCTTCAATCATTCGATATATATGGGAAGATTATGGACTAGATTATGCAACGGGGAATCCCGTTTCGCTTTTTCCTATTTATAATGATGCTATCCAACATGCAACAGATAGTGAGTATGCTCTTTCTGATGCATATAATAATTATGCAATATGGCGATACTTTACTGGGAATAGATTTATATCCAATCAATACTTCAATGAATCGTCAAGCTATTGCACTGCTACTACTTCCTCTGATTTTGAAAATTCATTTATTTTATCTACCAATAAAGGGGCAAGTAAATTCATCAATCTTCCATCAGATAATATAAATTTAGTTGTATCTACAAACTTCCCTAATGATGTTCATCTAACTCATTTAATAATAAATTCAGATGATCATGTAGATTTTGTGAACTTGAGTAGTCAAGATAATAATTTTTATTTTAGCATCTCTTCAGAAAATACCAATGTGCTAATTGCTAATTCAAAATTCAGTGATACTGAAACTATGGATATAAATTTTTCTTTATCTATCAATTCTATTACTGGAGACCTTAACAGTGATGGTGATGCTAATATTTTAGATATAGTAATCTTAGTAGAACATATTTTAAGCTCAGCAACTGTAGAACTAGAAGGTTCAGATATAAATAATGATGGAGATACTAATATCTTGGATGTAGTTCAACTTGTAAATATAATTCTAAATTAAATAGAGGGAGTAGCATGTGGATATATTCACATTAACAGAGTTCCTTAAATATTGTACAATTATAAATTTTGCATTCTTGCTAATATCAACCCTCATGATGAGAACAGATTTTGTTTACAATTTACACTCTAAATTTGGAGTTTGGGAAGGTAGCAAGGAAACCCATAAGCAGTCAGGATACTTACTATTAGGGAATTATAAGATACTTATTATTGTATTTAATGCAGTCCCTTATTTTGTATTGTGTTGCTGCATGTAAAATCAAACAAATGAAAACTAATCAGAATTGGAATATAAAAAATTCCTATATAAAGCTTCCTTCCAAATTATACTCAGAACAATTTCCTGAAAAAGCTATTAACCCTAAAATAATATATTTTAATTCTAATTTAGCACTAGAGCTTGGTTTAGAGTTTTTATCTGAAACAGACGTTTTAAATTATTTTTCAGGCAACAAAATACCTGAAAAAACAACCCCTATCGCACAAGCTTACGCAGGTCATCAATTTGGACATTTCACTGTGCTTGGAGATGGAAGAGCTGTCTTGATTGGTGAACAAATAACTCCTAAAAATATAAGATATGATATTCAATTAAAAGGTTCAGGGAAAACACCCTACTCAAGACAAGGTGATGGGAAGGCAACACTGAGTTCGATCCTACGTGAATACATAATAAGTGAAGCCATGTTTAATCTAGGGATCCCGACTACAAGGAGCCTAGCTGTCATTGAAACAGGTGAAAAAGTTTATCGAGATCAAATTTATAACGGAGCTGTTTTAACACGAATTTCTTCTAGTCATATTAGATGTGGGACTTTTGAATTCGTAAGAAATTTTTGTTCAAAAGATGATTTAGAAATATTTATTAAATATGTTATAGATAGACACTATCCTCAAATTGCAAATACTAAAAATCCTACCCTGGAGCTATTTGAATTAGTAATGATTAAGCAAATTGATTTAATTGTAAATTGGATGAGAGTGGGTTTTATTCATGGTGTAATGAACACTGATAATATGAGTATTGCTGGTGAAACTATAGACTATGGACCCTGTTCATTTATGAATACATATAATCCTAATACTGTTTTTAGTTCTATCGATAGAAATGGACGTTACTCATTTGGGAATCAGCCCAAAATTGCACATTGGAATTTGATGATACTTGCTAATACGCTAATCCCGATTGTTTCTGGTGATGAAAAAAAATCAATAGAATTAATTAAAGAAAAATTAAATAAATTTTCATCAATATTTACTAACCGCTGGTATGATATGATGTGCAAAAAAATAGGAATTTTAAAGCCTATTGAAGAAGACAAGCTATTGGTAGATTCACTGCTAAAATTGATGGAAAGCTACAAAGCTGATTATACTAATACATTTGCGGCCTTATCATTAAATGTAGATTCCAATGATACTTTATTTACTTCAAATGAGTTAAAGAAGTGGAAAAAGCAATGGGAGGATAGAATTGATTCCCAAGATAAAGCTTTTGAATTAATGCAAACTCAAAATCCATTAGTCATACCTCGTAATCATTTAGTAGAGTTGGCATTAGAGAATTCTATAAATAAAAATTTCAATGAATTTGATGATTTATTAGATTTAGTTTCAAAGCCATATGATTATAAGTCTAATTATACTTTCCAGACTGTTCCAGATGGTTTTGATGATTCATATAAAACTTTCTGCGGAACATAAGTTGAAATATGGATATTAAGTTAGCTCTAGAAAAATTAAATCAAGATTCTAAAATGAAGAAACTTGTAAAAGATTATGGACTCCCTGATTTTGAACCCCAAGATGACTATTTTAAATCTCTAATGCGTTCTATTGTCTTTCAGCAACTAAGTGGAAAGGTAGCAAAAATAATATACCAAAGATTAATTAGCTTGCTACCTAGCAATAAAATTATTCCCAGTGAAGTCTTGACGCTTACTAATGAAGAGATGAGACAGGTAGGATTATCTTCACAAAAAATTAATTATATAAAAAACTTAGCTAATTACTTTGATACTAATTTATTTAATAGCAATAAAGTTGAGAAAATGAGTAATGAAGAAATCAGCAAGGAATTAATTCAAATAAAAGGAATAGGGCAATGGACAGTAGATATGTTTCTTATGTTTACACTAAATAGGCCAGATGTCATGCCCTATTCAGATTTAGGAATTCAGAAAGGCATGAAAACTTTATTTGATTTGGATAAACTACCAACAAAAGAAAAAATGGAAGCTCTATCAATAAAGTGGAAGCCATACAGAACCATCGCATGCTGGTATCTATGGAAAATTGTGGATGATGGATTTGAGTGGTAAATAAAGCCTCTTTACTGATGCTTTTTTGTTTTGTAGATTAGAATATGAAAAAATATTTAATATTTATAGCCTTAAGCTGCTCTTTTTCTTTCACTCAATGGTTCCAAATGAACTATCAAGGAACTAATAGAAGCTATTACGTTGCATATCCTAGTGGGACGTCAGAACCCTCAGGGTTAATTATTAATATGCATGGTTTTGGAGGGAGCGCTGCAGGCCAAATGTCTGGTACGCAGATGGATAATTATGCACACCCTCAGAATATTGCGGTTGTATATCCTCAAGGAATCAATTCAGATATAGGCTATACCTCATGGAATGTTGGTACATATTGGGATTTTAATAGTCAAGATGATGTTGGCTTTATTAGTGCGATGATTGATGAAATTGCTTCTAATTTTGAAATTGATTTAAATAGAGTTTATGCTTGTGGGTTTTCAAATGGTGGATATATGGCATATGAATTAGCATGTGAATTATCTGATAAAGTAACAGCCTTTGGTTCAGTCACTGGAAATTTTATGTTAAACTCTGATCAACAGTGTGATAATGAGAGAGATATTCCTATTATTCATTTTCATGGTACAAATGATCCTACAGTTGACTACTATCCCCCATCCTTTGATCAAGCCTTAACGGTAGAAGAATCAATTGATTATTGGTCTGTGTTTAATAATTTTGATTTAGAATATTATGAACAAATAAATTCTAATGTTGAAATATTTACATATTATAATGAAAATTCTCCAGCTGAATTTACACACTACAAGGTCACTGGCGGTCAACATGAATGGTTTTGGAATAACTGGGGATTTAATACTAGTGAGGAGCTAGTGAATTTCTTTTTACAATATGAGCTAACTGATTTTATCAACAATGGATTGCTGGGGGATTTAAATGAAGATGGCAATATAAATGTTCAGGATATAATCATAACCATTAATTTGGCTTTAGAAAATGAGTATAATCTCTTAGCAGATTTAAACTCTGATGAAACCATAGATATTTTAGATATAGTACAGCTTGTAAATTTAATTTTAGATTAAGTCTATGAATAAATTTATTTACCTACTATTACTTTCAATAAGCTTATGTCAGTTCACAATTAAAGATGGAAAAGCCTATGATCTTTCTTATGACAAGTACTATTCTGACCAAGAGTTTATTGACTTTTTAAGCTGTGATCCTAACTTTTACAATGACACGCATTTAAAAAAATTTAAAAAATCTCATAGGAATCTAAAGTTTAAAAGAAACTGGTATATTTATTTAATGACAATTTCAAGTATTGGTGCTGGTGTTGAGGGCATTCGCTATCCTGAGAGATGGGATGAAGGTGGTGATAATTATGATATTGAGAACCCCGATGAAAAACCCCCTGGCTTTGAGAGTATTGCAGTTGGAGTTATACTGTATACATCATATTTTGGATATAATAAAATTAGAAAAAATCGGTCTCTTCCTCGTATTATAAACAAATATAATAAATTATATTTAAATGAAGAGATTGAAGAGATAGAGATTCCCTATCGTTTTGTTGATAATATTTCAGATTCAGATAAAAGGGAGCGTATTATATCAATGGGTTTCTTGAGTGATAAAATACCTGTTAGTTTAATTGATATTTCAACTGTACATAATATAAATAAACATTCCGACTTCTACGGTACTTTGAGTACTACAATTTTGGGTGCCGGTCTAGGAGTAGGTTATAAGTATCATATTTTAGATAAATATATGACCACACCATTTATTGGGACTTCCTTATTTGCTTATGGTGAAGGCTGTGATATATGTATAGTGGAATGGAGCACAGTGAGTGGCTTCAGTGTATACTCTGGAGTCTCTTTATTTAGATCTAACAATAATCCTTTTTTTAATGCCCCAACAAAAAAAGTAAAAAAACACTCTATTAATTTCGGTGCTCATTGGACGTATATTTTTGGTGATGGCTCTTATGATCTTTACCCTCTACCCTTTTTGAATGTCGAAATAAGGAACTAATACTTTAGAGATTAAAGGTAGCAATCAGTTTTTTATCGAAAGCTTTAAAATATCACTTTATAATTAAAATGAATGCTTGCACCTGGCTCTGGAGTTAAATCTTTAATTCTAGATAGATGATTATAATATGTTTGATTGAAGATATTGTTTAATTGTACTGTAAAATTATGCATTCTAAAGTTATAGGTTATTACAAAATCAGTTAAAAATGTTCCAGGGGTATCTATCTCAAACTCACCTACCCTTTCTTGTGCATGTATCTTTGATAATCTAATTTTATAGCTTGCAACTTTTCTTAAAAAATCAAATGTTAATATCTGTTTCATGGGATTAATATATGATAAAGGCCTACCTGAGGTTTCATTGTCACCTTGAACAAATGAAAGATTGTAGTTAAGATGAAATTTTTCTAAGTAATATTCTAAATCAATTTCATATCCTTTAATTGTAACCTCATTTCCCTTTGAACTATACTTATGTAGCCAACCAAACTCACCACTCCCCCAATCTATAAAATCTGCACCATGGCAAGGATGCGTAGTCCATGGCTCCCAGTCATCAGGTATTTCACAAAGTCCATCTTTTGTCATTTCAAAATAATAGGGGCTATAGTTATAGAATGTTACCAAAGAAACACTTAATGGATCAGAGCTATATCTTAAAGAATTTTCAATTCCATAAATTCTTTCTGACTTAAGGTTAGGATTCCCAATTTCAAATGCATATGAAGCCAAGTGTGGACCATCAGAATATAATTCTTCAACTCTTGGAGGCCTCATCGTATGCATTAGCCAACTATTAAATTCAAATTTCTTGAGGACCTTTCTAATTCCAAAAGAAACAGATATATTTTCAAATTCTTTATTTTCAACTAAACTAATGTTGTTTCCATTTTCATCCGTAATCGGATTTCCTTCATCATCTTTGAGAATTAAATTTGCACCTTGATAATTGTAGTTATAATCTCCAGGGTTAACAAGCAATCGACCGATTCTAAATGAACTTAAAAAATCAATATCTAAGCTATTAATTGTACTTTCATGAAATCCATAAAATGAAAATTTATTTTCATTAGTTTTAGGTGTTAAATAAAATCCATCTGGTTTAAACTCTCTATTAGTAAACTCTAGCCCATATATTATATTATCTCCGCTAAGTTCTACTTTATAGTTTTGAGTTGTTTTTGCTAATGCAACATGAAAATTTTTATTCTCTAAAATCTGATTAATATTAGTAGGATTTTGTTCATCATTAACCATCTCTACATGCACATAATCAATATAATTAAATTTAATGTCCATCTGACTAAATCTTATAAATGAAATATCTTTATGAAAATTTATTTGATAAGAATTTTTCAATAAAAGTATATCTACGCCATCCTCGTGAGCTTGCGGATATGGAGGTATCCCATATATCATATTAAAATTTTCAACCATTAAGTTGGTATAACCACTGTTACCATATTTAGTAAACCCTAATTTATAAATACTCGTATTAGATTCAGTATTTGCTAATTCTTTTTCAGGGCTATTTTGATTTTTCGTATCACGGTTACTCAAGAAAAGATTTAACTGGGTATTTTTAATTGGGATATATAGCATCATATTTCCATAGACACCATCATTAAACGAATCTCCTCCAATCAAAAACTGTTTCATGAATTTATCAAATCTTATTTTGGGGTTACCAAGTAAACTTGTATTTACAACGCCACCTATAGCATTTGAACCATACAAAAGAGATTTTGGCCCTCTAATAATTTCTATCTGACTAACTTCAGTCATATCGAGTGAAATTACATGGTCAATTGATGATTGAGATAAATCTCCAGTTTCGTTCCCATCTTTTGTTAGCAAAAATCTATCACCAGAAAAGCCTCTTAAGGATGGCTTGGAAGTAACAATTCCAAATGAATTTATACCTATGTTAGGCTGATTAGATAATGAGGTTGCAATATTGCCCTTAAGATTATTATTTAATTCTTTTCCTGAAATAGAAATATCAGAAATTTGACTCGATCCATCTGTATGTGAATGAATTTTTACAGAGTTCAATTCAATTGACTTTGTTTTTAAAAGAATTTCTCCTAAATCATTTCTTTCTTTTAGCAAGGATACTAATATTGTTTTCTCTTCATATCCTATAATCTGGACTCTTAAATTAATTTGAGATTCTAAATTATCTTCTAGATAGTAGTTCTCTAGTAATAAATCAAAATTCCCAGAATCATCTGTTACTGTCCCAATATTTTGATTTGGTATAAAAATATTTACATCGCTAATTGGCTTTTGTGTATCTGCATCTAACACTACGCCAATAAAATTGTATGTTGAGGATAATAATATTTCTCCACATACAGTAAATAGTAATAAATATTTAAAAAATTTTATAATAACCTCTAATTAGTTTATTGGTACGCAGAATATAAAGCATTTGAAAAGATTTTCATCTGAATTATTAATCTATTCATTTTGAGAGGGTATAAATAAAATTATACCCTCTCAAAAGAGTTGTATTATTTAAGAAGAGTTAACTTCTGAGTTGATACCTGATTTGCACCTACCGCTTGCAGAATATATACACCACTTGCGACATTATCACCATTCCAAGTCATATTATATATACCAGCATCTATATTACCCTCATATATCACATCTACGAGCTGTCCACTAATATTGTAAACACTCAATGAAATATATCCTGTACTACCAACATTTAATTCAAATGAAGTAGAAGGATTGAAAGGGTTAGGATATGCATTGCCAAGTTTAATAGCAACTGGACCACTCCAGCTTGTATTAATATAGCCTTCAGTTGTAGCTGCAGTGATTTCCTCTATAGTGTATTCATCGCTACTTATAAAAATATCACTGATAGGATTAACAACAATAAGTTTTGTTGTTTTTCCTTCTGTTTTATAGTCTGCTACAAGTGCATCTTTTGTTAGTTCAATTTCAAAGTCACTTCCATGAGAAAGAATTATTTGAACTGCGCCAACTATTCCATCTGCATCCATTATCATAGTATCGTCTGTTTTTATGAATGTTGCAGATGTAGCCTCTTCACCTCTACCTCCAAGGATATAAGATACAATAGCAACGACATCAAGGATATCTACATTACTATCACCTGTATAATCACCACATTCTACAGAATGTTCAGTTTCTTCAATAATGGATGTAACTATAAGAACAATATCTTGAATATCTATATTCCCATCAGAGTTAACATCTCCAGTTAGACATTCCTCATCGTGATCATGATCATCATGGTCATCATCACCGTGATCATCATGCTCCTCGATAGTAATAGATATGATACTTTCATCATCAATCTCAAAACCTAATGGGAAGCAAGATGCTGGGTT
>MDSZ01209261.1_pt1 | contig 11863 bp, 11 predicted proteins | sample 811201 | NCBI WGS metagenome assembly MDSZ01 (sample SAMN05326647, study PRJNA326480) | marine metagenome | isolation source: seawater | place: Indian Ocean: North | collected 2010 | reverse complement strand
CGCATCTCGTACAATGAATACATCTTGTCATTTGGGTTTTAATTAAAGGACCCATATATTTTTCACTCACATATCTTTTGTTTTCTGAAAATCTTGATTTATCAACCCCGTAATATAAAGATTGGTCTTGGAGATCACATTCTCCGCCTTGGTCACAAACTGGACAATCCAATGGATGATTAGCTAATAAAAATTCCATTACTCCTTTTCTCGCCTTTTCTACTAAATTGGTATTTGTTTTAATATTCATTCCCTCGGAAGCTGGCATAGCACATGAAGCGATCGGCTTATTAGATTTTTCCATTTCAACAAGACACATTCTACAATTGCCTGCAATGGATAACCTTTCATGATAACAAAATCTTGGTATTTCTACATCAGCTAATTCACAAGCTTGAAGCACAGTCATGCCTGGTTCGAACTCAATTTCTTTTCCATTTATAATTATCTTAGGCATTTTATTTCTCTAATAAATGTTGGTCGATTAAATATGGTACATCTTTCTTTTTTTTGATTAACGGGTCATTGCTACATTTTTTATCAACTTCTTTTCTAAAATGTCTTAATAAACCTTGTACTGGCCAAGCTGAGCCCTCACCAAATGCACAAATAGTATGACCTTCAATTTGTTTAGTTACATCTTCTAATAAATTTATATCGCTTAAAGTAGTTTCTCCTTTAGTCGCTCTATTAAGTATTCTCCACATCCACCCAGAACCTTCTCTGCACGGGGTGCACTGACCACAACTTTCATGTTTATAAAACCTCGCTATACGAGCCATGCAAGAAACTATGTCTTGATCTTTGTTTATTACCACTATTCCAGCAGTACCAAGACCACTCTTGTTTTCAATTAAAGAGTCAAAATCCATATTTATTGTTTCACAAACATTTTTAGGTAATAAAGGCATCGAGGAACCCCCAGGAATAACAGCTTGCAAGTTATCCCATCCACCCACTACTCCTCCAGCGTGTTTGTTTATTAATTCTTTTAATGGTACCCCCATTTCTTCCTCTACGTTACAAGGATTATTTACGTTTCCAGATATGCAAAAAATTTTTGTCCCGGTGTTTTTTGGTCTTCCCATAGATGCAAACCATTTTCCACCTCGTCTTAAAATAGTAGGTACGACAGCAATTGTCTCAACATTGTTTACTATTGTGGGGCATCCGTATAAACCAACTAATGCAGGAAATGGAGGTTTTAATCTTGGTTGACCCTTATTGCCTTCAATACTTTCTAATAAAGCTGTTTCTTCACCACAAATGTAAGCGCCAGCACCATAATGTATATGAATGTCAAAGTCCCATCCTGATCCACATGCATTTTTACCTAAGAATTTCTTATCATAAGCTTGATTAATTGCTTCTTGAAGTCTTTGACCTTCAAAAAAATATTCGCCTCTTATATAAATGTAACAAACGTGAGCACCGACAGCATATCCAGCTATCAAACAACCCTCAATAAGTTTCTGTGGCTCAAATCTTAAAATATCTCTATCTTTACAAGTTCCTGGTTCAGACTCATCTGCATTGATGACTAAATAGTGAGGTCTTGAACCTTGTTTTTTTGGTATAAAAGACCATTTCATCGCAGTAGAAAAACCTGCGCCTCCTCTACCTCTTAACTCTGAAGTTTTAATTTCGTTAATAATCCATTCTTTACCCTTTGATAGTAGTTCGTTCGTGTTTTTCCAATCATCCCTATCTAAAGCTTTGTCTATTTCCCAGCCATAATTATTGTAAAGATTTTTAAATATTTTATTTTCTTCTTTAAGCATAATCTACACCATCATTTTTAATTCGATTTTCTGGAGCAGTATTTTTTCTGCCACGATAGGATCCCGAATTAAGTATTTTGTTTTTAAAAATAGAGTCTATTATTTTTGAGACACTTTTTTCATCTAAATCTTCATAATAATCATTATTAATTTGCATCATCGGGGCATTTACACAAGCTCCTAGACACTCTACCTCTGTCCATGAGCATTCTCCATTTTTAGATATTTGGTTTTCTTTTTCAGATATTTTATTTTTGCATACTTTTACAATTTTATCTGCGCCTCTGATTAAACAAGGGGTTGTAGTACATACTTGAATAAAATATTTTCCGACCGGTGACAAATTAAACATACTATAAAATGTGGCCACCTCATAAACACTAATATATGGCATAGATAGAAATTTGGATATGTACTTTATAGCTGCTAATGGAATCCAATTATTATTTTGATTCTGAGCTAAATATAAAAAAGGCATTACTGCACTTTTTTTATTTTTTTTTGGATATTTTTTTAAAATTTCCAAAGCTATTTTTTTTGTATTAGAGTTAAATTCAAAATTTTTGGGTTGATTAGCACTAACTTTTTTTAAACTCATCTATCAACCTCCCCAAAAACTATATCAAGTGAACCTAAAACTGCTGGTACATCAGCTAACATATGACCTCTTATTAGATAATCCATTGCTTGAAGGTGAGAAAAACCTGGAGCACGTATTTTACATCTATATGGTCTGTTGCTGCCATCCGAAATCAGATAAACTCCAAACTCGCCCTTTGGAGCTTCAACTGCGGTATAAACGTTTCCAGCAGGCACTCTGAATCCTTCTGTAAATAATTTAAAATGATGAATTAATGCTTCCATCGATTGTTTTAATTCTTCTCTATTTGGAGGAGAAATTTTTCCATCAACGGTTTTAACGGGTCCTTTCGGTAAATTTTCAATACATTGCTTTATTATTTTAACACTTTCTCTCATCTCTTCTATTCTACAAAGGTATCGATCATAACAATCACCATTTTTGCCTACAGGAATATTAAATTTTAAATCATTATAACATTCATACGGTTGTGATTTTCTTAAGTCCCAAGGTATGCCTGAACCCCTAAGCATTACGCCTGAAAAACTGTGGTCTAATGCTTCTTTTTTGGTTACTAATCCAATTTCAACATTTCGCTGTTTAAATATTCTATTTTCAGTAAGTAAATCCTCTAAGTCGTTTATTATTTTTGGAAACGTCTCACAAAACTTACCGATATCCTCGATTAATTTAGTAGGTAAATCTTTATGAACGCCACCAGTTCTAAAATAATTTGCATGTAATCTAGAGCCTGATGCTCTCTCATAAAAAGTCATTAAAGTCTCTCGCTCTTCAAAACCCCATAAAGAAGGCGTTAGTGCACCTACATCCAGAGCTTGAGTAGTGACATTTAAAATATGGCTTAATATTCTGCCAATTTCACAAAAAATAACTCTTATATACTTTGCTCGAATAGGGACTTCGATATCCAATAACTTTTCAGTCGCTAAAGCAAATGCATGTTCTTGATTCATTGGAGCAACATAATCTAATCTGTCAAAATATGGTAATGCTTGGGTGTAAGTCTTGTTTTCAATTAATTTTTCTGTCCCTCTGTGAAGTAAGCCTATATGTGGATCAGCTTTTTCAACAATTTCACCTTCTAACTCTAAAATTAGTCTCAGTACACCGTGAGCTGCAGGGTGTTGAGGTCCGAAATTTAAGCTCATTGTTTTAGTTTTTTTCATTTTTTTCTTTTTCCATAATCGCTTTTTTGTATTTAGTTCCCTCCCAAGGGCTGCTAAAATCAAAGTTTCTATAATTTTGTTCTAATTTTACTGGCTCATAAATTACTTTTTTATCTCTCTCGCTATATCTAACTTCATTAAATCCAGTTAAGGGGAAGTCTTTTCTTAAAGGATGTCCTTTAAAATTATAATCAGTTAATATTCTTCTTAAGTCAGGATGGTTAATAAATTTTATACCGTACATATCGAACACTTCTCTTTCCATCCAGTTCGCTGAAGGAAAGATCTTGGTTATTGATGGTATTTTTTCATTACTTTCAAATTTAACAGAGATTTTGATTCTTAAATTATTTTCAATAGACAAGAGTAAATATACTAATTCAAATCTCTTATCTTCATTGGGATAGTCTATTGCAGCAATATCAATTAATTGTTTAAATTTTAATCGATTGTTCGATTTTAAAAATGTTATTACTGCCAATATTTCGTTAACAGAAGTTTTTAATAGTAGTTCATTATATTTGATTTCAGAACTTTGAATTTTACTAGATAATTCTGCATTTACTAGTTTTTCAAGATTTTTTAAATTGTTAATTTCCATTTTTATCTTTTCACATCACCTTCTCTTCTAATTTTTTTTTGTAATTGAAGAATTCCATATAATAAAGCCTCTGCTGAAGGTGGGCAGCCGGGAACATATATATCTACTGGTACTATTTTATCACATCCTCTAACAACAGAATAAGAATAGTGATAATAACCTCCTCCATTAGCACAGCTACCCATGGAAATGACATATCTGGGTTCTGGCATTTGATCGTAAACTTTTCTTAAAGCTGGAGCCATCTTATTTGTTAATGTTCCAGCAACAATCATTACGTCGGACTGTCTTGGCGAAGCTCTAGGAGCAGCACCAAATCTTTCTAGATCATATCTTGGCATTGAAGTATGCATCATCTCTACTGCACAACATGCTAAACCAAAAGTCATCCAGTGTAATGAACCAGTTCTTGCCCAGTTAATTAAATTGTTTGTTGATGTCGTTATAAATCCTTTTTCTGCAAAATCTTTTGCAATTTGTTTAAATTCGTCTGGAACTTGATTTAACTTATCTTTAGAGTTTATTATTCTCATTCCCACTCCAATGCTCCTTTTTTCCATTCGTAAATAAAACCTACTGTTAAAACACCCAAAAATAACATCATAGACCAGAATCCAAAAACTCCTGTTATTCCTAATGTGATTGCCCATGGAAATAAAAATGCAATTTCCAAATCAAATATTATGAAAAGTATAGCCACTAAATAAAATCTTACATCAAATTCCATTCTAGAGTCATCAAAAGCGTCGAACCCACACTCGTAGGCTGAAAGTTTCTCGGGATCTGGATTATTAGGTGATGCTAAAAAATTAATTATTATAAAACCTATGCTCAAAAATAGAGCTATAAATAAAAAAATTATTATAGATAAGTAATCTGTTAAAAAGTTATAAATCATGTTTAATTAATATCTACCTTGATACATCTAGCTCAAGGATTCTCATATTAATGACTAATGTTATAACATCTGTTTGAAAAGTGTCTAGGCTAGTATTGTAGCAATTTGTTGATAATGATTCTCAAAAACTATATTAAGTCTCTATATATTTAAGTAAATTTTAAAGTTTTTACAAAGGTAATTCTAACTTAAAAAGAGATATGTTTTTTATAAAAGAGTATAACGCAAAAAAAATAAAAGAACCTGATAATTTCAACAATAGAAAAAGAATTCTTTCCAGTAAAAATAAAAACTTGATTTATTTATTGAATAAAAGGTTTGGTTGGATGAGAAAATATATATCTAAAAAAAAAGTAGTTGTAGAGCTTGGATCTGGAAATGGTTGTTTAAGAAAGATAATTCACAATAAAAACATATTGTTAACCGATATTATTAAATACCCTTGGATAAATAAAAAAGTTGATATGTTAAGTGTAAATTTGGGAAAAAAGTACATTAACAAAGTTGACGTAATTATAATAAATCACTCTTTGCATCATTGTGCCAATCCATATTTATCTTTAAAAAATGCTTCGAAATATCTTAAAAAAAATGGTTATATTTTAATAAATGAACCAGAAGCATCTTTTGCATTAAAATTAATACAAATTTTATTAGACGATGAAAGTTGGTCATTAAAAGTTAATATTTTTGATAGAAGAAAAAAAATTTTCGACCCCAAAAGTCCTTGGATCTCAAATACCGCAGTAGCACATCTTCTATTTTGTAATGAAAAAAAATTTTTAAAAAATTTCCCTCAATACAAGATAATAGAAAATAAATTATCTGAATTTTTAATTTTTTTAAATTCCGGAGGAGTGAATTCAGAATTCTTTCATATCAAACTTAATTTATTTTTTTTAAGATTATTAGATGCCTTAGATAAAACTTTAATCTGTTTATTTCCTAGTATATTTGCTTTAAATAGAAAAATTATTTTACAAAAAAAGAATAAATGATTATTTTTTCAAAAAAATTATATTACATATTATTTTTAATAATATTTTCTATAATATTTAATCAGTATTACGGCTACATTGGCATATTACCAATAGATAGTTTTTTAATTTTTAATTCTGGATTTGATCTTATGAATGGACACTTTCCCTTCAAAGATTATTGGACAATAAAAGAGCCTTTCATTGATTTAATTCAAGCCCTTTTTTTTTATATCTTTGGCGTATCTTGGTCAGTATACGTTTTCCATGCATCAGTTTTTAATTGTATTATCACACTAGCAACATTTTTAATTTTAAAAGAGTTTAAACTAAATATTAATTTAAGTTTTTTTTATTCTTTTTGTGTGGCAATTTTGTTTTACCCGACTGTCGGCACTCCATTTAGTGATCATCATACCTTAATTTTTTGCATAATTTCTTTTTATCTTTTTATTTTAGCACTTAAAAAAGATAAGAAAGTTTATTGGTTTTTAACACCTTTATTTCTTGGATTTGGTGTAATGTCTAAACAAGCTCCGTCTTTGTATTTCATAATTTTAATATCACTCTTGAGTATATTATATTTATTTTACTCAAAAAATTTTAAAAATTTTATTTATTCAATTTATGGATTCTTTGCCACAATTATTTTTTTTCTAGGTTTGTTTCTAATAGCCAAAATAAATTTTATTGATGTTTTTTATCAATATTATCTTTACCCAAGTTCTTTGGGAGAAACTCGACTAGATTGGCTACTGCCTATTGAGTTTAAAAGATTTATTTGGAGATTCAAAATTTTATATTTATCAATTGCGATACTAATTTATATCTTAATAACTCAATCGATAAAAAAAAATCATGCACTAGTGGATAATTTAATTATGCTTGGTGTAATATTTATTTGCTTAATTTCAATATGTCATCAACTTATGACTATAAACGCCATATTTATATATTGTTTAATACCAATTTTTTGTGGCTTCTCTCATATTTTTTCTGAGAAATATCTTAATAATAAATTTGTAAATATATTTTTAATTTTATTAACTTTAGGTTCAACTGTTTATTATTTTACTAAATACGTGAACAGTAGGACTTTTATGGATTTAAAAAATGTAGATTTAAATAAGTCTATAGATGGAAGTAATATCAACGAAAAATTAAAAAATGTAAAATGGATAACGATGTTTTATCCTGAGAATCCAGAAGAAGAGGCAGAAAATATAAAATTGTTTGTTGATACTTTAAAAAAAGATAGTGAAAATAAAATGATAGTAACTGATTATCAATTTATCTCGGTTTTTCTAAATCAATATGATTTTTCTGTTACTAGATTTTGGTATGATTTTCATGGATACCCTCAACCAAATAACAAATATTTTCTTTATTGGAAAAATTTCGTTTTAAAACAAATAAAAAAAAATAAAATTAAAAACATTTATGTTTTACTTCCCTTGCATGGTGAAAATAAACCACTTGAAAATGTTTTGGAAAATTGTTTTGAAAAACAAACTTTTTCAGAGGTTTTTTATAAACTCAAGTTAACCAATTGCTAAATTATGGCGGGAGTGACGGGACTCGAACCCGCGGCCTCCTGCGTGACAGGCAGGCGCTCTAACCAAACTGAGCTACACCCCCAAATTGGTGGGTGGTAAAGGACTCGAACCTATGACCCTCTCGGTGTAAACGAGATGCTCTACCAACTGAGCTAACCACCCAAAAATTCGTTCGACATATACAATAAATTTAAGCTAAAGTAAAAATGTATTTATCCAATCGTTAATTAGCTGTATTATTATATTCATGATTCTAGAGTGTAAATCTTGTCAAAAAAAATTCTTAGTTCCTGATAACGCTATAACTTCCTCTGGACGATTAGTTCAATGCAGTTCATGTGGAAATAAATGGACACAATTTCCCCTAAAAAAAAAGAATGAACTTTACAAAAAACAATCTGAGCCAAAAGAACTTGTTACAAAAAAATCAAAAACCAAAAAGAAAAAAGCGTCTAGTAAAAGTGGTCCATCAATTTATTCTAGAGAGTATTTAGAAAAAAAACATGGTATTAAAATAGGTGGTAGTTCATCAAAAGAATTCCTAAAAAAAAACGATTAAAAATAAAGAAAAATTAAAGGGTTTTGGTTTCTATAGTTATTTTTTTACGATGTTAATTTTTGTCATCACTCTTTTTGGTATACTAAACTTGACTAAAGAAAATTTAATTTTTCATTTCCCATTTTTAGAAATTTATATAGATATGCTATACGAGAATATTGAAAATTTTATAATTTTATTTAAAGATCTTTTTGATGTTATTTAAGTTTCTAAATTTTTAATATTTATAATATTCTTTGAAAGTTCTGAATTATTTTCTTTAATATCATTGAAAAAGTTCCAAGCTAAAACTATCAGAGTATTGTCGTTATCTTTAATTTGAGATTTATTTTTTATTGGTATTTTAACTCCTGGAATAAATTTATTGTGTTTTAATGGATTGTCCTCAACAATAAAATCAATTTGATCGGTAATTCCGTAAAAATTTAAAGCAGTAGTTGCTTTTGCTGGTGCTCCAAAACCAATGATCTTTTTCTCCTTTTGTTTTAATTTTGTTAAATTCCTTAAAACGTTTTTTCTAATCTCATACACTTTTTTTCCAAAATTAAGATATGTTTTATAATTCTTAAGTCCAAATTTTATTTCTTCATTTAATAGTTTTTTCACATTACTATGAATTTTCTTTTTGTTAGATTTACTTATGTACACTCTAAGTGATCCACCGTGAGTATTAATTTTTTCAGCATTAAAAATTTTTAAGTCAAAATTTTTAAAGAATTTTGTAAGCGATAACAGTGACCAATAATTATAATGTTCATGATAAATATTATCAAAAGTTAAATCTTTCAAAGTATTTAAAAGATATTGAATTTCAATAATTATTACTCCATTTTTATTTAAGAGCTTCAACATGCATTCGGCCATTTCTTTAAGATTGTCAGAGTGAGCAAATACATTAGATGCTAGAATTAGATCTGCCCCCTTTTTGATTTTTCTTAGATTTTTTTTGTTTAGAAAACCATTGAAAGTTTTAATTTTATTTTTGTTAGCTAATTTAGCTAAATTTTTTGCTGGCTCTATTCCTAGAATTTTTTTAAATTTTAAATCTTTGAAAGGTTTAAGTGCAACACCATCATTGCTCCCTACATCAATAATATATGATTTATTTGGCTTTAAATTGAATTCTTTAATGTATTTTGTTGAAGCTTTAATAAAATGATCCCTAAATATTTTTGAAGTAGAGGAAGTATAAAGATAATTTGAAAACATTTTTTTTGGATCCACTGAGACTGATAATTGGCAATTAAAACAATTTTCACAAAAATTTACCTCCAACGGGTAAAGATCACTATCATTATTTTTTTTATCCAATAAATTATTTGCTAAAGGCTGATAGCCAAGAGATACAACTCTTTTTAATTTTTTGTTACCACAAGATCTGCAGTCAAATTTATAATATTTCATTAACATTTTTTTTTCTTTTTGATCTACAAAATTATGTCTTATAGTATGGGTAATTCCATAATTATCGTGTTCTCTTTCCCCTCTAACCAAATTTAAAAAAGTGGTATCTTTAGTAAAAACCATTGTGTGTGCAACATTAGGTTTTATCACTGACAATTGTCCCTCATTTACTACTTGAGTAATTTTTGGTGAATTAGGATTAAGTATATCCTGAAAAACTTCAATAATTTGTCCTTTTGTAAATAAACATTTTTGTTCTTGTTGCGGATGATAGTGATTAGCTCTGATAGTGCCTTTTTTTGAATCAATTAGACCAATTAAATTAATTGGCTCTGTAAGCTCATGATTACTAATCTTGCCTCTCGTATCAACAAATTCATCTTCACCGTCTTTTACATATTCTAAATTTTCAATTATTTTTTGCTCTGACCATTTATAAACCATCTCTTTTATGCTCTCATCAAGGTTGTAAAGAAATTTAAATCCGGTTTTTAAGATTTTTTCATTTGAAAGTGAAAAACCAAGGTTTGGTATTAAATCATTTGTCTCTCTTAGAGTTACCTTAGGATTGTATTTTTTACAAATCTCCGCAACATCTCTTACACTAACAATATCTTTTGTAAGATTAAAAATTTCACTTTTAATATCGTTTCTCTCCTCCATGAATTTAAAACATCTAGCTACATCTATTAACGGAACTAAACTTTTTAATTGTTTGCCGCCAGAAAATAATTTTAATACGCCATTTTGAGAGGTAATTTTTGAAAAAAGATTAGGCATTATGTCTATTCTCATTGTATCGCTAGAGAAACCATACACAGATCCTAATCTTAAAATAACAAAATTTTTACCAGATTTTTTTAGTTGTTTTTCATTGAAGTCTTTTGATTTTGCATAAGATAATATTGGAAATGTTTTCTCATCTTCTAAAATATTTTTTTTAATTTCATTTATGCCCTCGTATACTACATGTGTAGATGGCATAATTATTTTGCAATGACTAGGGATAGCATCTAAGATATTTTGAGTACCTTGCTCAGCTACAAGCTTTATTTTTTCATCATTAAAACTACTTGCTTCTTCTTTGGTCCTTGGAACTTTAGTAATTCCCGCTAAATGATGCACTATATCAACATTGCTACAATGTTTTTTAATTAATTCTTTATCTAAAATATCACCATGAACAAAATTGATTTTCCATTTTCTTAATTGATTGACCCTTTCAGAGCTAAAATTACTATCAATAACTGTAACTTCGTCATTCCAACTATAGCCCGAGTATAATTTGCATAGCTCTGTTCCAATATATCCTAAGCCACCTGTAATCAATATTTTTTTAGCCATTAAAAATTAACTTACTCTAATTATAAAATTTACTCAATAATGTATGTAATGTCTGATGAATCTGATTATTAATGAGTGCTTTTAGTCTCTTCTTTTGATTTAGATTTTGAAATTTGCTCTACTTCAACCCACTCAACTCTTTTTAAATTTTTTGTTAAAGCTATCTTTAAAACTTCGTCAACACTCTTGACTGGGATAATATCCATATTTTTCTTGATAGAATCAGGTACTTCAACTAAATCTTTTTTGTTTTCAATAGGTATTAAAACTTTTTTAATACCCGCTCTATGAGCTGCTAAAAGTTTTTCTTTTAACCCTCCAATAGGTAAAACCAAGCCTCTTAAGGTAATTTCTCCAGTCATAGCAACTTTTTTATCTACTGGTATTTCAGTAATAGCTGATATTATTGAGGTAACCATTGCAATACCTGCAGATGGTCCATCTTTAGGCGTTGCACCCTCTGGCACATGAATATGAAAATCTTTTTTATCAAATACTGGTGGTATAATTCCAAATTCTAAACTTTTCGATCTAATATAAGATTTTGCCGCTTTAACTGACTCTTGCATTACTTCTCCTAATTTCCCTGTAATTTGCATTTTTCCCTTGCCAGGCATAACAGCAGACTCTATTTTTAAAATTTCTCCTCCAACTTCTGTCCAAGCTAAACCAGTTACAACTCCAATTCTATTTTCTTCCTCGATTTCTCCATATTTAAATTTCTGAACACCAAGATAGTTTGACAAATCTTTTTCATTAACCAAATTATTTATTTTTTCCTTAGAGTCTATTTTTTTTACAATTTTTCTAGCAATTTTAGAAATTTCTCTCTCTAAATTTCTTACACCAGACTCTCTAGTATAATTTCTTATAATTTTTCTATTTATTTCTTCATTTAATTTCCACTCGTTATCTTTTAAACCGTTATATTTACTTTGTTTAGGGATTAAATATTTTTGAGAAATATTTACTTTTT
>MDSZ01162632.1_pt1 | contig 11863 bp, 8 predicted proteins | sample 811201 | NCBI WGS metagenome assembly MDSZ01 (sample SAMN05326647, study PRJNA326480) | marine metagenome | isolation source: seawater | place: Indian Ocean: North | collected 2010 | reverse complement strand
GGTTCGTTGAGAAACATCGACGCCCCAGACATTGAATCCTGCATCGTGAAAGCCGATGGCGGTTGGCAAACCAACATATCCAAGACCAATAACTCCAACGGTTAATTGGCCGTTGTTGACTTTGTGTTGGAAGCTCGCTACCTCGCCCATATGTAGAGGGCAGAGGCTTTTGCCATTGAAGATAGCGGTTTATTGAAAAATGTATGATACCAGATACCTTAAAATCATAGATTATATTCAACCCAGGCATATATGTACTTGTCTGGAGGAGACATTAGTTCTTGCCCAGAAGAGAAAGATGCTAGATCTGGGTTGTGGATGCTACCGTTTTGAATTAGGCCTATTTCTCCTCCAAGTATTCTCAATACTTGTTGGTCTGGACGTTTACTGGTAACTTCAACCCATTTTATCGAAAGATTATCATCTCCAACTGTGAACGATTCATTCGGAGCTAGAACTATCAAATCACCAAATAGAGTTCCATTATGAGTTGAAAATACTTGATCGGGTTGTAGGTACTCTGTTTGATTTACCTCCCACAATACCGAAGACCACCATGCATTCGCAATTCCATCTCCAATTGCAACGGACTGAAATTCAATCATTGGATGCCCCAGTTGATAATTAAATGATTTCTCAAATGAGCCCCATGGCGCAACATTCGTTGTCAAGATATGGGTTGGTTCGTTACTTAGTATCGAATCGGTCAGCAAGTCTCCGGTCGGTTCAAACGAAGATTTTTTGACTGGATTATCAAATCGAAGTGTTGGTATAGAAGAATACAAACTAATCGAACTAGAACGGCCTGCTAGAACAAGGTCTGAATCATCAAGTTCATTCAAAGGTTGAATTTCAAATTGAGTCCAGTCATCAAAGTTTTCATTCAGAACAGATGCCTTTTGAATCTCATCCGGAATCTCGATTACATGACTGATTAGCGAACAAAAAATAATCAAACTACAGACATGTGGAAACCATCTAACTTTTTTCCTCAATGGTTCATTAAATTTAGATTCAAGACAAATCATTGATAGTACTAAACCCAGCCCAAATAAAGGAATGTTATATCTTGGTTCCCCCCAATCTAAGACTAACCCATTTAAAACCACTAGGGGCACGGTTAGTACAAAAATGGCAGTAGATTCAACCTTATCTTTGTATCTTAAAAGTAGAATGCCAATAACCGAGCAGGAAAGGATAAACAAATTCAAATTTAGTGCCACATCGTCAACAAAAGAGACTGCATCATAGGCACCAACATTTCTGTAACTACTTTCTTTGGTGAAATGAACCTTTCCCGAAATAGCATGGAAAGGATTGTGGAATTTTAGAAATTGATAAAGTAAAAAAGGTAAACAAATGACAAACCAGGCGATTGCAAAGTTACTAATTCTAACGAAATTGCGATCGCGAATAAGAAACCAACCAATCAAGCCAGTCATGTAAATAAACGTAAATTTTGTCAGAAAAATCAACCCAACACTCGCACCAAGTAAAACTGATAATCGATTGTTGATTGGTTCTTTTTCAGAGTCTATGAAGATGGCTAAGCAAAAAAACCACATTCCTGCCACTGGAACATCAGTCATTGCCATTTGGCCCCAAAACCTCACAGTAGGCAGTAAAATAAACAAGAGTACGCATAAAATACTTGTTGTTTTTGAAACATACCTTTCCGAAAAATGTTGGATTTGCCACGCTGAGGTTATGAAAAGAAACAAGGGAATCACAAATATCTCATCTATTTTACTTCCAAATAAAAACTCGAATGAAAGTACTGCAGGCACGATTGGCGATCTGTCGAGATAAAGCCCGTTTGGAATCCATTCTGAATAACCAGAGAAATTTAATGACTGGAGTATGTGATACGAAGCGTCTTGCCAAGCAATTGTGTAATCCCACCACGGTAGGAAAATTGCAAGTAAAAAAACGACTGCTGGCGCAACTAGCCACCTCAAATCACTTCTATCCCAAGATACTGTTTTCAATTTTTTGAAAAGTATGTATACCGTAACAAGAAATAGCGCACGTACAATCCATATGCTTTCAAAGCCAACAATCCACGAAAGAAAAATAATCCAGCCTAATACCGTAAGAGAGGGTAGGGAAAAGAAAATTAATTTTGAACATTGTATTGTTCTATTATTCATTCAACTTCCCCTCAAATCGAATTTTATTGCGTTAAGGAATTACAACCGGCGATTCCAACAGTCAAAAGATCGTTTTTCGCGCAATTCTCAAATCTTTGAATACAGGCCATGCTCATGCCAAATGGTGCTGGTGTTCAATATAACGGTCATTTTTACTTTAAATATAAATTAATACGACCATTACACAAGTGGGCATTGATATGGCACAAGAACCGGCCGCTGATAATTTGAGAAATTCTCATCAAATTCAATTTAAGACAAATATTGATGTTTCTTCAAACTATATCCACTGTCAGATATTTTGTGAAAATAAGAACGTAGATTACGCATTCTATCTCGTTGTTGATGGGGTCACGGCCGTTAAACAGTGGTACAAGAGTGAACCAGAATGCCTATTCCGTTTAGAATACAATCGAACTAAAGAACATAGCATCGTATTTTTCGTAAGAGATTTACAAGGAAATATCGTGAAAAAAACTGAGAAAATCAATCAACATTATATTGATTTTATACCATCTTGTAGTATCGAAGGAAAATCAATTCGATGTCATATTGAAACAACCCAAATTGACGCAGATTATGCATTTTATCTTTATTTTAACGATGAGCAAGTTGTCAAAAAATGGTATACAAAGGAAAAATCTGTCTTTTTTGAAATTCCTAATGAGCCTATACAATATTTTGAGATAAAATACTTCGCTCGTGACAAAAAATTGAATGTTTTTTCCAAAAACAGCGGATTTAAGACTTACAAACCACGAACAAATGAGGACCGTTCTAGGACAAATTTCGATTTTTTCCTTTCCTTGGATGGTGAAATAATCTACAAAAAAGTGAAACCTGAGAACAAACGATTTTCTGAAAAATTAAAAGATCATGGAGGTGTAAATCGCTTCCGCCAAATCCTTACTAGCCATTCTAAAACCAAAATAAGTAACCATATTGCAGAAGGATTTGGTATTGAGAACGATGGTTCGTATAAATCGAAGTACATTCACGGATATCGCCTCGATTTACTCGCTTCGTTAATCAAAGAATATCCTAGCCTACACCTTCCCTCGAACGAGGAGAGAGAAAATATCAAACTTCAATGTGAACTATTGATAGAAGCATTGAAAGAAGCAAATTCAGCTGGAGAACTGGTGGGAGATTGGGCCCTGCATAACTTGATTTATTCTCCAAAGGAAAACCGTATTTTTAATATCGACCTTGAAGGTTTCATCACCTATAATCCGTTGCCGGAATGGGCAAATATAGAACACATTCTAGCATGGATTCGAGAATTTTTGATTCTTCTAAAACCTTGAACACTTATGGAAATTTTTAGAGGATTTGCACCATTCTTGTTGCCATTCTTCCAATCACCAAAAATTTCTAGAGTGTTAATTAGAATCTAAAATAAATAAATTCAATCGTTGATGACGGTTTGTATAAGAAAGCTAAAGAAAGCATACCAGCACAAATTATCCCCCATGAGAGGGAGTTCTGCTTTGCAACCCAAAACTTGAATCCTCCTAGAAGCCCGCTGATAAAATGGCCAATTATGAAAAATATTACTATAGCAAAGGTGATTAGCTGAACTTCAGGTAATGATTCGAAAAATTCTGAAACATCTAACTTAGCATTTACTCCGATATAAGTTTTCAAACTTGGCCATAAAATTCGAGTATCCTCCACCCTGAATATTAGCCAGGTCATAAACACAAAGAATTGAGTAGTTAAATAACCCAAAGCATTCATGCTCTTTGGTGCGAAATCAAAACATTTGGTGAAGAACTGATTCGATGAAATCTGACGATGTGCAAGGAGTAACAATCCGTGAATAAATCCCCACAGCACAAAGTTCCACGACGCACCGTGCCACAAACCTCCAAGAAGCATTGTCCCCATCAACGCAATCACGAGTACTCTAGGACCGCCTCGACTTCCCCCCAAGGGAATGTAAAGATAATCCCTTAACCATGTGGAAAGGGAAATATGCCAACGCCTCCAAAAGTCCTGCGGAGTTTTTGCAGCATAAGGAGTCTTGAAATTTTCAGGGAGTTCAATTCCCAAGAGGTGCCCAGACCCGATTGCAATATCAGTATAGGCCGAAAAATCACAATAAATCTGAATTCCAAAACATAGTGCTCCCCACCATACTAGCAAAATATTGTCTAACGGGGACTCATTGGTGAAAATTTCATTCACATGTAATGCTACATTGTCTGCAATCAAGAATTTCTTCATCAATCCATAAAATATCAAGGTGAGACCTAACCTAAACCGATATGGATTAGTTTTAATTTCACCCTTAATTTGTTCGTGAAAATGCTGAGCACGTACAATCGGACCTGCCACTAATTGAGGGAAAAAAGCAGCATAACAGGCAAAATCGTAGAAGTTTTCGTAAGGTTTACTTTTCTCTCGATAAATATCAATTGTGTAAGACATAGTCTGGAAAGTATAGAAAGAAATTCCTACAGGCAACAATATTCCTAATGTATTCACGCCCGAATAGTTAATGAGCTTGAATGAAAGGAAATTGAACGATTCGATAAAGAAATCCAAATATTTGAAAGTTGCAAGAAGTCCTAAATTTACAATTAGACTAAACAGTAGCCAACGCTTACGAGTTGATTTTTGTTCTGAAAGGTATATTTTTTTACCCGCATTCCAATCGACAAGCGTCGAAATCAGCAAAAGGAGTACATGCCAACCGGATGCGAACCAAAAGAACAGATAACTCATTAGAAGCATTAGAGAAATTTGCAGATTTCTTTTTCTTTGCCTCAAGAAAAATACACCAAGTACAACCACTGGGAGAAAATAAAGGTAATATTCTGGTGTAACAAAATCCATATTCTCACCTCAACTACAAACTTGAACTGGAGACTGTTTCAAAGTACCAATCTTATTCCATGTATTGTTATACGAATCCACGATTTGGAATGGGTCATTTTTTGAAATATCTCCAGACAAGTCAATTAACGCAATTTCCTGTAATAACTGAATTGGTCCATTCAAACCATCTCCCATATCTAGGTCTACACAAGGGGCCATTTGAACCAGATGAGCCAAAACTTCTCCGGTTGAATTCTCGATATAATTAAACATGTATTGTTTAGAAATATTTTTTGTAAGGTTGGGGAAATTTTCAGAATTTTGTTGGACCCATTCCTCATCTAGATAAATATCAAAATTAAACCAAGCAAACATATCGTCGTTGTTTTTTTCCCAACTTTCTGCTATATTGTTATCGTTATAATCCACCCACATCGGCGAACTTGTAGTGTACTTTACAGTTAATATCGTATAATCCAATTTGGGTTTAACACCTTCAATTGAACATACGAAGGAATCACAAAAACCTCCAGAAAGAATGTAAACGCCTTCTTCGGGAATAACACTATAGCATCCTCGTTCAGTAATATCATAATTCTGGAAATCTTTCTGATCTTGAGTTATAGGAGGGCTATCACATACATCAATTTCATCTGGAACACCGTCAGAATCTGAATCTAGACTAAATCGAACATCGGTTGGCCATAAATCCGCATTATCACCAACACCGTCGGAATCTGAATCATATTGCTCAAAGGGGTCATTCGGAAATACATCAGAGTTATCTCCAATTCCATCTTCGTCTGAATCAATAAATTCATAATAATCATTCGGGAATATGTCAAATAAATCTGCAATACCATCTTGATCGGTGTCAACTAATGATCCAGTTCCTGCGTTGCCAAAATCTAACATTCTCAAAATATTAGCCGAGTTTCGCTGACAAAATTCTTCTCTTCCATCTTTGTCCAAATGATTGCGGTCATCAAAGTGATCGTGAACCCAACCTTGAGCCCATGTATTATCAATAATCTCTACATCCTTCATCCCAATGAAAGGAGACAGAGTATCGTTCAATGGATCCCACTGGCCAGGATTTAGATACTGGAAAGTTAAAGGATGGTGGGGTAACGTCATTAGGATTACCTTTATGTCGGCATTTGTAAGTTCTTTAACCATGTAGTGGAGTGCCTTATGTGATATAGTTTCACTCGATTGAGGTTTGTAATACTGCGCGCTTAACTTCATGTCAGTTTCATTGTATTGTTGTGATTCCTCAGGGGTCATCCTGTCGAAACGAACGGGAGGCCATTCTGGCTCTTGAAGAAATTTAATCCATTCATTGGTTCCGACTTCAGGAACTTGAGGATATGTACTGAAAGGATACACACCCGATTCATTTAATATTAAACGTCGCAGTAACTCTTCCGACGCTTCTGGAAACCACTCTTGCTTGAATTGCTCTCGCTCAAACTGATTTGTTGCTAGCCATTTACCATATTTCGCTTCAATTATGTCATACCATTCTCCAACATCAAGGTCGCTCTGTTCCATTGTATCCATTTTATATCTAAATTCTAAATATTCATCACTACTGGATGATGGGTCAACAAGCAAATTAACTCCTACTTCAAGCATTACAATATCTGGATTAGCTCGTATTAATCTCGGAATGTGCAGCATATCATTGTAAGGACGCGAACTCGGAATTGCTAGATTATAATATCGAACATCACTTCGGGAATCTAAAGCATCGAAACAAGACCCATTAAATGCTTTGAACATCATAGATGAGCCCATTGCAACGACCGAAATTTGTTCATCTTCTTCTATAGTTTCTAGAGCATCTTGGGTCATAGAATAACGGCCCATTGCTACAATTGAGCCATCATACAATAAAGGTTGAATTACTATGTCAAGTGTTGAAGGCACGATAAACAAGACAGAAAGAAAAAGAACAAAAAAGCTCGATAAAAGACCCACTTTTTCTTCTTGCGATGATGAGTCCAACATAGTTTCAAATTATCCCTAAGAAAAAAGAGGTATGAATGTTTCTTATCCGAGGATGAAAAAACTATGATTGAATGGCTTCTTTTTGTAAACCGAGACGGTAGATTTGAAGAACCCTAGAGCCGGACCCACACCATGGGTGAGGAGACGAAAGTAATGGTATTAGATACCGCCCCAAGCGTTTTCAAAGCACCCAGCCACATGATAAAAAACATCAATCAAAACCGAAGCCTTCTCAAAAACCTTGTTTCAAGAGACTTCAAAGTCAACTACCATGGACATGTTCTTGGCTATTTTTGGTCTCTATTGGAACCTTTAGCGCTAACGATGATTTTCTTTCTTGTGTTCATCATCTTACGAGGCGATTCTGACACCCTTCTTCCACTCAAAATAATGATCGGAATTCTAATTTTTACCTCTTTTTCTAGAACATTGAGCAGTTGTACTGCATGTCTCGTTTCAAATGCCGCTCTTATCCAACAAGTGTATTTTCCTCGTGAAATATTTCCGACCGCTATCGCTGGTTTTCGATTCTTGAGCCTCATACTCAGTATGACTGTTGTGATTCCATACATGATAGTCGAAAAAATAGTGCCCACTCAAACAATACTTCTGCTACCGCTTGCGATGTTTTCAGCAATACTTCTCGCACAAGGTATCGGCATGATGACCGCATCAATTCAAGTTCGAATTCGAGATACAAAACAAGTAGTTGACCTTATCCTGAGAGCTGCATTTTTCCTTTCAGGGGTCTTTTTCGGAGCTGAGCACATCCCTCCAGAACACCTCGAGATATTCCTTATGAATCCGGTTGCTGTATACATTGAAATGGCTCGTGCAGCAATCTTAGGTGATATGACATATCTTACCACGATTAAAATCGTTCGAGCGATTGGTATATCGATTGTCGTGTTCCTTATTGGCTCGATTGTATTCGTTAAAAGCGAAAGAAAGGCGGTGAAGTTCTTATGAGCAAAGGCAATGCCATTACTTTACAAAAAGTGGTTCTTGACTTCCCAGTGACCAAATCTGGTCCAGCATTTCTCAAGGAGATTTTGACATTGCGCTTCAGGAAAAAGTCCTCGAATTTCTATCGTGCAGTGAATGGAATTGACCTTGAAATTAAGAAAGGAGAAGTGTTTGGAATCATCGGGCCAAATGGAGCGGGTAAAAGCACTCTTTTGCGCATGATGGCTGGGATTTATGCCCCCGATGAAGGTTCATTGCGGGTTGAAGGGCGCGTATCACTACTTGCGGGATTAGGGGCTGGATTTCAGAAAAATCTTACAGGAAGGGAAAACATCTCTTTGAGCGGGAGCATCTATGGAATTGCACCTGATGAATTGTATCAAATGATACCGTCAATCGTCGTATTTTCAGGCATTGGAGATTTTATCGACCAACCACTCAGAACCTATTCATCAGGTATGAGAGCTCGTCTTGCATTCTCGATTGCCTCGCACCTTTCACCTGATGTTTTGCTCATCGACGAAGTATTGGCAGTGGGTGATTCTTCTTTTAGAGAAAAATCAAAACAACGGATTATGGAAATGGTAAAAGGGGATGCTACTGTTGTTATAGTGAGTCATAACGCTGCAATTCTACGTGAAATCTGTGATCGAGTAATGTGCATTGCTAAAGGGAAAATTGACATTGTTTCCGATGATATAAACGGTGTTATTGAGCGCTACAGAGAACTCGCACAAAGTAACAATTGAGGGATGGTTATGTTTAGGAAAGTTCTCGAGTCTCTGCCCTTCGTGCACCACCAACCGCCATTGACAATTCCGTTGAGAAAAGCCCTTGTAATGTCATTGCAAAGACCTGTGGACCTCAAACAAATTGAGTTTTATCTTGAGAAACATCTCAAAAAAGATGTTGCAAAAACCATTGATGAACTTAAATCTGGAATACAATATTTACGTAAAAAAAGATTTTTTAAACGCGATTCTAGCAACTTATACGTTGCCGGAGTCCGGGCAGTCTGTAAATACGATGCCAACCTCGGAATTGATTTTGGTAAGGAATTCATCGCTGAAATGCCAGATATGCGCGCAATCCGTACTCTGGTAACTTACTTGAATCGAACAAAAAGATTTGAAGAAATTCCAAAAATATTACAGCACTCAAAAGACAGTTCATATTCTCGTGAAAAGCGGAACCAAGTGGTACAAAATACATCAACATTGAGCGACATAGATGATGAAAATATCTTTCCATGGACATTTGAACTTGAAAAACCTCTCAAATTGTCAAAAAAGCCAACTTATTTTCGTCATAAATTTGACGATATGTCCTTTTCAAGTGTAGAAGGTATCACACCAGAAGTCGAACTAGCCGGCAAGGTAAAAATAGGGAAAACTGCGAAGCCAACTGCCGCATTAGCACGGTTTGAATTTTACGACGCTAACTTTAGACAGATTCACCCTGCACGAATTGCTGGATTGACTCACTCGAAAAATGTAGGTTGGTATTCGTACCTGCGACAAGACAATACCACTGGGGATTTTTTAATCACATTTGAATTGCCTGAATCATGTGTATTTGCGAACATTGGATTGCAAACTTGGCATGCTAAAACAAGCGTCAAAATTCTCCCCGGATTTGAAGCCCGCGCCTCAAGTATAAACCAGTTCCATCTCGATTTTAATCGATTCATGCACGATGTAGAGCATTGTGACTCAAAAGAAATCGTGTTCATGTTTTCGGGAACGACCTATGTTCAAGATGTACGCGCAAATCGACCAATTCGATTAACTCGAGAATTGATGAAACGTGGAATTCCAGTCATATTCAATTATCATCGTTGGAGACGGACAGATGAACATCCGGAGTATGCTGGAGATTTGCTGTTCCAAATACCAATCGATGTAACGAAACAATTTATGACTAAAATTGCGAAAATAAAGACCTCCAAAAAGAAAATATTTGTGGTCTCCTATCCGCACCCCATTATTCCAAAAATACTCAATCGTTTCAAAGTAAACGGATGGATGAATTTGTACGATGCTCGGGATGATTGGGAAGAATTTCAAAAAGTCGGTCAGGCAAAGTGGTACAATTCTGGAATTGAAAAATACATCGTTCGAAACTGTGACCATGTGACTGCGGTATCTTGGCCTTTAGGCAAGAAACTTGATGCATACGACCCGTTGAGTCCGGTTCAAATCGTCCCAAACGCCCTTTCTCCAAATTTTTTATCTCAAAAATACAAATGGAAAGGTTCCTCAAAAGTCAAAATTGGATATTTTGGCCATCTTACCTCAAGCTGGTTTGATTGGGATTCACTCATTGAAATTGCGAACATGAGACCTAATTATCATTTTGAAATAATCGGTCATTCGGCACCTGACGACTTAAAATTACCTTCGAATATTGACTTAATGGGGCCAAAAACCCATCCGGAGATAAACATCATTGCAGCAGAATGGAAAGTAGCAATCATACCGTTCAAACCAGGTCTGTTGGCAGACGCTGTCGATCCAATAAAAATCTATGAATACATGGCGTTGGATTTGCCTACTGTCTCGTTTAGGATGCCGCAGATTGATTCGTATCCGTACACCATCACCGTTGAGACCAATGAAGAATTTGGATTTGCATTGGATGAATTTGTTCGTTACCGGCCGAAAAAAGGCGCATTGAAAAAATGGCTTGCTAACAATACATGGGGAGATAGAATCGATGACATGCTTCGATTGTCAAACCAGCAACGAAATGACGGTTTGGCTCTTTTGGGGGTGAAGGAATGAAAATTTTATTCCTGTATCGATATGGAATCTTGGGAGGGGTTTGCACTCAGTTGTTTCATCGATTCCGCCATATTCCTCAAGATTCAGAAATAGAACTCCACTGCGGTTTTCGCAGTGACCACGGCGTGCGTGAAATGCTTTCGGAGTACGCTACACTTCACTTTGGACTGAACAAAGAAACAACCATTGAATTTCTAAAAGAAAGAAGTTTTGATAAAATTATAATCATCGATAGTGAAGAATACATTGAAGCAATTCGTGAATTAAAATTAGATTCTACAATAATTGTTGAAGTACACACAAGTATTGAACGGAACCTCGAATATCTTACTCGTATCGAGAAGAACGATATCGATGCATTTGTAACGGTTTCGCGATACATGATAGGCCGCATCCAGCATCACGTTCAACCTGAATTATTAGAGATGAAAGTTGAACGTTTTCAAAATGTACTTGATACTGAAGTTTTTCACAACGAAGACATCGCTTCAACAGGATTTCCAGTGATTGCATGGGTTGGAAAGATTGATGACCACAAAGATTGGAAAGCCTTTATGCAAATTTCAAGTATCATTCACAAGCAAAATTCTGAGGTTGAGTTCTGGATTATTGGTGGACAAACTTGCCCTGAGAATCGAGTTTTGGAAGTATTTGACTTCGCGGAAGAAATGGATATTCTCCGACGATTCCGATGGATCGATAGAATTGAAAATGTGATGATGTCAAAACTATACTCTTTAGTCGCAAACAGAGGAGGATTAAGCCTTGTAACAAGTCATTGTGAATCATTTGGAATGTCTGTACTTGAATCATTATTGAGTGGGTGTCCTGTCGTCACATCAAATGTGGGGGCTCTTCCGGAAATCACACCAGAGGCTGAATACTTCCAGTTGTATGAACTTCATGACTTCGATGCTGCTGCCAAGTTATGTCTTGAAACAATATCAAATTCTATATCCAAAAACGAACCTCTCATCAATATTCGAGACTCGCTTGTTGAAGAATACAGCAGTAAAATTCGATCCACTGAATACTGGAATTTGATAAAATCCCTAGGTGAAAGTCATGTCTAAACCAATCGTACTCGTTGTCGGCGCAAGGCCTAATTTTATGAAAATTGCACCAATT
>MDSZ01140593.1_pt1 | contig 11863 bp, 9 predicted proteins | sample 811201 | NCBI WGS metagenome assembly MDSZ01 (sample SAMN05326647, study PRJNA326480) | marine metagenome | isolation source: seawater | place: Indian Ocean: North | collected 2010 | reverse complement strand
TCAACTCAAAGAATTTGCTCCTAAAATTTTATACCTAGAAAAGAAAAAAGGAAAACTAGCCTTAAATGAGATACTTAAAACCTTAACCTGACGGCTATGACCTTTGCCGGTAGGCAGGTGCAACCCGTGGAAAAGGAAGCAGCCCGACCTTGCTATCCTGACCCTGAGGAGGTCAAACTTTTCCATTGCAAAGCCCCTATTTTTTAGAGTCCATGATGTATTTACTTTTTACTTCTTAGAAAAGCGCTTTTCTGCTATCTTTGTGGCTTGTTTTGAGCGGGATGCCCCGCGTGAGGGATAGAAGCGGTATCCATCCTGCGTAGCAGGAGGATAAGAGCGGATAGCCCGACCCCGCCCTTTTCGGCGGGGGCACGCCCAAAAGACCCGACATCCAAATCATTCGACAAATATTGGCTGTGAAAACGTATCAGGAATTCAAACAGGTTGACTACCCTCAAATAGGAGAGTCAGTCTTGGAGTATTGGAAAAAGAATCAAATTTTCGAAAAATCAATCGCCAACCGGGAGGGAGCCGAGACTTTTACATTTTTTGAAGGGCCACCGTCTGCAAACGGTACCCCGGGTATTCACCATGTGATGGCACGAACGCTAAAGGATATCTTTTGCCGATACAAAACGCTCAAAGGTTTTCAGGTAAAACGTAAAGGCGGTTGGGATACGCATGGATTGCCCGTGGAACTCCAAGTAGAAAAGGAGCTGGGAATCACCAAAGAGGATATTGGGAAGAAGATTTCCGTAGAGGAATACAATAAAAAGTGCCGTGAAACGGTCATGCGTTTCAAAAATGAATGGGATGACCTGACTGAGAAAATCGGTTATTGGGTGGATCTGGATGATCCTTATATCACCTTTGACAGCAAGTACATTGAGACGCTTTGGAGCTTGCTGAGAAAGCTCTATGATAAAGAGCTTTTGTATAAAGGCTACACCATACAGCCTTATTCGCCTGCGGCCGGTACGGGTTTGAGTTCCCACGAACTGAATCAGCCGGGTACTTACAAGGATGTAAAGGATACCTCAATCACCGCACAGTTTAAGCTAAAAGGGCAGGAAAATACTTATATCCTTGCTTGGACGACCACGCCTTGGACTTTACCATCCAACTCCGCTTTGGCTATCGGTGAAAACCTGGATTATGTCAAAGTGAAAACTTTTAATCCCTACACCCATGAGCCTGTAAACGTGATTTTGGCAAAGGCCAGAATGGGGGCTTACTTGAATCCAAAAGCAGCAGAACTGAAGCTGGAGGAGTATCAAGCGGGGGATAAATTAATTCCTTACCAAGTGGTGGAGGAATTTAAAGGGAAAGACATGTTGGGCTGGGAGTATGAGCAATTATTTCCAATCGAAGCTTTGGCATTGCCTCATCCGGCCTTTACGGTAGTTTCTGGGGATTATGTGACCACAGAAGATGGTACAGGAATCGTGCACCTAGCCAAAGCATTTGGTGCGGATGACTTTAGAACCTTGGTACAGAATAATGTGCCAGGCATCTTTGTTCAGGATGAATTGGGTAATGATATCCCGGTTGTCGATAAAAGAGGAAAATTCCTTCCAGTAGTAGGAGAATACCTAGCTGCAAAAATGAAGGAGCATGAAATCACCGCTCATAAGGAGTATGGAGTGGATGATTTTTATGTGAAAAATTATACGGAGGATGATGAGAACGCGACGGATTATAAAAATACCGACGTGATTATTTCCATCATTCTGAAAAATGAAAACAAAGCCTTTAAGGTTGAGAAGTATGAGCACAGTTATCCACATTGCTGGAGAACTGATAAGCCTGTATTGTACTATCCTTTGGAATCCTGGTTTATCAAAACTACGGCCTTCAAAGATAAAATGGTGGAGCTTAATAAGACCATCAACTGGAAGCCTGAAGCTACCGGAACAGGTCGTTTTGGCAACTGGCTGGAGAATCTGGTAGACTGGAATTTAAGCCGTTCACGATTCTGGGGTACACCTCTTCCAATCTGGAGAACTTCCGATGGAAGCGAAGAAAAGTGCATAGGTTCTATCGCCGAATTGGAAGCAGAAATCGAAAAATCCATCGCGGCTGGATTTATGGAGAAGTCTCCTTATGAAGGAAAAGAACTAGATCTTCACCGTCCCTATGTAGATGATGTGATTTTGGTTTCTGAAAAAGGAGAGAAAATGCTTCGCGAACCGGACTTGATTGATGTTTGGTTTGATTCAGGAGCCATGCCATACGCGCAGTGGCATTATCCATTCGAAAATGAGGATATTTTCAAAGCAAATTATCCGGCCGATTACATAGCAGAGGGGGTGGATCAGACGAGAGGTTGGTTCTTTACCTTGCATGCGATCGCTGTTATGCTTTTCGACTCTGTTGCATTCAAAAATGTAATTGCCAACGGGCTTGTTTTGGATAAAAACGGCAATAAGATGTCCAAGCGATTGGGTAATGCTGTGGATCCATTCAAGACCTTGAAAGAATATGGACCGGACGCCTTGAGATGGTATATGCTGAGCAATGCCAACCCATGGGACAATCTCAAATTTAACTTAGACGGAGTGACCGAAGTGCAAAGACGCTTCTTCGGAACTCTTCAGAATACGTATAACTTCTTCGCACTTTATGCCAATTTGGATGCTTTTGTTTATGACAATACGAAAGCGGTACCTGTGGCACAAAGAGCAGAGTTGGATCAATGGATTATCTCCAAGCTTCAGTCTTTGATCACAGAAGTGGAGGAAGCGATGGATAATTACGATGCCACAAGGGCAACCCGTGCTATCATGAGCTTTACTGTGGATCAGCTATCCAACTGGTATGTAAGACTAGCCAGAAAACGATTCTGGAGAGGCGATATGAACCAGGACAAGCAAGCGGCATATGAGACTCTTTATGAGTGTCTGTTAAGCTTGACGCAGCTGATGTCCTCTTTCGCTCCTTTCTATTCTGACTGGTTGTACAAAAATCTGAATGAAGCAGGTGAAGCCGGAAAAGAATCCGTTCACCTGACTGATTGGGTATCTGCTGACCAATCTCTGATCAATAAAGATCTGGAAGAGAGCATGGATTTGGCTCAGACGATTTCTTCCTTGGTTCACTCCTTGAGAAAGAAGGAAAAGCTGAAAGTCCGTCAGCCGCTACAACGAATTTTGATTCCTGTATTGAATAAGAAAGTTCAGGCTCAAATCGAGCACGTAGCTGAATTGATAAAGTCTGAGGTAAATATCAAAGAGATTGAGTTTATCGACGATGCTTCCGGAGTTTTGGTGAAAGATGTAAAACCTAATCTCCCTGTTTTGGGTAAAAAACTGGGACCAAAGATGAGATTCGTCGTTGCCGCAATCAAATCTTGGGGGCAGGAAGAAATTGCCCAAATTGAGCGAGATGGAAAATACCCGATAGAAGTAGAAGGAGAGACCATTGAGTTGCTTTTGGAAGAAGTTTTGATTTCTTCTCAAGATATTCCGGGCTGGTCCGTAGCTTCTGATGCCGGAGTGACTGTGGCCTTGGACGTGACCTTGACTGATGCATTGAAGCAAGAGGGAGTAGCCAGAGATTTGGTCAACCGAATACAGAATCTCAGAAAAGACATGGGGCTGGAAGTGCAGGATAAAATCCGAATCAAAGTAGCGGACACCAACGAATTGGTCAATAAATCTGTAGGAGGGTTTGGAGATTATATTCAGTCCGAAACGCAGGCTTTGAGTTTGGAAGTCAGCAAAGAAGCAAGTACCGGGACTGTCCTGGATATGGATGATTTTGAATTGGCTGTTTTGGTGGAAAAAGCCTAAATAGCAAATAGGAAACGATGAACAAATACATAAAATACTTCGGGATTGCCTTTTTGGTGATTGTAGTGGATCAGGTGGTGAAGATGCTCGTTCATTTCCAAATGGACTTTGGCACTCCCGGACAGATTCAGATTTTTGGAGACTGGTTTAAGCTCCACTATACCACTAATCCCGGAATGGCTTTTGGGATGGAGTTGGGTACAGAATATGGTAAAATGATTTTGACCAGCTTCCGCTTGATAGCTATGTTTGGAATAGGTTATTATCTGTATTATATAATTCAAAAGAAAAATCATCCTGTATTTATAGTATGTATTGCTATGATATTAGGAGGTGCAATAGGTAATTTAGTAGATTCTATATTTTATGGTGTTTGGTTAAATAATGCACCTTATGATGCACCTACTCCCTGGTTTCATGGGCAGGTGGTAGATATGTTTTATTTTGATATCTGGGAAGGCTATTTGCCGGAGTGGTTACCTCTTTGGGGTGGTCAATACACAGCTCTTTGGCCGATTTTCAATATAGCTGATGCATCCATTTTCATAGGAGTTGCTATTATATTGATTTTCCAAGGCAGGTTTTTTCCAGAAAAAGAGGAAGAAAAAATCCCTGAAGAAAAAGTTGAGATTCAAGAATAAGTATAATTCAAGCCTGTTTTTTTCAAAGAAACGGGCTTTTTTATGTCAATTTTTCTAAAAAAGGCCGATATCAATCCATTTCTGCCCGTATTTTTATTAATTTACAAGCTAATTATTTCAAAAAAACTCAACTCTCACCGTATTTGTCTTGCTCAAATCCCCTGTTTGAGCGGGCAATTCCTGATCTTATAATTTTATGATTGTAGATTCTGACAAGCCCTTTCAGATCGTATATTCTATTTTTAATCATGAATTTCTAGGATTATTATTTGAATCCTTTGTGGTACAATTGGATGACAAAGGAAGGCTTTCTTATGCCTTTCAAAACATCAGTTCCGCGAATGCCAAGGAGTTTGACTCTGGCTTAGATGAAAAGGATTACAAGCTTATCAAGATGATGGATGCGATGCAACCGGAGGAAGTCATCAAGAGCTTTATCCCCAAAAAGAAAAACATTCGTCCTAAGGACTATTTAACGAAGATATTTGATTCCAAAACCGAGGATAAGAATACTCAAGCCTTGGTCGAGGCAAGGTTGGAAATTCAGAGGTCCAAGATATTGCCGCTACTTATCGGCAAAAGACTTTTTGAAATGGGAAGTGATGGAAATCCAGCTTGGAAAGAAATTCAGGTTAATGCCGAGCGGGCAACTGTCATCTTTCATTTTCATAAAAATCCAGATAATACCCATTACTACCCTACTATTAAGTTTAAGGGGGAGCGCTTGGAGTGGCAGTATAAAGGAGGTTATCTTATCTGTAAAGAGCCAGCTTGGTTGATTGTGAATTCACAGCTTTTTCACTTTGAAAAAGATATTGATGGAAAGAAGCTACAACCATTTTTGAATAAAAAATTTATCCTCATCGATAAGAAAATGGAGCCTACCTATTTCAGGAAGTTTATGGCTCCAATGCTAACCCAATACGATGTAGATGCCAGAGGATTTGAAATCACCATCGACAGAGGTACTCCCGAGGTTCTGTTGAAAATACAGGAGTTGCCGGGAAATCAAGGCAACAATCTTTTTGGCGAGGAGGGTGAGCAGCTTGAGGAGGACAAAATTATATTTGAGCTCCGTTTTCAATATGGAGACACAGATTTTCCAGTGGAAAAAGGCACCGACAGTTCTGTGGGCAATTCAGTATCCTTGATTGAAAAAGACGGGGAATTTCTATTCAAAAAGACGATACGTAGTCTTCAGAAAGAAAAAGCATTTGGCAAATTCCTGAAAGATCTGGGATTGGAAGTCCGAGATGGAAAAGTAGCTCTACCCAAATCCAAAGCTTTTGAGTGGATCGGGGAAAATGAAGATGCGCTGGAGGAAAAGAAAATTAAAATCATTCAGCGTAAAAATGCCTCCGGTAAGGTATATCACCTAGGAAGGGCAAATATCGACATTGAGGTTAATGAAAACATTGACTGGTTTGATGTTAAGGCGCAGATTAAGTTTGGTATCTATCTGGTGCCATTTGCCAAAGTCCGAAAGCTGATCATGCAGGGTAAGACAGATTTTGAATTGCCCAATGGAGAGATCGCTGTAATTCCTGCATCTTGGTTTGTCAATTATTCAGAGTTGTTTTCTTTTATGGAGGAAGGGACTGCCCAGGATTCCATTATTATGCGCAAGCATCATTTGGCTTTGGCCAAGCAGTTGGAGGAAGGAAACCTGGTGCAATTGACGCTTACTCGAAAGCTCGAAAAGTTGCGTGATTTTGAGGCTATTGATGATTATGAATTGCCGGATTACTTCGAAGGTGAATTGAGACCTTATCAGAAGGCGGGTTACAATTGGTTAAGATTCTTGAATGAGTTCCGTTTCGGAGGCTGTTTGGCGGATGATATGGGTTTGGGTAAGACGGTTCAAACTTTGGCCTTGCTTGCCCATGAAAAGCAGGAGAATCCCGGTTTTTGTTCTTTGTTAGTCATGCCTACTTCCTTGATTTACAACTGGGAATTGGAAGCTCGAAAGTTTACCCCCGAACTGAAAATATTGGTTTATACCGGAACACAGAGGATCAAAGATCCCTGGAAATTCAGGGATTACGACTTGGTGCTGACCTCCTATGGCATTACCCGTTTGGATGTCAATATTTTGAAGGATTTTTACTTCAACTACATCATATTGGATGAGTCCCAAGCCATCAAAAATCCCGGTTCCAATATTGCGAATGCAGTCAATAAATTGAAGTCCAAGCAGAAGCTGATTCTGACAGGTACTCCTGTTGAAAATGGCACGATGGATCTTTGGTCTCAAATGAATTTTGTGAATCCGGGCTTATTAGGGAATCAGAATTCTTTCAAAAAGCAGTTTCTTCAACCAATAGAAAAGCAGAATGATAAGGATAAAGCCATCAAGCTCCATTCCATGATCAAGCCTTTCATCTTGAGGAGACTTAAATCTCAGGTAGCTACTGATCTTCCTGAGAAGATTACCAATGTGAAGTACTCTGCCATGACAGAGGAGCAGGAGAAAGTTTACGAAGAAGTAAAGTCTTACTATCGGGAGAAGATCATTGGGGAGAGTTCTCTAGTTGGAAGAGGAGCACAGCAATTTACCTTGTTGAGAGGCTTGACTCAATTGAGGCAGATTGCCAATCACCCGAAACTGGTACGAGAGGATTACAAAGGAGAATCCGGAAAATTGGAGGATATTACCTACATGTTGCAGTCCACTATTTCGGAGGGGCACAAAGTTTTGGTATTTAGCCAATTTGTGAGACATCTTTCCATTGTCAGAGAATATTTGGAAGAGCAGGGAATCACCTATTCCTATCTGGATGGTTCCACAAAGGATAGACAAGCTCAGGTAGAAAAATTTCAGGAGCAGGAGGATGTGAAGGTTTTTTTAATTTCACTGAAAGCCGGTGGAGTTGGCTTAAACCTGACCAAAGCGGAGTATGTATTCTTATTGGATCCATGGTGGAATCCAGCTGTGGAGGCTCAGGCAATAGACAGAGCGCATAGAATTGGACAGGAAAATAAAGTCATCATCTACAAATTTATCAGTAGAGGCTCAGTAGAAGAAAAGATAATGGCTCTTCAAAATCGCAAGCTGGCATTGGCCGGAGAGTTGATATCAACGGAAGAAAGCTTTATGAAAAGTCTGGATCAGGAAGATATTGCAGCCTTGTTGGATTAAGAGTCTTGGTATTAAATTGAGAAAGGCAGAAATTCAATTTTCTGCCTTTTTTTATTTGATTGATTGTCAATTAAATAGCAAGGTAGGTGCTCGACAGGTAAATAAATTATTGTTAAAAGGTAGGGAATGGAAACGATATTTTTCTAACTTATATCATACCTATTACCACTAATAACATCCTGCACATGCCTAGAGCCAAAGCTGAAAAAGAGCGGAAAATCTTTGTGCTGGACACATCCGTGATCCTGTACGCACATAATTCCATTATGAATTTTGCCGAACATGATGTGGTGATTCCGATTACTGTGTTGGAAGAGCTGGATCAGTTCAAAAAGGGCAATGACACCAAGAATTTCGAGGCTCGGGAGTTTATACGCTTGTTGGATAAGCTTTCCCAAGACCATATGATTCACGAGTGGACTCCATTGAATGGAAAGACGAAGGGAAATTTCCGGGTATTGATGAATCCGGAGAATAAACTCAATGCCAACGTGATTTTTGGAGAGGAGAAAAATGACCATAAGATTCTTAATGCAGCCCTTTATTTGAAAGAGCATGAGAAAAACCGAAAGGTTATTTTGGTTTCCAAAGATATCAACCTGCGGTTGAAGGCGAAATCCTTGGAGATCCATGCAGAAGACTATGAAACCGGTAAGATCAAGAACATCAATGAGCTCGAAAATACTGGGAAGTATATGTTGGATGATGTGGATCCGGCGGCTATCAACAAGCTTTATGAATCAGGATATATTGATGCTAAAACAGTCCTGGGCACGCGTAAGCGAAAAGCCAATGCTTATTATATCCTAAGAAGTGATAAAAATTCGGTTTTGGCCTATTACAATCCGGAAGAGAATATCCTGGAGCGAGTGGATAAAAAACTGGCTTATAATATCAAACCGAAAAATGCCGAACAGACTTTTGCTTTGGATGCGATTACTAATCCGAATATCAGGTTGGTTTCGATTCAGGGGGTAGCAGGAACGGGTAAAACTTTGCTGGCTTTGGCAGGTGCTTTGGAGCAGAGGAGAGATTATAAACAAATATTCTTGGCCAGACCTATTGTACCCCTATCGAATAAGGATATCGGGTATTTGCCGGGAGATATTAAGTCCAAGTTGAACCCCTATATGGAGCCACTTTGGGACAATCTGAAGTTTATCCAAAATCAGTATAAGGAAACAGATAAGGAATTCCAGAAAATTACTGAATTGGTTAATCAGGAAAAGTTGGTTATTCAGCCATTGGCATATATACGTGGTAGATCCTTGTCCAATATCTTCTTCATTGTGGATGAAGCTCAGAATTTGACTCCTCATGAGATTAAGACTATTATCTCCAGAGCAGGAGAGAACACCAAGATTGTATTTACAGGGGATGTCCACCAGATTGACACTCCATATTTGGATTCTCAGTCCAATGGCTTGTCTTATTTGATAGATCGAGTCAAAGATCATCCGCTATATGCACACATCAAGCTGGAGAAAGGAGAGCGGTCTGAATTGGCCAACTTGGCGAATGAGTTGTTATAGAATAGATTATTAGTGATACAGCCCTGTAAGTCAAAGATTTGCGGGGCATTTTGTTTTTAGCTGTTTTGGGAGAGAAAGTGGATTTTGAAGGTTTTTAGAAACTCAATTATTGTCTGGCGAAAAATTTGAAAAGATATTTTTTAAGATAAAGAAGATATGCCTTCGGCTAGATATTTTGGAAATACGGCTTGGGTTAATTTTAATCCCGTAGGGATTTGAGTTAGGTAGAAAAAGATATATGGAGCTTTTCCATTCCGTAGGTATGGAAGGAAAAGTTCAGGGTTCAGAGTTCAAAGTTTCCATAGCCTTCGATAAGATATTCTGTAAATACGGCTTGGGCTAATTTAAATCCCGTAGGGAATTGAGCTATGTAGAATCTTTTCTCTCGTTACTTTTTAGGCAAAAAGTAACCAAAAGCCTTGTCGTGGCTAAGCTTCCCCCCACAAACCAGCCCACACCCCGCGGCCACGACGACCCACCGCTCCTTCACGAATATTGCTGATCGACAGAATTCGATATGGGTTCCGCATGTTTTACACGTAGTAAGTTGGTAAGAGCTTCTTAGAAGCCTTAGATATTAGACTTAAGGAAGGGAGGAACCTAGTGCTGATCTTGAATCATTGTTTGGGAAGAAATCAAATTGCCAGCAAGAGATGCTTAAGAGATGCTTAAGAGATGGTGTTTATGGAATGGTATAGAGGTTAATTTTAATCCCGTAGGGATTATAGATTGGTAGAGTCATGAAAGATGTATTGTGCTTTTCCATGCCGTAGGTATGGAAGGAAAAGTTCAGGGTTCAGAGTTCAAAGTTTCCATGGCCTTCGGTAAGATATTTTGGAAACACGGCCTGGGCTAAAATTAATCCCGTAGGGATTAGAGCTAGGTAGAAATAGATAGATGAGACTTCTCCATGCCGTAGGTATGGAAGAGAAAGTTCAGGGTTCAAAGTTCAGAAGGAAGAAGGACTTGTGATTGCATTTTGAAGAGGTGATTTTATTCGGATTGCAAATCCTACGATAGGGCCTCAGAATTGCAAATTCCGAGGAGCATTGTTCTTGGAAGGGTTAGGTCTCCATAATTTTTCTAAAAGATTCTAAAAAAGGGTTTTGTTGGTGCAACCAAATTTTGTTCGGGATTTTGTCCGCACTTGGGGAATTGCTGTACGAAACCGTACAGACTCAGGAAGTAAAACCCTAAAATTAAGCGAATTAGGGCCTTTTTTAAGTTTGGGTCAGTTTTTGGCATATAGGTACCATACGAAAACAAACCAACTATTTACTGCCATGAAAGCAATACTATTTACCCAAAAAAATGTCTGTGCGGCACTGGGTTTACTAATGGCACTGACAATCGTATGGAAAGCGAAAACTGAAACCAGTCTTGCACAGCAAACTGCCCGATTTGAATATACTAAACCAACTTCTACTTCAATCGGTGAAGCGAAAGGTTCAGAGATGATCCAAATCTCTGAGGATGAAATTAACAGGTCTGATAGCGAATTGACACCTATCATTTAAGACCTAAAGAAAAACTCGTAAGGGTTAATTTGGTTGATTGTTTGGTTAAATGAAAGAGGCGGGTTTTACCTGCCTTTTTTTTGATAACAACCCTTGAGAAAAACTTGTATTTTATGGTATCAATCCTTCAGGAGTTAAAATTTCCTCCCAAGTTGAAAGATGTCTGAAAGGTGAGTCCAGATTACTATAGGAACAATTGTGGCTGGTAAAAGAACAAAAGGAAAATAATTGACAGCACGATTGGGTTGCTCAAAGCCAAATTGTTGGAATGGGAGCTCCGCTGAGAGAATTCCATTGACCAGGATAAAAAGGACGAAACAAAGGCCTATAATATTCCAGGCAAGCATCATACTTTTATTCACCTTCTTTTTAAAAAATAACCACCCCATGATAGGGGCAGAAATTCCTATTAAAATATCAAAATTCCGGCCTTCAAAAGTCATCAACTTTGGTACCATTTGATGGTTAAAAAGCCCAAAAAGCACTATCTCAACCGGAATACGAATGGAATGTAAAAGGGTGCTGATAAGGCTATCTCTTTTTTCAGCAATCCATTTTTGCTGCTTGGGAAGTAAGCCATAGACAACAAAAACTATCGATGGAAGAATTACCAATCCAAATCGGGGAGGGAAGGCTTGAGTTTCTTGATAAAAACCCAGATATGCTAAAATCGATTGAGCCAGAGACCAAACAAGGATGAAAGCAGTCAATTTTAAGGGCTTGCCATTTGAAAAGTAAAAAAATGCGATCGTTAGCCCAAAGCTGGCTAAAAACAGAAGTTCAATCCAAATAGGCAGGTTATCTATCATTTGTTTTTCGAATCCTTCCACTATTATAATGGGAGGGCTGTGGATTTTTATTTTTCAATGAATTGATTCGGCTTTTCTGAAGAAATTCTTGACAAAAGCAAAGGAGTTAAAATGCATGCAATCCCAAGAATTGATTTTAGCTCAAAATCCAAGAAATTCATCACAATTAGATAGATTCCGCATATCAGGAATATCCATCTATAGAGATTAGAATTCCAAGCAATAGCAGCTGAAATATAAGCTGCTCCAATTAATACAAACGTCCCTAAATTAATCATACCATCGTATTCATTATCAAAACCCCAAATCCAGCCTGAGATTTTCCCAATCAGAATGATGAAAAGAAAGCTGTAAAAAAGTAATTGGAGGACTTTTTTTAAATGAATCTGTTGCATTATTACGTAAGGTTTCTATCCTAAACTTTTTTGTAATTT
>MDSZ01268828.1_pt1 | contig 11864 bp, 14 predicted proteins | sample 811201 | NCBI WGS metagenome assembly MDSZ01 (sample SAMN05326647, study PRJNA326480) | marine metagenome | isolation source: seawater | place: Indian Ocean: North | collected 2010 | reverse complement strand
GCACCTTTCTCATGACCAAATAACATTGCCTCTAGCATATTCTCTGGGATGGCTGCACAATTAAGTGCTATGAATGGATTATTGGATCGTTTTGATTCTTTATGAATAAAATTAGATATAACTTCTTTGCCAGTGCCAGTTGGTCCATGAACAAAAACTGTAACATCTGTCTCTGCAACTCTCTTAGCTAATCTAATTAATGCTGTTGTTTTGGGATCCGAAAAGGAAAATTTTTGTTTAGAATTTATGTTAATTATTAATTCCTTTATACAATCGTCTAATTCAGGATAAGAAATATTAAGATATGAACCACCCAACTCAGAACTCATGGAATAATCACTTACACCTGAATGAAGGATAAGTATTTTTGAAGAAGATAATTTTCTTGCAATTTTGACTAGACTGTCTTTACCTCCGATTTTATTTAAAAAATTACCCGAACAAATTAAAATTGATTTTGGATAATCCTTAATATTAAATTCATTTTTACTGATGTTTTTGAATAAAATTTCTCTTTTTTCAAAAAACCTGATTAATTTATTTATCTCAACTTGATTAAAATCATCATCAATAATTACAAAGTTTACCATATTTCCCTCTTTTTATTTTTGTTGAAAAATGTAGAAGCAAAATCTTTACCAAAATAAAAAAAAAATAAATATATTTTAAATTTATTATTTAAAAACAGTTACTTAAATCCTTAATTTTTTGATAATTAATTTTTTAAATTGATTTTTGTCATAAAAATGACATTATTTAACAAACTTATTTCAATTTTTTGACTTAAATAAAATTACCATGAGTTCTCTCATTAAAGGAAAAGGCATAGCCACTAATCAGTTGAAAAAACTTGTTGAAATGGTTGCAAGTTCGACATCAACAGTTCTTTTAAGAGGCGAAACGGGATGTGGAAAAGATGTGGTTGCTAGGGCAATACATCAAAATTCTGATAGATCTGGAGAATTAGTTAACGTTAATTGTGCTGCTATTCCATCTGAACTTTTAGAATCTGAACTTTTTGGTCATGAAAAAGGTTCTTTCACCGGCGCAGATAGTCAGAGACAAGGAAGGTTTGAACTTTCTGATAAAGGTACATTATTTCTTGATGAAATTGGTGATATGCCAATGGCACTTCAAGCAAAACTCCTAAGAGCAATAGAAACAAAATCAATTCAACGCGTAGGTGGAAAAAAAGAAATTAAACTTGATCTTCGTTTAGTTTGTGCGACTCATCAGAATATTGAAAAAAAAATTGAGGAAGGAAGTTTCAGATCTGACTTATTTTTCAGAATTAATGTCTTTCCAATTGAAATTCCAACCCTTTCGGAAAGGAGAGAGGATATACCTATACTCGTAGAACATTTACTGGATGAAATTAAAAAAACAGGTTTAAATGTACCAAAATTTGAAAATTCGGCAATTTTTGCTTTACAAGAATATATTTGGCCAGGAAATATTAGAGAATTAAAAAATGTAATTGAAAGAGCAACCATAATTTTTCCAGGTAAGAGTATTAATTCTGAGAATGTTAAACAAAATCTGATTAAAATAAAACTTCCTCATAATGAAAAAGAAAAAGATGATTTGTGGGAAATGACTGGTTCTTTACCAACAAGCATAAATGATGATAAAAATCAAAGTAAGGAATCAAATCAACTCCCGCATCCAAATCATTATAAGAAATGGTTCGAATATTTAGATAAAATTGATTTAAGAAGACAACTTAGTGAAATAGAAATAACGCTCATTGAAGCAGCACTAGAAAAAAACCATGGTTCAGTTACAAAAAGTGCAGAATGTTTGAAGATTAATAGAACGACTTTAATTGAAAAAATGAAAAAACTTTCTATTAAAAGAGTTTTAGAAAATTAATATAAATAATTTATTTATTTTTCGATGAATACTGATTCTGCCTGTCTCTAAATTTTTTTTTTTGTTCTTCAGTAGTCTTAAAGTAACAATTATCACAGGAAATTCCTTTTTTATAAAATTTTGACATAAAGTCCACTTTGGTTATTGGTTGACCACAAGCATAGCAAATACCAAAAGCACCTTTGTTGAGAGAATGGTTAACAGAAACTCTATCATCAAAAACGAAACATTCTCCCTCAAAATTCGAATCATTTTCTTTTACTTTTTTAAAATAATTTAGAATTCCCCCTTCTAACTGATAAACTCTTTCAAAACCAAGTTTTTTGATATAACTGGTGGCCTTCTCGCATCTAATTCCACCTGTGCAATAAGTTAAAATATTTTTATTTTTGAATTTATGCTTATTTTTTTTAAACCATTTTGGAAACTCAGAAAAGGACGTGGTCATCGGAAATATAGAGTTTTTAAATGAACCAATGTTTGATTCATAAAAATTTCTTGTATCAATAACAACAGTGTTGTCATTATGAAGGAATTCATCCCATTTTTTGGGTGCAAGAAATTCTCCAGTACTTTTTTCAGGCTCAACATTAAAATTACCAATTTTAATTATTTGTTCTTTTACTTTTAACTTAAATTTTTTAAATGGAATATGATTGATAAATTGAGTTTTTAGTGAAAAACTTTCTGATAAATTGATATTTAAAAATTTTTGAAAATCCTTTACGCAATCTGAATAACCAGCAATTGTTCCATTTATTCCCTCTTTAGAAATCAGTATTGTTCCAAAAAAGTTTTTTTTTTTGTTTAAATTTTTTATGTTATTTTTTAAAATAATTGGATTGCCAATTTTTTTAAATTTATAGAATGACATTAAACAAAGTTTTTTATCAGTTTCATGCATGAAATTTTTATCCAAAATATAGTAAAAATATTTATTGCAATTGATCCTGTCGCATTGATACCAATTTTTGCGACCTTATCTACAAAGATACCCAAAAGTAAAATATTTAAGTTAGGTATTATAATATTTTTAACAAGTGTATTCGTATTAACATTTTTTGCAATCTTTGGAAATAAATTTTTAGACATTATTGGTATATCATTATCTTCGTTTCAAATTGCAGGAGGTATATTTCTTTTTTTCATTGCTTTTGAAATGTTATTTGAAAAGAGGTCACAAAGAAAAGAAAAATTAGTTGATAAAAATATTAACGATGAATATTTAATTTCATTCGCAATTTTCCCAGTTGCAATACCTTTGATAGTTGGTCCATCGGCAATAACTTTATCAATACTTATCTCAGAAAACTTGGTTGTAAGTTTTGTTGATATTTATACAAAAATTTTGCCAATAATTATAGTTTTATTATTTACAGTTTTTATTTTTTTTACCTCTAAATTTACAGCATTGTTTCTAGGAAGATCAGCAACACTAATATTACAAAAGATATTTGGAATTATCTTAGGTGCTTTAGCGGTTGAATTTATTATGAATGGATTTAAATTATCCATATGAATTCACTTTCTCCATGCAAAAAAATATGTAAAATTGGATTTGCTGGAAAATACTGTCTAGGATGTAATAGGACATTATATGAGATATCAAATTGGGGAAAATTTAGTGATAAAAAAAAACACAGCATTATTAAAAAATTAAAAAAGAGGAATTTTGATAAATGATTAAGTATATAATTTTATTTTTAATGATTAGCACGAATTTATTGTGTAATTCAGACAACTGGATAGGAAAATGGATTGCATTAGATGAATGGCAATCCGAGTATGAAATCATACTTCACGAAGATGGTAAAGCTGAATCAAACTATGCTGATGGTGAAATCGGGAAGTGGAAAATTGTTGATAGTAATGTTGAAATACAATGGGACTCAGGAAAGAGAGATTTCATATTTTCTGGAGTAATGGGCATTCAAAAGTTAAGTGACAATAAAGGAAAGAAGTTTACTTCAGGAATAAGAAAGAAATCAACGAACAAGCATTAATGATGGTCTCTTCAAATGCTGTAAAACTTTTTTAAGACTTTCAGACCTTATAATAACTCTTTTTCTTCTTGATAAAGTATATTGATTTGTTCCTTGATTTTTTTTTAAAATCTCAAATTCAGGACTAACCCAGTATGATTTATGGATACAAAAAAGGGCAAAATTTCTATGAAAACAAATTGAGTAATCTTTCCACTCACCTATAGATATTTTTTGGCTGTATATCTCCATTATACTATTAATTTCTTCCTTTGAAAATCTAACAATCTTATATGATTTTTTCTTAGACACCTTTTACTCACTTAATAATTGAAATTTGAAAAAAATCAATATATACAAATATACAGTTTATTTTATTAATTAATTATTATCTATAAAAAAATGAGTGAAGAATTTATAAGAGAGGTCGACGAAGAACTTAAGGAAGAAAAGCAAGCTAAATTGTGGAAAAAGATTGCACCTTATCTAATAAGTATTGCAGGAGGAATAGTTTTATTCACAACATTTACAGTAGGTTGGCAATCATACATAACAAAAAAAACCCAAGCCATGGGTGACGATTTCTCAGCCGCTGTTCAACTTATATCAGAACAAGACAAAGATGCAGCAATATTAGCTTTAGATAAAGTAACTGAAAGTAATTCAGATGGATACATAACATTAGCTAAATTAAAAAAAGCTTCCCTTTTAATTGAAGATGGTAGAGTAAATGAGGGACTAAAGATTTATTTAGAACTTGAAAAAACAGCAGTAGATTCTTCTTTTAGAGATATGTCTACAATTTTTTATGTACTCAATGCAATGGATATTTTACCATCTATGGATTTGATTCAAAAAATTGATAAACTCACTAACCCAAACAATCCGTGGAGTTCAACAGCTAGAGAATTAAAAGCTTTTTTATACCTTAAAGCTAACAACGAAAATGAATCAAAAAAAATTTTTCAAAATTTATCAGAACAACCTAACATACCTAGTGATCTAAAAAATAGAGCTAAAGATATGCTCAATTTTTTAAGTAAAAAAAACTAGAAAATGAGGCAAATATTTATTGTTTTATTTTTCCTTTGTTCTTGTTCATATTTTGAAGAGGAAGAAGTTTATTTGCAAGGCAAAAGAGAGGAGGTATTCAAAAAGAAAGAAGAAAAATTAATTAGATCTAAACAAACTGTAAAACTTCCAGATCCATTAAAAATTAATGAATGGCCAATGCAGAATCAAAATATTGCAAATAACCTTACACATTATTTGGCTAATAAATCAATAAAAGTAAAATGGATAAAAAAAGTTAGTAAAAATAAATTTGAAGATAATATCAGTGTAATCAAACCAATTATTTTTGATAATAAAATTTTTATAATAACAAATAAATTAGACGTAGTTGCTACAAACTTGACAACTAAAGAAATAATTTGGCAAACAAAGCTTGAGGACGAATACAATGAGAAATTTTATTCTATAGGTGGTATGAGTGGAAGCGAAAACAATTTAGTTATCACAAGTGGATTGGGTAATGTATATTCTCTTAACCCCTCAAGTGGTAAAATAATTTGGAAAAAAAATCTTCTTAAACCAATCGCTTCACCACCCTTAATTATTTCTGATAAAATTTTCTTTATAACGGATGATAACGAAACATTGGCTGTAAACTCAAATAATGGTGAAAAAATTTGGTCTCATTCAGGAAATATCGAAAATCTCTCAATACTGGGAGGTGTAAGTCCATCGTTCAGTAATGAAACCTTGTTTGTTACCTACACGTCAGGAGAAATTTATGCAATTAATGCAAATAATGGCGGGATTCTATGGTTTGAGAATATATCAATTAATACTCTATTTAGTAAAAATTTAATCTCAGATATACAAAGTTCACCAGTCGTTCACAAAAATAAAATATTGGTGTCAAGTTATATAAATAAATTTCTTTCATTACAAATGAATGATGGTCAAATTAGTTGGGAAATTCAGCTTTCAACTTTAAATCCCATTATTGCCTCAGGTGATTATATTTTTATTATTGATAGCGAGAATAAATTACATTGTATTGAAGATAATTCTGGTGGAATTTTATGGTCAGTTCAACTTAAAACAAAAAATGATGAACGTAACATTACTTGGTATGGCCCCCTTTTAGTTCAAAATAAATTAATTTTAGCGAGTTCTGAAGGTATTATAATATCAATTTCACCTTTTAATGGTAACCTACTCAGCACAATAAAAACCAACCATGAGTTTAAAACACATCCTATAATGGCTGGAAAGACAATTTACCTATTATCAAGGGAAAGTAATATAATCGCACTAGAATGAGCATGGAAAATAAAATTTTTATAGTTGGCAAACCGAATGTTGGAAAGTCTTCGTTATTTAATTGTTTAAGTGGAAAAAAAATTGCGATTGTAGCAAATAAACCTGGTTTGACTGTTGATATAAGAAAAAAAAAGATAAGTATCTTTAATAAAGATTATATTTTAATAGACTCTGCTGGAATTAATTATGAAAAAAATGCACTGACTGAAAAAATAAATAAAAATACTTTCAAAAATATCTCTGGTGAGACACTAATACTTTTTTTACTGGATGGTAAAAAAAAAATTGAATTATCAGATTTTAATATATCTCAAGAGTTAAGAAGGTATAAGAAAAATATTTTATTAGTGGTAAATAAGTGTGAAGGCAAAATGGATCCATTTTTACACAATGACTCTTATAAATTAGGTTTTGGTAAGCCGCATTTAATCTCTACCGAACATAAAATTGGTATAAGTGACTTAATGATATTAATTGATGAGAGATTTAAGGAAAAATATCAAAAAATGTCTTCTGAAAAAAACTTTGATCATTCTATTGCAATAGTAGGACAAACAAATACTGGAAAATCAACCTTGATAAACAAATTATGTAAATCAGAAATTTCAATTGCTTCAAGTAAACCCTTTTTAACTCTAGACCCAGTTGAAGGGCAATTTACGTCAGGAGAAAAAACCTTCAGAATTTTTGATACAGCTGGCATGATACTTAATTCAAATAAGAAAACAAAAATAGACAAAGTTGCCAATTTTGAAACTGATCGAAAAATAAGATTATCAGAAATAATATTGATACTAATGGATATTAATAATTACTGGGAGAAATCAAATAAAAGGATCATAAAAAAAGTTTTAGACGAATCAAGGTGTACAATTTTGGTGATTAATAAGATTGATACCAAGGATAAATTTTCTGAAAGCTATATTAAAGAACAAATTTTTAAAGATTTACCAAGTGTAAAAGACTTTTCTATTTTTTTTGTTTCAGCTAGAAAGGGACAAGGCATCGATAAATTAAAGAAATACTTATCGGAAAGTCTATTAAAATGGAGTAAGAGAATAGAAACTAGTAAACTTAATAAATGGTTAAAAGATACACTAAATATTTACCCACCGCCTCTTTTCAATGGCAAACATATTAAACTTAAATATATATCACAGATAAGTTCAAAGCCTCCAAAGTTTAAAATTTTCTCTAATATTCCTCGAGGTATTAAGGAAAACTATAAAAAATATCTTATAAATAACTTGAAAAAAAATTTCAATTTTGATGGATATTCTGTAAAGCTTGAGATAACTAAATCAAGAAATCCCTATGATTAAAATAATATTAAATATTATTTTTTTTTCCCTAGTATATAGTTTTGTTCATTCTAGTGAAGAGAAAGACAATGAAGTTATATCAATGAAGTTGATTTCCCAAAATTGTAATGGTTGTCACGGTTGGGACGCTAAAGGTATTGAAAACATGTATTCAATTACAAAATTAAACTATGAGGAATTTATAAAAAAAATGAATTATTATAAAAAAGAGAGTACCAACTCAGTTATGAAAAGGATTTTAACAGTGTTTACTGACGAAGATATTATAAAGTTGGCAGATTTTTACTATAAAAACGAAGATAGTGAACAGTAAGAGAAATTTTTTAAAAGCTTTTATTGGGAGCCTAGTAGGTTTTCCTTTATTAAAAGGTTTAAGAGCCCAATATAAACCTAGAGTTGTTGTTATCGGTGGTGGCTTCGGAGGTGGAAGTTGTTTAAGATATTTGGATTCATTTTCAGATAAATTAAGTTTGGTTTTAGTGGAAAAAGAACAAAACTATTATACATGTCCTTTTTCTAACTACGTAGTAGGTGGATTTAGAAAAATTAATAAAAATCAATTTAATTACGACAAATTTAAAAACAGAGGTATTAAAGTTTTAAGGAGAAAAGTAACTTTTATAGATTCAGAAAAAAAGAAAATTTTTTTTGCGGATGGCAGTATCGTGTATGACTATCTTATTCTCTCCCCAGGCGTTTCTTTCAAATGGAATGATATTGATGGATTTAACAAAGATCTTACAAATAAATACCCAGTGGGATGGACCGGTGGCCAAGACGTTCAAAAAATTTACAAAAAAATTGATAGCCTAGATGATGGTTCAAAGATAGTAATTGTTCCACCTGACTATCCTTATAGATGTCCCCCCGCACCATATGAAAGAGCATCATTGATTGCCAACTTTTTAAAAAAGAAAAAGATTAATTCTAAAATATTAATCTTTGATTGCAAAAACAGTTTCACGAAATCAGAATTATTTTTTTCAGCATGGAATAAACTTTATCCTGATATGATTGAATGGATACCAAAATCAAAGGGGGGTAAAATCATTAAATTAGATCACCAGGAAAATCAAATTACCTCTGAATCTGGTCAAAAAATAAAAGCTGATTTTCTTAATATTATTCCAAATCAAAAAGCCTCAGATTTAATATCTAATTCAAATTTGATATCTGATGATTGGTGTAAAGTAAACCCAAAAACTTTCAATTTGGAAAATCATAAAAAAATCTTTGCTCTTGGAGATTCAATTGATGGAGGAGATATGCCAAAATCAGCATTTTCAGCAAATAGTCAAGCAAAGGTGTGTGCAGAAAATTTATTGAATACAATTTTTGAGAAAAGATTATTGAATCCGGTATTTTTAAACACCTGTTATAGTTTAGCAGCAGAAAATTATGGTTTTGCTATTTCTTCATGGTACAGAGTAAGTAATTATGATAATAGAATTGTATCTTTAGGTTCACGTTCTTCTCCAACAAAATCTGAAAATATTCTGAGGATTAAAGAGGCAAAAGAATCTTATCAATGGTATGAAAGTATCACAGATGAAATTTTTGGGGCCTAACTTGAGAATATTTCTCTAACTAATTCATTAACTTTTATCTTAAATTCTGAATTTTTACCATTGCGGACAATATGAGATAAGTAACCAATATTGTTTTTTTTAATATCGATTAATTTAATATTATAATTAAACTTTTTTTTCTCTTTTTTGTATATATTTATCATAGTTTTAATTGCACCATGTGATACGGAATAAGCATGGAAATATGGAAAACCATCACATATTTCATTATTACTAAAAAAAAAAATATTTGGTTTTTTCGATTTTCCTAATAATACTTCAGTTTTTTTAAGAATGTACCAGTTGATGGTTAAGTTCTGACTTATTATTGTGTTCCATTCCTTTAATTGGGGGTCGGCCAAAGGTTTAAGACTATTAATTTGTCCTAAACAACTGATTACAAAATCCAACTTATCAAATTTATTTGCTATCACTTTATCAATATTACTTAAATTTTCAATTTTTGAGTGATCACAATAAAGAAAAGTCTGATTGTTTTTAATATTTTCTAATTTTTTTCTAAGAAATTCTAAGTCTGATTTGGTATTACCCTGTAGAATAATATCTCCACCTTTTTTTGATATTTCGTATGCTATATAAGCTCCAACTTCATCCGTTGCTCCAAAAATAATACCTTTCTTTTTAGTGTTACTCAATGTTACTTTGTTTCTATCAATAGTGATAATTGCGATGGGTTATTCCCGATATTTTTATCAATTAATTTTACTGGATAATCCCCACTGAAATAGTGATCTGTAAATTGAGGATTAATTGGATCTCTTCCTTCAGAAAAACCTAAAGCTCTGTAAACACCATCCAGAGAAATAAAACTGAGAGTATCTACACCAATGTAATTTTTGATTTCATCTATTGAATATTTCGATGCTAACAATTCGCTTTCAAGAGGTGTATCAATACCATAATAGCAAGGAAATTTTACAGGTGGACTAGCAATTCTCATATGTATTTCTTTTGCACCAGAATTCCTCAACATTTCTACAATTTTAATAGAGGTTGTACCTCTCACAATTGAATCATCAATTAACGCAATTCTTTTATTTTTTAAAGTTGTAGAGTTTGGATTATGCTTAAGTTTTACTCCCAGATTTCTTGACATTCCTGTTTGCTCGATAAATGTTCTTCCAGTATAGTGATTTCTAATAATTCCTAGTTCAAATGGCTTATTTAATTGATTTGAATAACCTAATGCTGAGGCGTTACCAGAATCTGGAATTGGTATAACAATATCTATTTTATCTTTGTCTAGTTTACTCTCTTTTGCTAATTCTTCTCCAATTTTTTTTCTAACGTCATATACATTTCTTCCCTGTAGGATGGAGTCGGGTCTTGAAAAATAAATATATTCAAAAAGACATGGTTTAAGATTTGCATTTTTAAATGGATTAATTGATCTTAATCCATGTTTGGTAATCTCAATAATTTCTCCAGCTTCAACATCTCTTATTAATTTGGCACCAATTATATCTAGTGCGCAACTTTCTGAACTTAAAATATATGAATCCTCCAACTTTCCAATTACTAATGGCCTTATTCCATATGGATCACGTACTCCAATTAGGGAGTTTTCACTTAAAATAACTAATGAATATGCTCCTGTAATCTGTTTTAATGCAAAAATTAATCTATCTAGTAAATCACCACTAGATTTTGACATCAAATGAAGAATAACTTCAGTATCCGATGTGGATTGAAAAATCGCACCTTGTTTTATGAGTTCTTTTTTAACCGTATTTGTATTTGTAAGATTACCATTATGTGCAATAGCAACTCCACCTGTTAGTATTTCAGAAAAAAGAGGTTGCACGTTTTTAAGGGCTGATTCACCAGTTGTGCCGTATCTATTATGGCCAACGGATGATGAACCTTTCAATTTTTGTATTATAGATGGATCATTAAATACCTCGCCAACTTGGCCAATACCTCTATGTCCAAAGAATTGATTTTGCGAGAAAGTAACAATTCCAGTGGCATCTTGACCTCTGTGCTGTAATGCATGGAGTCCTAAAGCTGTTAGCGAGGATGCATCTGAATTATTATAAACACCAAATAGCCCACATTCCTCTGTTGGCCTTTTGTTAAAATAATACTTAGTCATCTTGAATGTTATCTATAAGTTGATCGAGGTTATTTCTGTCATCTTCATTATACCCTCTATCTATTCTACTATCATTTTTATCTCTCCTTAGCCTTGAATCAATACTTTTTTCAAATAATGAATTGGATTTCTCAATAATTTTTTCTTCTATAGAATTAATTGATTGATTATCTTTATCAAATATTGATATTAGTTCAATTGAACCTTTCATCAAAATGTAACTAAGTTTTGATTTTTCAAGCCATTTAGGATAGACCTCGTTAAAAAAGAAATTATAACCAAATAACATCAAGCATAATAAAATATATCCTCTTATAACCCCGAATAAAAATCCTAGGGATCTGTCAATCATTCCAACTGAACTATATTTTATTAATCCAGAAATTTTTTTACTAATAAATGATAATAAAAATAGACTAACTATAAAAATTACTAAATAAGTAATCAAATTGGACAAAGTTGGGTTGTTAAATATTTTATCAACATAGTCAATCAAATATTTGCTATAAAAATATGATATTAGTATAGCCCCGGACCAACTAAAAAGTGAAAAAATTTCTTGAAAAAAACCTCTTGAAAATGCAAAAAAAGCTGATGCTAAAATAAATAAAATTACTAAAAGATCAAATAAATTATGATATTCCAATTAATGAGTCCTTAATTAAATTTTCCG
>MDSZ01232339.1_pt1 | contig 11864 bp, 8 predicted proteins | sample 811201 | NCBI WGS metagenome assembly MDSZ01 (sample SAMN05326647, study PRJNA326480) | marine metagenome | isolation source: seawater | place: Indian Ocean: North | collected 2010 | reverse complement strand
TTTATTTTTTGTAATTAACTTTGAAAAAATAAAACTTTTTCACTTAAATATTGATAAACCAGATTTAAAAAGAAAACTTCACAAAAAATCAATGCCATTAGCTGGAGGTATGATTATTTTTTTTAATCTTCTATGTACTTTAATTTATATAAATTTTAATCAATCCTCTCTTTTAAATGAAATTTATTTTGAAAATCAAATAGACTCAATATTATTTTTAATTTCATGTTCCTTAATTTTTTTAATTGGATTTGTAGATGACAAATTGAATCTATCTCCTACACTAAAATTATCACTAGTATCAATTATTATCTTGGGATTGTTAGTTCTAGATGATAATTTAAATATAAAGATTATTGAGTTTTCTTTTTTGAATAAAACAATTAATCTTTCTAATTATTCAATTTTTTTTACCTGTTTTTGTTTCATAGTTTTTATAAATGCTTTTAACATGTTTGATGGTATTAATTTACAATCTAGTTCATATTCATTAATTGTTTTTTTTTGTATTTTAATTTTTTATTCAGATACACTTCTAGTTAGAGTGTTGATTATATCTTTAATTGCTTACTCGTATTTAAATTTCAAAAATAAAAGTTTTTTAGGTGATAGTGGCTCTTTACTAATTTCATTTATGTTTGGTTATATATTTATAAAATTATATAATTTTAAATTCATTAATTTTACAGATGAAGTTGTAATATATATGCTAATCCCAGGTATTGATTTAATTAGAGTTTTTTTTAAACGAATTAAGATGAGAAAAAGCCCTTTAAATCCAGATAGACTTCATCTTCATCATATGTTGTTAGAGAGGTTTTCTTATTCATTAACCATAATAATTATGATTGGGATGATTTTGTTACCAATTATTTTAAATTATCTAAATTTTAATAAAATTTATATTTTTTTCTTTACTATCTTTATTTATTATTGTTTTTTAATCATTCCAAATCTTAAAAAAAATTAATCAAAACTCTAAAGGCATAATTTTTTCTGCATAATACTTACAATAATTTTCAAGGCCTTTTTGAAGTTTAATTTTTGGTCTCCAGCCTAAATTTTTAATTATTGAACAATCAACTTTTCGTTTTTTTACTCCATCAGGAAATTTCTTATTAAAAATTATTTTACCTTGATAATTAACAATTTTTTTTATTAAGTAAGATAGTTTCTTTATAGAAATATCTTCACCACTTCCAATATTGATGTAATCTACTTTAGTTTTCTTTTTAATTAAAAAATAAACAGCCTCAGCAAGATCATTTACATTTAGAAATTCTCTTCGGACATTTCCTGAACCCCAAACTTCAACAAATTTTTTTTTCTTCATTTTTGCAATTGTGAATTTTTTGACTAATCCTGGTAAAACATGGCTAGTTTTTAAATCAAAATTGTCTCCTTCTCCATATAAATTAGCAGGCTGAATAGAAATAAAATTTTTTTTGAATTTTTTTTTTATATACTGGCAATATTTAAGGCTTAGTATTTTTGATATTGCATAACCTTCATTAGTTTCCTCTAAAGCAGAAGATAAAAGAGCATTTTCATGAATTGGTTGCTTTACTTTTTTTGGATAAATACATGCTGAACCTAAATTTATCAGTTTTTTAACGTCATAATTTAATGATGAGTTAATTATATTTAATCCAACCATACTATTGATATACAAAAAGTCACTTTGATGGTTAGAATTATCCAAAATACCTCCCACCCTTCCTGCTGCATTAATAACTATTTCTGGTTTATTTTTTTTAAACCATTTTTCAACAGAATTTTGAGATGTGAAATCTAAATCTTTTCTTTTGCAATTAATAATAAAAAAATTTTTTTTCTTTTTAAAAAGTCTGTAAATTGCACTTCCAACCATACCTTCCTGACCAGCAATCAAAACTCTTTTAATCATTTCTCTAATTTATTTTTTTATATAAATTCAGATCATAATCCATCATTTCTGATATCAATTTATTAATAGATGTTTTAGGTCTCCATTTTAAAAGCTTTCTTGCCTTACTCGAATTACCAATAAGATTATCAACTTCGTTAGGTCTGAAATATTTCTTATCAATTTTAATTACAACCATCCCCTTTTTTAAATTAGGATATTTATTTTTATCAAAATTTTTAATTTTGGCTTTCTCATTAATTCCTTTACCTGACCAAGAAATTTTAATTCCTAGATATTCAAAACATTTTTCCACAAAAAATTTAACTGTATATTGCTTTTCTGTTGCAATAATGAAATCTTCACTTTTCTTATACTGTAAAACTTTCCAACACATTTCAACATAATCTTTTGCATGACCCCAATCTCTTAGAGAATATAAATTTCCTAAATATAAACAATTGTCTATTCCGTTTATAATTCTACTCAACCCTATTGTAATTTTTCTTGTGACAAAAGTTTCACCTCTTCTTGGTGACTCATGATTAAATAATATACCATTTGAAGCAAATATTTTATATGATTCCCTATAATTTTTTGTTATCCAATAAGCAAAAAGTTTTGAGGAGGCATAAGGACTTCTTGGATAAAACTTTGTTTTTTCTGATTGTTTTTTTTCCTGAATTTTTCCAAACAATTCTGAAGTAGAAGCTTGATAAAATTTTGTTTTTTTTTCAAGATTAAGAGTTTTAATTGCTTCAAGAATATTTAAAGTACCTAAAGCATTGACTTGAGTTGTATAGTTTGGGAGTTCAAAGCTTACACCAACATGGCTTTGAGCAGCTAAATTATAAATTTCATCTGGGCTTATTTTTTTTATAATCTTTAATATGGATTCACTATCTATCAAATCACCATAATGAAGAAAAAAACTTTTTTTAAATTTTTTGTTTTCATAAATATGATCAATTCTTCCAGAATTAAATGATGATGATTTTCTTTTAATACCATGAACTATATATTTTTTTTTAAGTAAGAACTCAGCAAGATAAGACCCATCTTGGCCTGTTATACCAGTTATTAGTGCTTTTTTTTTATACATGATATAATTAAGCTATTATTATGTTTATGTTATAAAATCAACAAAATATCTTTTTGCAATTGACTAAAAAAAAAATAATTTTATGGGCCTGTGATTATTCAAGTGAAAGTGGAGAGGGAAATCTTTCAAGAAAATTTGTCAAAAAAAATTTTAAAAATAAAAAATTTCAAATAATTGGTTATAATAAAAAAAATATTTTAAATTATAAATACATTTCTCCTTTTATTGGAATTTTTTATTGTTGGAAATATTACTTGAAGGGTAATAAAGTTGGATACTTAAATTATCTACCATTATGGAACTTTTTAATATTTTTATTTTTACCACCTAAAACAGTTATTGGACCTATAACTGGTGGAGCTAAATTTAATAGTTTAGATAAAATAAATTATTTAATAAGAAAGTTTGTATTTCCAATTTTTTTTTATTTGAGTAATATTTTAATCAATATAAGATTTAAAAATATAGTTTTCTCAACTGATCTACTTAAGAAGCATTTAACAAAAGAAATAAAAAAAAAGAGTCAATTTAATTTTGTTCTTCAAGATTTTAAGTTTAATAAGAAAATAAAAAAAAAAATAGATTTCTTGATCTACTATAGACTTCACAAAAATAAAGTTTCTTTTTTTGATTCTAATTTTATATCAAAACTTATTGAGTCAAAATTTAAAATATACATAGTTGGTGATAATCTTAATATCAAAGGAGTAAAAAATTTAGGATATATTAAAAATAAACGCCTTAAAAAATTACAAGCATCTTCAAGATTCACTATTTGTTCAGAAGAAAATATTTATAGTCTTTTTATTTTAGAATGTATTTCAAATCATGTTAAGGTATTGGTAAACTCTAAAGATAAGAAAAAAATAAAATTTTTAAAGAATAATTTTTTATTTTTTAATTTTTTCAAACAAAAGAATATAAAAAAGATATATACAAAATTATGAGTATAATACTTGGTATAAATGCATATCACGCAGATTCTTCAGCGTGCATAATTGTAAATGGTAAATTGATTGCAGCAATTGAAGAGGAAAGATTAAATCGTAAGAAACATTTTGCTGGATATCCTATTGAGTCTATAAAAGAATGTTTAAAGATTGCAAAGAAAGATTCAGATGAAATAACTGACATAGCATTTAATACAAGACCTTTGAGTAATTTGATACCCAAAACTTTGTCTTACATAAGGAATTTTTCTTTAAATAGAAATTTTTCTTCAAAAAGAATCTATAAAAAAATGAGTATCAAAAATAATATTCTAAAAGAATTTAAATTAAAAAAAAATGTAAAATTTCATTATATTGAACATCACAAAGCACATATTGCATCAGCTTTTTTTCCATCTAAATTTGAAAAAGCAAATGGGCTATCAATTGATGGCTCAGGTGATTTTGTAACTTGTGCAATTGCTGAATGTTTTGATAATCAAATCATAATTAAAAAAAAACATTTCTTTCCTCATTCCTTAGGAATTTTTTACCATGGCATGACACAATTTTTAGGTTTTAAAAATTATGGAGAAGAATATAAAATGATGGGTCTAGCAGCTTATGGAAATCCAATTTATTATGAAAAAATAATAAATAACCTTTTTGAAAAAAATAAGAATAATAATTTTAAACTTAACTTAGATTACTTCAATCATCAAAGAAATGATTATAGATATATAGCTGATGAAAATTTAACAATTGATCTGATTTATAGTAATAAATTAGTAGATCTATTTGATAGTGATTATAAAAATTCAGAAAATAAAGAAATTTTTAAGAAGAATTTTGCAAGCTCTGTTCAAAAAGTATATGAATTTTTTTTCAATAAAATTATAGAAGAAATAATTTCAAAAAATTTTTCTGAAAATTTAGTTTTTTCAGGTGGATGTGCTTTAAACTCTACGGCAAACAAAATTCTAACAGATAATAAAAAATTATTTAAAAAAACTCATATTAATTATGCTCCAGGTGATAATGGAGGGGCAATAGGTGCAGCTCTAATTGTTTCTGCGAAAAAAAAAGAAGATATTAAAAATTCTGAAAATCCTTACTTAGGAAACGAATATACTAATAAAGAGATTTTTAAATGTCTTAATGATCAATATTATAAAAAAAAAATAGAATATAAATTTATTGAAGATCAAACAAAATTAATGAAATTGGTTGCTCAATTAATTTCTCAGGGTAATGTAATAGGTTGGTTTCAAGGAAAAATGGAATTTGGTCCTAGAGCGTTGGGTAATAGATCTATACTAGCAGATCCAAGAAACCCTCAAATGAAAGATATTATCAATCTTAAAGTAAAAAGAAGAGAATCTTACAGACCATTTGCACCAGTGGTTTTAGAGGAATATCAGAATGAATGGTTTGAAAGTAATTTTTTTAATTCTTATATGTCCTCAGTTGTAAATGTTAAAAAAGATAAAAAAGCTTTGGTTCCAGCAATAACCCACATAGATAACACAGCAAGACTTCAATCGACTAATAAAAAAACAAATGAAAAATTGTCAATTTTAATTCATGAATTCAATAAAATTACAAAAGTTCCAATTCTTTTAAATACATCTTTTAACGAAAATGAACCTATTGTAAGAAAACCTAAAGAAGCTTTAGATTGTTTAATTCGTACAGATATAGATTTATTAATAATCAACAATTATGTTGTAAATAAAATTAAAAATGATCAATAAAAATATCAAAATTTCTTATCTTTTTCTTATATTAATTTTAACATTTATTTTATTTACTAATTCATATTTTGATTACAACCAAAGTTTAGTTTTTGGTGGTGGTGATGGAATTTCTTATTATGAAATTTCTCTAAAAGCACCTAATATTTCAGACATTCCTCTCAAACCAATACATGCAGAGAGGTTTTTATTTCCATATATTATTGGAATAATTTCTAAAGTTACCACAATAGATATTTTTGAATTGTATCGAATATTGAATATTCTATTAATATTTTTAATAAATGTTTTATTATTAAATTTTATTAATAAATATAATAAAGATTTATTATTTATATTATTATCTTTATTATTATTTAATTTAAACCCTTACCAAACAAGATTTTATATAGCTAGTCCACTGATAATTACTGATCTTTTTTTTATTTTGGGATCAATAATATCAATCATAGGAATAGATGATAAAAACAAAAAAAATTTTTTTATTGGTCTAATAATATCATCTTTTGCAAGACAAAGCTCAATTGCAATTTTAATAGCAGTTTTTGCAATTAAAGTTATTAAAAAAGAAAAATTTTTTCTATCTACATATAATATAATTTCATCTCTTGTAATTTTTATTTTAATATATTTTATTGGACTTATTTACACAAAAACAGGAGTGCAAGACACAACACACTCAAGTATTTATTTTTCTCATTTTTTTGGGATATTTGTAGAAGATGCTACATTTAAAGAGTATATAATTTTTCTGATATGGCCTCTATTAAGTTTTGGGCCTTTAATTATATTTATCATTTTTTTTATAAAATTTAATTATGATTCTATAAAAAATAATTTCAATACTAACATCTTTATTTTTATATTTTCCTTGTTAATAATTGCTCAGCCAATTATTTCAGGATTTTTTATGAGTGGAAAAAATATAATTCGACTTTCTTCATTTTCATATGCTCCTATCTTAATTTTTCTAATAATGAATTTTAAAATAAAAAAAATAAGAAATATAAAAATACTTATTTTTTTTGTTTTTTTGAGTATTTGGACATGTCATCCAACATTTTCAAAATTTGAATATTTAGAACGTTTTAAATTTTAGATTTTTATATTCCCTGATATATTCTTGGACAATATCTTTCCAATTATAATTTTTTTTTACAAATTTAAATCTTTTTTTTCGAGAACTAAAACTTGTTAGATAATTTTTTTTTCTTTCAATCTTTCGAATTATTTTTTTTAACTCTTTCTTATTAAATTGTATAGAAGTACCCAAACCATTATTTTCTAATATCTTCCAATCTATTTTCTTATTTAAAATAGGATATAAACCTGAGGAAAGAGCTTCAATTATTACTAGGCCAAAATTTTCTGATTTTGATGGATGTAAAAAAATATCATAATTGCTTAATTTCTTTTGCACATTATTATTTAATTTTCCTTTATATTTGATATTTTTTTTTGTTTTAATCAAATTTTTAATTTTTGAATAATATTCTTTATTCACAATCTCACCATACAGATGTAAAGAGAACTTTTCAAAAAATAGATCGGAAATCCATATTTTTAATAAATTTATTAAATTTTTTGATGGATGTAATTTTGAAAAAAAAACAAAACTTAAAAATTTATTTTTATTTTTTTTGAAAGAGAAAATATCTGATAAGTATACGCCATGATTTATTATTTTAATTTTTATTTTTTTTTTTAATTTTAATTGTAAATTTTTTTTTTCTTGATTAGAATTTACAATAACTAAGTCCGAGGTTGATATAATAAATTTTTGATAAATAAACCATGCAATTTCCTTTTTGGTTTTTTTCTGAGAAAAGGAAAATGGATCAATCATTCCATGTGGTGAAATTATAGTTTTGATGCTTTTTATTTTACAAAATATGAATATGAAAAGTAGATGAAGTTTCCAACAGCCATGAATATGTACTATATCTGGTTTAAAAATTAAAAAATCACTAATATTATTTGAATATTTTACATTTAATTTTTTTTTTCTTAAATTTTTAGTAAGTGCTTGTACTACTTTAAAAACTCCAAACTTTTTAATATTTTCTGAACTTGTGTAAAAAATTTTCAGCATAAATTATTCAACAAGACAATTAGGAAATTTTTCATATTTTAATTCATAAATCCATCCATCATACCTTTCGCCCACATTTAATGGATTTCTACCAACATATCGCCCTACATTTTTTTCATAAAAAAGTAATTTTCCTAAGCAATTTTCAAATGTCTTAAAATTAGATTTTTTATCATAAAAAATAATTCTATTAATTTTTTTTGATTTTAAAAAACTACTGTAAATTAAAGACTCTTTTTCATTAAAATTAACACCCCATAAAAATATAGATGAATATGTTTTATTCTTAAAGAGTGAAATAGATCGATGGGTTGATAAAAGTATGTCATCTCTATCTAAATTTTTATTAGCCCAACTAGCTAGTTCATATCCATAAGCATAATTTTTCATTACATTAGTTTTATAATTTTCATTTAATGAACCTGGAAATAGTTTGATCACAAAAAAAATGTATATAGGAATTATAAATATACATTGTGCATAAGAAACTTTTTTAAATAAATTAAAAAAATAAGATTTATTAATTTTAGTTATACTAATTAAATAAACCAACCATATAAAACTTTCATACAAAAATCTTGTTTGATTTCCTCCAAAAATAAAAACAATTAGTATATATGAAGATATAATTAAAAATTGAGGTTTATATGTAACAGTTTTTTTATTTATCAATAACAATAAAAAGAAAAGTGTGGGCCCAAAAGTGGTTGAAAATTCCTTTAATTTTAAAGGCACAAAGATTTTTAGAAATGGCAAAGAGCCACTTGTTAAAAAACTATGATAATATTCATAACCATAAATATTTATCGGTAATGGACTTGATATTATTTGAAAAATATTTGTTCCAAAATTATTGTATCTGAATATCCAATGAGGTAACAAAATCAAAATAAAGATAAATATTATTGATAAAATTGAAAATGAAAATAATTTTTTTTCAAACATTAAAAATAAAAGATAAATTCCTAATAAAATACCAGATACTAAAAATGAGTATTTTACTAAGAAATTTAAAGCTAAGATTAAAATTATTATAAAAAATGATATTTTTGAATCTTTTGAATTTAATTTAGGAAAATATTTAAATAAGTAGATAAATATTAATAAAGATGTAATTGAAAATAATAATTGAGGTTTAGGAGAACTTACTAAAAAGAAAGTGATAGGGCAAACAATAATTGTTAATAAAAAAATTTTATTTTTTTTAGTATTTAAAAAAATTGGGATTAGAGACAATAAACTTGAGAATTGTATAATGCCTCCAAATTGTTCGGCTCCCAAAGGTAATCCAATTGATATTAAAATTTCACCAAGAGAAACTAGATTATTGTCCATTGGCAATATTTCTTTATGCAAAGAACCTTTTTTAAATATATCTAAGGCGCCTGAAAAATGATAATCCAAGGAGTCTGCATGTGTAATAGGAGAAGCAGAGATGAAAAATAATAAAACATATATGAAAATAATACTTAAAAAAAGTAAATCGTATTTAAAATTTAACTTTTTTATAAAACTAAAGTAAAACTTTTTTTCACTATAAATATTTAAAATACCCAAAAAAAATAATAAATAACATAAGTATTCAATTAATTGAGAGGCATAAATTTCAAAGATTAAAAAAGGATATATTATCAAAATTAATAAATAAGAACCAAATATTGGAGAAAAAAAAATTGAATATTCATAATTTGAAAAAATTTTTAATTTTTTTGAAAGAGTTTTTTGTAGTAAATTTCCAACTGAAATTAATCCAAAAAAAAGAATTAAAGATATAAATAATGAATAAGGACTTTGTAAAATATTTGCTTCAATTCCTTGCATTATTTAAATTTTCTGGATTGTTTAAGTAGCTTTATTAATTTGTTTGAATTAAAATTATTTGTTTCTTTGAATATTTTTTTTATAAATTCAAAAAATTCTTTATCTTTACTAGATTGATCTTTTAAGAAAAAAACTTTTTTAATTTTCGTCTTATAAATTTTACTACCGTAAGTTAAATTTTCGGAAATTTTTTCATTATATTTATTACCAATTATTTTTATTTTTAATTTTTGATTCTGTTTTTTAAAAGTTTTAAAAATATTCTTAATTATATCAATTATTTTTACTGGTTTACCCATATCTAAAAATAAAATCTTATTTTTATATTTAAAGTTAGATGTTTGTAAAACTAAATTACAAGCCTCTTTTATAGTCATAAAATATCTTTCCATTTTTTTATCGGTCAATTTAATTGGTAAATCTTTTTTTATTTGACTTAAAAAATAAGGTAAAGCAGAACCATCGCTACCAATAACATTTCCAAATCGAACTATAAGAAATTTAGATTTTTCATAGCCTGATTGCTTAAATGTTTGTTGTATCAGCTGTTCTCCAAGTCTTTTTGTAATACCTAATACATTTTTAGGGTTAACTGCTTTATCAGTTGAAATAAAAATTAGTTTAATTGACTGGTTTCTGATTGCTTTTAAAATAGAATTTGTACCAAAAATATTATTTTTTACTGCACTATACATGTTTCCCTCTAAAAACTTTACATGTTTGTATGCTGCTGCATGAAAAATATACTCAATATCATTTTTTTTAATTATATTTTTAACCAAATTTTCATCTTTTATATCTCCAAGTATCAATTTAATTTTATTTGAATTTGTTTCTTTACTTAATCGATAAATATTAAATTCTGAATGATCTAAGATAATTAATTTTTTCGGATTTGATTTTATAACTTGTTTGCTTATTTCAGTGCCTATACTTCCTGCTCCTCCTGTAATCAATATATTTTTATTTTTTAAGTTTTTAGGTATAGGAAAAGCATAATTTACATTCTTATTAAAGAATTCATCGATTGTAATTTCTTTTAAATCGCTACTATCGATTTTATTATTTTCATAAAATTTTTTTTCAGGCAGGCTACTTACAGAATATGAATACGGTAAAAGTTTATTTAACAATTTAGTCTTTAATTTTGATTTTAATGAAGGTATGGCAATTATAATATTTCTAATGTTAGTTTGAGTTGATAAATTTTGTAAATCTTTAAAAGATAATACTTTAATTCTATTTATGTGTTTTCCAATTTTTTTTGGATCATCATCTATAAAATAAGCAATATTATTCTTATCATAATTTATCAATTGATTTGCTAACTTCTTCCCAGCGTATCCAGCTCCATAGATAATTGATCCAATTAAATTATTTTCAATTGAATTTTTATTAATTAAATTTTCATAATTTAATTTATTTCTAATTTTTAAAAAATTTTCAATTTTCTTAAAATTTTTAAATTTTATTTTTTTTATTAATTCTTTGTTATCCGCAATTGAATGTATAATTTCATTTGATGTCTCATTTTTATATATTATATTTTTACTTGGTATTCTCAATTTTTTAATAATTTCAATTATAGATAAACCTCTTCCAGTGCCCACATCAAAAATTTCAGAATTTTTTAATTTTAAAATCTTTGAATATATTTTAACAACATCATCTACATGAATAAAGTCTCGTGTCGATACTCCTTTATTATAAATAGATATTTTTTTATTTTGTTTTTTTGCATCTAAAAGTTTATTTATAATTGAAAATTTATCATTTGGGCCATAAAGGTTAAACAATCTGCATATATATAAATCTATTTTATTTTGAGAACAAAAATTTTTAATTAAAGATTCTGCTGAAAGTTTAAATGATGAATAAAGAGATCTATTATTTTTATCTTTTAGATTTATTTTGTTATTCAACGATCCATAAACTGAGGAACTGCTAGTATATAAAATTTTATTTATAATCCTAAAATCAATTTCATCAAAAACTTCAGAAACTTCTGAAACACTTTTTTTTATAAACTCATTATATGAATTTATATTATTCAACATTTTGGATGAATAAAATGAGTTAATTATTAAATTTATCTTGTTTTTTTTCTTGTTAAATTTTTTTAATACTTTTCTAAACTCTGTAGAACTATAAACTTTTGATTTTTTTATATTTTTATTTAAACTACTAGATAAATATCCAGTTCCTAAAATTATATTTTTTATCATTAAATTTTTTGCCAAAATGTTTTACAAGAGTCTTTGATATCAAATTTCTTTGATCT
>MDSZ01248232.1_pt1 | contig 11865 bp, 13 predicted proteins | sample 811201 | NCBI WGS metagenome assembly MDSZ01 (sample SAMN05326647, study PRJNA326480) | marine metagenome | isolation source: seawater | place: Indian Ocean: North | collected 2010 | reverse complement strand
TCTACAAGTTTATCTGTTGAAGATCCCATGGCAGATAAGACAATCACAAGCTTTTGATTCGAATCACAAAAGGAATCATGAATACTTGCTGCAATATTTCTCAATTTTGCAACAGATGAGAGGGAAGAGCCTCCATATTTTTTTACTATAAGCGTCATTTTATTTGAATAATGTTAAGACAAAGTCTCTTAATTCTTCAGCTTCCACTCCTGAGATAATACACGAGGCAAAACTATCACTTCCACCACCTTTGCAATCAAATTTTTTCATTAACTCACTCACAATTTTTTTTGAATTATATACGTGTTTGCAATTTTTTGAAACACCAATAAGACAAGATATTCCATTGGAGATTTTTTTGAATAATATTGATATTGAATCTGATGATTGAGATTTTATAACATCAGAAAGTATCTTCATCTGATTTGAAGTTAAATCGTCACACTCATGGACAAATATCTTTGTTTGATTAGAGGATGTGTGCTTAACAGTACTATAATATAGTTGTGCAATTTTTTTATTAAGGCTTGATATTAATTTTTTATTATCATTACTCTCTTTTTTCATTGAAATAATCTTATCTGTAATTTGGTCACTTTTTACATTTAAATGCTGCGATAATGATTTTGACTCAGCATGAAGATCATTAAAAAAAATATTAGCTTTCTCGGAAGTTATTGCTTCTATTCTTCGAACTCCAGTTGAGATACTTGATTCAGAAATTATTTTGAATAAACCAATATCTCTTGTGTTTAAGACATGCGTGCCTCCACACAACTCAATAGAATTTGACCCTATAAATATCACTCTAACCTCATCTCCGTATTTTTCATCGAAAAAGGCTAGTGCGCCAAGCTTCATAGCTTCTTTAAAATTCATATTTCTTGATTCAGTATCAATAGATTTAGATATCTCTGAAGCAACCTGATTTTCGATATCCTCGATCTCTTTATTCGACAGAGCCTTGTTATGAGAGAAATCAAATCTTAAATAGTCCTCCGTAACTAGAGATCCCTTTTGCTCAACATGGTTGCCAAGAGTATCTCTTAAAGATTGATGCATAAGATGTGTAGCAGAGTGATTAATTGCTGTTTTATGTCGTTTGGTTTCATCAATACGCTGTTCCACAGTATCCCCAACTGCTATTTTTCCTTTTTTTAACTGGACGAAGTGCACAATCGTATTTTGAATTTTTTTGACGTCAGTAACGTGTAATTGACATTCTTTATTACTTATAAAACCTGAATCAGAAATTTGTCCACCTCCTTCAGGATAAAAGACTGTTTTATCAAGAATGACATAAAATCGATCATCAATAGCATCAGCTTCTGTTACATGTTGATTTTTAAAAATTATATCTATAACTTTTCCTGTTGATGAGGAGTTAGTGTAACCAATGAACGATGTTTGATGTTTAACAATTTCATGATCTGTTTCGTCAACTTTAAAATTACTTGCAGTTTTACTATTTGCTCTCTGTTGATTCATCAATTTCTGAAAGCCTGATAAATCTAGAGTCAAGTTATTCTCAGTTGCTATCTCTTCAATGATCTCTCTGGGAAATCCATATGTATCATAGAGTTTGAAGATATCTGCCCCACTTAAATTCCTGGTTTTCATTGTTAATTTGTCAATCAACTTGAGACCATTGTCCAGCGTACTTAGATAATTGCTTTCTTCTTGCTCAATAGTATCTCTGACCTGATTTGCCTTATCCCTAAGATTAGAGTAAATACCACCAAGATTATCATTTATAACTTCAGTTAATTTATGAATAAATGGTTCATTGATTCCTAAGTTATATAAATATCTTGTTGCCCGTCTAATGATCCTTCTTACAACGTATCCTCTTCCATCACTACTGGGGATTACGCCATCTGATATAAGCATGCATGCACATCTAGAGTGATCCATGATTATTTTCTTCACAGTAGTGGTAATTTTTCTTGGTTTGATTAACTCATCTATCTTTTTACTTAGATAAAAGAAAGCTGATGAATTATAATTATCTACATGACCTTCCAGAAGAGCTTGAATTCGCTCTAACCCCATTCCAGTATCAACACATTTCATGGGTAAATCATGTAGTGTACCATCTTTGTCCTTGTTGTATTGTGTAAAAACTAAATTCCATATCTCCACATACCTTTCACCTGGATCCCCTTTAGTCGGTATTTCTCCTTTTAATGCTTTTCCATAGTCATAATAAATCTCAGTACATGGTCCGCATGGACCTGTCGATCCCATTTGCCAAAAATTATCTGCATCATCAAGTATCCATATCCTATCTTTGTTCAATCCAATGCTATTCATCCAAATTGACATTGCCTCATCATCATCTCTGTGAACAGATACATATAATTTTTCTTTTGGTATGCCTAGAGTATTTACCAGAAAATCCCAAGCATAATTTATAGCGTCTTCCTTAAAGTAATCACCAAAGCTAAAATTTCCTAACATTTCAAAAAAAGAATGATGTCTATTAGTAAATCCAATATTATCTAAGTCATTATGCTTGCCTCCAGCTCTTACACATTTTTGACAAGTAACTATCTTAGTACTTCTTGGCTTTCTGATTCCTAGAAAAAAATCTTTAAACTGCACCATGCCTGAGTTTGTAAATAACAAACTTTTGTCTTCAGCCGGTATTAAAGAGCTAGAATCATGATGCGTATGTCCTTTATTTTCAAAATACTTAATAAACTCTTTACGAATATCCAAATTAATCATACCCCTCAATCGCAAGCTCTATAATATTATATGGGAAACCTCTATAGGATAAAAATGACTTTAACTTTTCATCATCCTCTCTCCTTTCATTATTTTTGAATTTTTTCCTCAATGATTTTATAGCTTGACCAACCCAATCTGACTTCGTGTATTGTGAGAGTCCATCCTCTATAATTTCTCTTGGAATTTGCTGAGATTTTAGAAAATTCTCAATAAAGTTCGGACCTTTCCCTGCATTGAATTTTACTCTAATTAAATCCTCGGCATAACGTTGATCTGACTGAAGATTACGTTTACTGTAATCCTCTATCCGAGATAAGATATCCTCTAAATCATAATTTTTTTTTAAAAGTTTATCGATGAGTTCTTTTTTTGAGTGTTCTCGAATACTAAGATAACGAGATATAGACACACTTATTTCATCAATTTGGCTGTTGCTCATCTACACTGTCACTGACACTTTTTCCGTTTTTCTGACTAGTATTTTCGCCATTGATATGTGATTTTATTTTATCTTCAATCTCTAGCGCAATATCAGGATTATCTTTTAGAAAAATCCTTGAATTATCTTTACCTTGGCCGATACGATCAGTGCCATAACTATACCAAGCGCCTGATTTATCAAGTATGTTATATTTTACACCCAAATCGATAAGTTCTGACTCCTTTGATACGCCCTCTCCATACATTATGTCGAATTCCGCAATTCTAAATGGCGGAGCAACTTTATTTTTGACTATCTTCACCCGTGTTTCATTACCAACAATCTCGTCACCCTTCTTTATTGCGCCAATTCTTCTGATATCTAATCTAACAGAAGAGTAAAACTTTAGTGCATTTCCTCCAGTTGTTGTTTCAGGGCTACCGAACATAACACCTATTTTCATGCGAATTTGGTTTATGAATATGACTAAAGTGTTTGATTTCTTTATATTTGCAGATAATTTTCTGAGAGCTTGGGACATCAATCTAGCCTGCAGCCCCATATGTGAGTCACCCATATCTCCATCTATTTCTGCTTTTGGAGTGAGCGCAGCAACTGAGTCAATTACAATAGTATTTACAGCACCTGATCTCACGAGTGTGTCAGTGATTTCTAAAGCCTGCTCGCCTGAATCAGGCTGAGAGAGCAATAAATCATCTATGTTCACGCCTAGATTCTCTGCGTATTTTGGATCCAACGCATGCTCTGCATCTATAAATGCAGCAGTCCCTCCTTCTTTTTGAGTTTCAGCTATAACTTGAAGCGCCATAGTAGTTTTTCCTGACGATTCTGGACCGTATACTTCAATAACTCTCCCTTTTGGTAAACCACCAATACCTAAAGCAGCATCCAAAGTAAGCGACCCAGTAGAGACAGCCTCAATATCTGGATAGGAGGCACCCTCCCCCAGCTTCATTAAAGCTCCCTTTCCATGGTCTTTCTCAATTTGACCAATCGCTACTTGTAGTGCCTTTTGTTTGTTCTCTTCCATATTGTAGTTAACCTCTAATTCATTGCTATTCTTATTATAATATCAATTAAACCTCATCAATGAAATCAGATAAATAATTTAATGCATATAGAACAGTCAATTCTCTATTAGATTCTCTGTCTCCTTCAAGTTTGAGCATTTTAGTTAAATGTCTCTCCCTAGACCTTATTGAAATCCAAACCGTGCCAACGTCTTTCCCCGTGCCATCCGCATCTGGGCCCATTATTCCAGATAAGGCTATACCAATATCAGATCCTGTTCTCTTTAAGAGACCTGATGACATCTCCTGAACTACATGTTCTGAAACTGCGCCATAATTCTCAATTGTTTTTGATGAGACATCCAATAACTTAACCTTAGAAGAGTTAGAGTACACTATTATGGAAGAATCAAAAAAAGCTGATGATCCAGGAATGCTCGTAAGGCACTCAGCAAGCTTTCCGCCTGTGCATGATTCAGCGGTAGAGACAGTAAAAGCTTTTGAAATAGCTCTGATTTTAACTTGTTCTAGTATACGAGTTATTTTTACCTTGCTTTCTTTTAAATTTTGCATTTATGGATATAGTAAATTAATCTATAATAGTTGTTAATAAATATTTTGAATTATCTTTATAGAGCATCAGATGAAAAAAATAAAAAAAGTAATCATATATTCACACGAGAAATATTTTACTAATTCAAGTATTAAGAAAATTATTAGTCATCTGAAAAAGAATAATATAAAACTTACGCTAATTTCTCAACATTCAGAATATGCAAGAATCGAGTCAACTAATGAAATTATAAACAATTGTAATTCATTTACAAAGTCAAATATAGACTCTGATTTAATTATAGTCTTTGGTGGTGATGGATTATTTTTAACTGCTTCTAAAATTGCAATAAACTTAGGAATACCAATCTTAGGAATCAACTATGGTAAGATAGGATTTTTAGTTGACATAGATAAAAAACAAGCACTTAAGCAAGTCAGTGCGATAATTAGTGGTGATTATATAATTGATAAAAGAATGATGCTCGATGCAAAAATTCAGAATCAACAAAATAAAACAAGTAAATCTCTATCGCTCAATGATATTGTTATTCATAATTACGGTCAGTTGAAAATGATCAAGATGAAAATCTATGTGAATAATTTTCTTATAAATGTTCAACGTTCAGATGGGATTATTATTGCAACCCCAACTGGGTCTACAGCATATTCAATGTCTAATGGCTGTCCTATTGTTAGCCCGGATTCCAATGTAATCTGTTGTACGCCTGTGTCGCCACATACATATAGTCATAGACCTATAATAGTGAATGAAAAAGATAAAATCAAAGTAGAGGTTGACAAACTATCTGTAAATCATACGATGACTACTGTAGATGGATCAAATAATAATAATTTCGAGAAGTCTAAGCTAGTAGAAATTGTGAAAAGCAAGAGTAAACTTAAGATTTTACACCCACTTGAATATAACTATTTCCAAATATTAAATAAAAAACTGAAATGGGGAGGCAGATCTTAATCTTTCTTGTTACTGTTACATTCTCCATTTGTGCAAGTGCCAAACAGAGTCATTACATGAGTATCTAAAATAAAATTGTATCGTTTTGATATTTTTTCTTGTAGTTCCTCAAGGTCATCATCAGTAAATTCGACAATTTTACCACATACATTACAAATTAAATGGTCATGATGTTGTTTTTTTATCTCATAAGAAGATGAATTATCATCAAAGTGATTCTTTTGAATTAGCCCAACTTCCTCTAATTGAGTCAATACCCTGTATATAGTCGCAAGACCGATATTCTCATCTTTTTTAATGAGACTATTGTGGATGTCATCAGCGCTTAGATGACTATCTGGGTTTGACTGGAATAGTTCGAGTATCTTGACCCTAGGGTGTGTTACTTTTAATCCAGCGTCCTTTAAAGTAGAATCATTTTTCATGATATATCAATTAATAATATAATCTCAGATTGTCAGTAATTCAAGGCTTATGGCTTTTTTTTACTCGTGACATCCGTGATTTCTTTGGATCAGCAGATGCCTCATGGAAGACTTCTACTCTATCGAACTCTTTCAGTACATAATCTGAATCTTTGATTTTTCCAAAAACTCCAAAACTGATACCATCCATCAACATAAAATCCTCGGTTTTTATCTCTTCTAGAAATTCACTTAAAGTGGTTCCTTCTTTGATAATCTTAGATTTAGATTTGATGCGTTTGTTTACTGGAAAATAGATATCAATTTCAATTTTTTTGTTTTTCATTTTTTAATCTGAAAGCCTCTGATATAAATGAATCGAGAATAGATGACATAATACTGGAGAAAATTGGCTTTAAGGATAGTTCAATAATTTTGCTACTGAACTCATACTCTAAAAATAAACTAACATTTGTATTGTATTGATCAATTTGATGAAATTTCCAGTATCCCTCTAAATTTTTAAATGGCCCATCAACTAATTTTATCTTTATAATCTCATTCTCTTGATATTTATTTTTAGTTTTGAATTTCCATTTAATAGGTTTACCTGTTATTTCAATTTCTGCGGTCATTTCTGAAGCTGAATCATTTAAAATTACAGAGTCGGAACACCAGGGTAAAAACTCAGAATATCTATCCACATTATTAATTAACTTAAAAATTAGAGAGACATCCACATTAATATCTTCTGATTGATTAATTACATTCATTACATGAAACCATTAATAAAGATTAGAGTAACTGCTACTGGTGCAATAAATCTGATTATGAATCTCCAAAAGTCGAACAAAGTCTTATTCATCTCTAGTTCTTCAATAACTATTTTTTTCTTTACAATAAAGCCAACAAATATTGCCATTAGGAGACCTCCTAATGGCAGCATGACTTTTGAAGTAAAACTATCGAGTAAATCAAAGAATGTCATTCCGAACAAAGTTACGTCTGCAAGATAATTAAATGATAAGAGTGTTCCTATGCCGATAAACCATGTTAGTGAGCCGAGACGAACAGTAGCCTCTGCTCTACTGTATGAATATTTTTCTATCAAAAAACTTATAGCAGGTTCGATAAGAGAAATAGAGGATGTTATAGCTGCAAAAAAAAGTAAGACGAAGAACAGAGTTGCCACTAACTCTCCATATGGCATGACTCCAAATGCTAAGGGCAATGTTTGGAAAATTAATCCTGGTCCAGCTGATGATGGATCAAGATTAAATGTGAAAACCATAGGAAAGATTATTATTCCAGCTAATATTGCCACAAAAGTATCGGAAAATGCGACTACTGTCGTCACTTCTGTTATAGATGATTCTTTCGATAAATATGATCCATATATCATTAGCGATCCCATCCCAATACTTAATGAAAAGAAGGCCATACCCATGGCGCTCAGAATTACATCTGCATTTATTTTTTCGAGGTCCGGTATAAACATATATCTTACACCATCTTGAAATCCGTCTAAATTGAAGGAGTAAATCGCTAGACCTAGTAATAATATGAATAATCCTGGAATAAGTACTTTCACAGCTTTCTCTAACCCACCTTTCACTCCCTTAGCAACTATGTACCCAGTAAGAAACATAAATATTGTATGCCAAGCAAGTAATTTTTCAGGATCAGATACTAAATTAGTAAAAATATTTTGAGATTGATCTGTTGTAATTGAATTAAATGCGCCAAAAGCCGCTTTAAAAATATAAGATATTGTCCATCCAGCTATTACACTGTAAAAAGATAATATAAGGATTCCAGCAATTATTCCAGCCCAACCTACTAGTTGCCAATTGCTATAATCATCCGAATTCGAGTACGATTGTTTTTTTGATCGCACTCTATTTAAATCACTATCAACTTCTAGATAATTAAAACTACTTGATTCATTAGCAGTAAATTTTAAGCTATCAACTGGATTCTGTTTACCATGTCTTCCAATAAATACTTCTGCAATCATTATGGGCAAAGCTATTATAATAACGCTAAGAATATATATTAGTACAAAAGCTCCGCCTCCATTTTCACTAGTCATCCATGGAAATTTCCAAATATTTCCAAGACCAACTGCAGAACCTGTGGCTGCAAAAATAAATATTAATTTAGATGACCACTCACCGTGGATGGATTTTCTTTCTTTGTTAATATTTGCGAACTCCTATTTGAATCATGATACAATGTTATTATACATTATGTTTGGATATTATGAATATATTGTGTAGTAATAAAAAAGCCGCATTTAGATATACACTTATCAAGAAGCTTGAAGCAGGTATCGCACTAGAAGGATGGGAGGTCAAGAGTTTAAAGGCTGGACATGGGCAGATTGGTGAGAGTTATGTCAATGTTATAGATCGAGAGGTCTATTTAGTTAATTCACATTTAAAAATACTACCAAATTATAGTAACTCAGAGAATTTGAATCCTATCAGAAAGAGAAAGCTCCTTTTAACAAAGAGAGAAATTCATCAAATTACTAATGAGGTAAAAATTAATGGCCTCACGATTATCCCAATTAAAATATACTCGAAGAAGTCACTTATTAAAATTGAAATTGCAATTGGTAAAGGGAAGAAAACTGTTGACAAAAGAAATGATTTAAAAACTAAGGAATGGAATCGAAAGAAAGAGAGGTTGCTTAAATCACACTCTAATTCTTAAAGTAATTATTGTGCGCATCTATTTCCTCATTATCAGCTTTAATTATAATTTGATTACGTTTTGTAATATCCTGCTCCATGTCATTTGAGTTCAAGTACTCCTCTTTTTCGGACATAGATAAAGATGTCTGACCTCTAGTCATTTTTAGATAGACATTAGCTAGTAAGTTTGCGTCTAATAATGCTCCATGAAAATTTCTATCAGTATTATCTACATCTAGTCTAGTGCATAGCGCATCAAGGGAGTTTCGTTTTCCCGGGTACTGTTTACGAGAAATTGTTAACGTGTCTAATATTTCATGATTTTGCTCAAAATAATTCTTCTCTCTCCCGCAATATAATAATTCAGAAGCTAAGAAGCCAATATCGAATGGTGCGTTGTGGATTACTAATGTCGAATTTTGTATAAACGCAAGAAATTCATCAATTATACTAATAAATTCAGGCTTACCCTCAAGCATCTCGTTGCTAATCCCATGTACTTTCTGGGCTCCTTCATCAATGACTCTCTTTGGGTTAATATACTGATGAAAATTGTTTGAGGTGATATTGCGGTCTATAATCTCAACACATCCTAGCTCAATAATTCGATGACCATCATTAACATCTAATCCAGTAGTCTCTGTATCTAATACAACCAATCTTTTCATTGCCTTACTGCAGCTCTTGCAAGTTCATCAGCAAGATTATTATATCTTGAATCCTCTGTTTCCTCAATCTGATGACCTTTGACCCATTTCCATGACACGTTATATCTCTCATTTAAAGTATCTAGCTGTTCCCATAGATCCTGGTTTTTTACTGGCTTTTTTGAGCTTGTGAGCCAATTATTTTTTTTCCAATTTCCAATCCAAGATGTGATACCATCCATTACATATTTAGAGTCAGTGTAGAGCATAAGTTTCGATTCATCTGCAGCAAGTTTTATGCCTTCTATGGCTGCCTTTAACTCCATCCTGTTGTTGGTAGTATCATTCTCAGATCCATTATGCTTGAATATCTTAGTATCTCTAATAATTACAACACCCCAGCCGCCATTTCCAGGATTGCCACTACAGGCACCATCTGTAAAGACTCTAATTACACTCATACAATTCTATTCATAGTAGATTTCGGAAAGGTGTGTACAACATATTTATTTTTAAATTTAAGTTTATGTGGTGTCAGAGGAACAATTATTTTATTTAAGAGACAAAAATAGATTCCACCATAACTTGGAAAAAGTAGTTTTTGCAAAAAACTAAATTTATCTATATATTTACTCACGCCTTTCGAGGCAAATGGAAATAAACAGCTAGTAGTATTGATTTTAACGTCATAACTAAGTATCTTAAACCACTCTTTGATGTTTGAAATAGGATGAAAGTTTACTGACCACGGAGAATGCTTTTTATTAACTAACTGTCTAGTCAGACCCCAAAGGCTAAATTTATTAAAGCCAACAATAAATATCTTCGCATCATCAGATGCAATTCTATCAATCTCTCTAATGAAATTATACGGTTTATCAAGTAAATCAAGCGCATGCATAAGAATTATAATGTCATGAGACTTGTCTTCAAAAGGCAACTTTTTTTCTATGCTTTGATATTTGATAATATCTTTGCCATCCACAGAAAAAAATGACACATACTTTGGCGACTCAAATTTTTTTCTAAACTCAGGCAACCCAAGATACAGCACATTATTACCATCAAGATTGCGTCGAAATTCACTTACTTTCGATGTAATGGCTTTTCTTAGTGGTAGAGTTTTGGTTTTTCTATACCAACGCGCTAGTTCTGTATAATGATGGGTCTTTGTATCTATTTTCATGCTTATTTGATTAGAAAATATGCTAGTATTTTGCTAATCTTTATAGTGTTCTATGTCAAAAAAAATAACTCAATATTTGTCAATTATATTAGCTACAGGCTTAATATCAAGCTGCAGCGGTCCTGTAAGTTATAAGAGACCTCAGGTTCTAGCTAATTTTGGTGATTTTGAATGCAAAACTAAGCAGCTAAGAAAAAAAGAATTTTCATCTATATGGGCTAAACTAAATGCAGGTTTTTGTTTAGACAATGTTCACTCCTCGCGTGTTGAGAGAGAAAAAGAATGGTTCATGAAAAACAAACAGTTCTTATACCGTTCAATTAATCGAGCAAAACCTTTTTTATATCATGTGATAAAAGAGTTAGAGAATAGAAATCTGCCTTATGAACTAGCATTGTTACCTATTGTCGAAAGTGGTTACCAACCATATGCTCACTCTCCATCGAAAGCGGCAGGAATATGGCAATTTATTCCTCCTACAGCAAGAGAATATAGGCTTGCAAAAAATTGGTGGTATGATGGAAGACGAGATATTTTAAATTCTACTAAAGCTGCAACACACTTCCTGTCAGATATGCATAGACATTTCAAGAAAGATTGGTTGTTGGCTATTGCATCTTATAATACGGGGGCAGGTAAAGTAGGAAAATCGATGTCAAAAGCTAAATATGTTATAGGAAAGACAAGCTTTTGGGATCTGAGACTGCCTCGAGAAACAGAAATCTACGTGCCAAAGTTGCTTGCACTCAGAGACATAATGGCAAATCCAAAAAATTACGGCATAACTTTACCTAAATTATCTAACCAGCCGCAAACAGGGTTTGTTAAAATTTATAACCCAATAGATTTTTACACTCTATCAGTTTTGTCAGATGTTGATTTAGAGACTTTATACTTTTTAAATCCTGGATTTAGTGCATGGTATGTAATTCCTTCTATGCAAGACAAAATACTATTACCGTTGAATAAAATTGAGAAATTTAATGAAAGATATAAAAAATATAGAACAATTATGTTCAAAGAAAAAATACATATAGTTAAAAAAGGAGATACGCTTTCAGGAATATCGAAACAGTATAATGTAAAGGTCAAATCCTTAATGATAAAGAATGCACTTAAATCTGACTTAATTTTAATCAATCAGAAATTGCGTCTACCTATAAAGACAACTACTACAGATAAAAGCAAGATATCTATTGGTAACTATGAACAT
>MDSZ01076222.1_pt1 | contig 11865 bp, 6 predicted proteins | sample 811201 | NCBI WGS metagenome assembly MDSZ01 (sample SAMN05326647, study PRJNA326480) | marine metagenome | isolation source: seawater | place: Indian Ocean: North | collected 2010 | reverse complement strand
GTTGACGTCGTTGCTCTTCTTCAGAGGCTCGCTCTGCCATGATGACTTCCATGGCCTGATCGGTCAACATCGTTCTACCGCTTCGGCGAGCAGCCTGCCTGCTGATTTGGGCAATCAATACAGCAAGTAGTAGGAAAGCGATAACTCCCCCTAAGATGTAAAGATTGGTGTTATTGACCAGTGTTCCAGAACTCTTGGTCTCTTCTCCTTTACTTTGGGAAGGGTCCTCTGTTATTCCGCAATCAACTCCATTAGGGTCATATTCCCAAATTTCAGGATCCCAAATGCAAGAATCGAAATCATCACTTTGTCCATCACCATCTGAATCAGTACAGCCGAATCTATCTCTCCAAGAAGAGCCCGCCCAAGAGCAGTCATCGGGTTCAAACGCGCCAAGAGTGAAGTTGTCCCCATAGCCATCACCATCAGTATCCATCAATTGAGTATATACCAATGGGAAGTAATCTGGTTGAATGCCATTCGGATTGTCTCCGCGGAAATCGCCGTCTACATTTGACCATTGAGTTGGTTCATTGGGGAATGCATCTCCCATCTCTATTCTCAAACCGTAACCATCGAGAGTCTGATTTGTAGTGCTGTTTTCCCAGATGTAGTTGTCACCATAGCCATCGCCATCGGAATCTTTCCATTGGTAGGAATCATTTGGGAATTCATCGATGGTATCGGCCCAACCGTCGCCGTCTGTATCGGGGCAACCCTGTAGGTTGGCTTCGCTACTACTTCCAGGAACGTCGATACAATCGTCGCCATTGCTGACGCCCTGATTATCGCCCCAACCATCATCATCAGTATCATTCCACTGGAAGGTATCATCAGGGAATTTGTCTACAGGATCAGGATAGCCGTCTAAATCCCTATCTGGGCAGCCGCGGGTCAATGGGTTCCCTTGATCACTTGAAGACTTAGGCTTGGGTCCTGCTTCGTCAGGGCATGCATCACCGCGCACACCATCGGGATTGTCTCCCCACTCGTCACTATCAAAGTCATGCCACTGAGTAGGCTCATCTGGGAACCAATCTCCACTCAAACCGATTGGATTGTCTCCATAGCCATCTCCGTCTCGATCACTCCATTGAGTTGCATCATCAGGGAAAGCATCAGGATTACTCCCGTTGGCGTTATCACCATAGCCATCTCCGTCACGGTCTTGCCATTGTGTTGGGTCAACTGGCATAGCATCACCGCCATTTGACCAACCATCACCGTCCATATCTGGACAACCGTGTCGGTCTTGCCATGAACTACCAGCCTCTCCTGGACAATCGTCGGGATTGTTTCCACTGGCATTGTCTCCAAAGCCATCTCCATCGGTATCTCTCCATTGAGTAGGGTCGTTAGGGAAGGCGTCTGCATCCCCATCTGGGTGGGCTTCCCAATCATTGTCTGGGTCGGACCAAGCATCTCCATCACTGTCCGGACAACCTAGTCTATCTTCGTAAGAGTCTCCCCAGAGGTTCGGGCAGGCATCACTACGTGGGGAAAATGGTTCATCACCGACCCAATCGCCATCACTATCTCTCCACTGGTATCTGTCCAAGGGGAAAGTATCGACTTGTGTCGCTGATGGGTCCAACAATCCAGGCCATTCTGCAGGCCTTATTTCTATCCAAGATGAATTTGCGAAATTGTCACCCCATCCATCACCATCGGTATCATTCCATTGGTTTGGATTTGACGGGAAGGCATCTCCCCGTTGATTAATGTGCAACTCAGTACTCTCTTCTTCATCATAGAGATAATTGTCCCCATAACCATCCGAATCTGCATCTGCCCATTGTTCGGGATCTGATACGAAGGCATCTGCTCCGTATGCAACTGTCCATGATGAATCGGGATTACTGTAACCGTCTCCATCGCTATCAGGACAGCCAAATCTATCGAATATTGAAGTACCATAGTCGTTGATGCATGCATCAGGTTGATTTGCTGGAGCCGGATTGTCTCCATATCCATCTGAATCAGTATCATCCCATTGCGTTCCATCGTCAGGGAAAGCATCGACTACTCCGTCTCCTTGGTCGCTACTATTGTAACCGTCACCATCAGGATCCAAGTCTGCGTACCAATAGTAAATTCCCTCATCGTTGCGACCATGAACTGAAACTAGATGCTGTCCATCAGGATGCCAAGATACCCCGTAAACTGAGCCGCAATTGTTGTTACTTCCCGAGGAACAACCCCCCGGTCTTGGTCCTGAAACGACATCCTTCAAGCCACCTCCAACTACATCGAATATCTTGACTGAAGCGCCGTCGCTCTGATACCAACTTGCACCAAATGCGACAAGTCTGCCATCCGGAGAAATATCAGCATCCAAACAAGAAGTAGAGATGGTCTTCTCCCATACTTTGACTCCAGTATTTGCGTTCCACATCTTTGCTTTTGAATTGGATGAAGCCCATGCCTCACAGGTAGCGAAATAATTGCCATCAGGGGACCACGCTATATCATTGATGTTCGCTGCAGCGGTTCCAGTCATACTGCGGTTGATTTGCCAATTAACCGTATCATAAATCCACATGTCGTCATTTCCTCCGACGACTATTCTGCTTCCATCAGGAGACCAATCAACAGAATAGAATCTATCCTCGCCATTTGGATTCAATGTCTGAACCTGAGACCCCGTAGAGACATTGATTATTTTCACTTGACCATTAGTTCCACCATTACCTGACCTTCCAATCGCTACAGCCAGTAAAGAACTGTCCGGGCTCCAAGCAATATTTGCAGGGTTATCGTTACTGCCTACATCAACACTGATTGAATTCTGTTGTGTGATATTATTGGCATACCATATTCCCAATATATCTCCATAATCGATGGCTGCTGCCACTAGGCTTCCATCCGGAGACCACTTTACATCACTTACTTCTCTTCCTTGACCATCATAAGTCAACTGCGCAGAAAGAACATTGGATTGGGTGGAAAGATTCCAAATTCTAACCCATCCATCCTCGTCACCGGTCAGGATGAACTGCCCATCTGGACTATGATCAACCGCATAATAGTCATTATTTGAGGAAAGAATCGTATCTTCCAAGAAACTGGTGTTTGGAAGGGTCCAACGGTCATTGTAATCGCTAGTTCCATCGCCGTCTCTGTCAGGACAGCCATCCCTATCCACAGTAGAATCTCCTGAAGCCAAAGGACAATCGTCTAGATGGTCTTCAACCCCATCTCCGTCCGTATCTAAGGCAGAAGCGACAACGGTTAGAAATGGGGTGAACAAAAGAATAAGGATGATGGGTAAAACCGGCCCGCTTACAATATTGCAAGCCGAATCTTGCGCTACTCCCATAGTCCTGCGAATCGTATTGTAAAAAAGGGTTTATGGTTAGTTTGTGTAAAAATAGGAAGGGGATTTTGAACTACAGGGGAAATCCTTGAACAAGGAGCCTCGGAGTGGCGGTTCGTGCCCAAAGAGTTGCCCAAGGTATCCGTTGCCGTGCGCGACAGGATTTTGCTGCACTTATTGGAAAATATTGAGCAGGCTGACCAATTCATGGTCACTAGTGCAGTGACCCGCCCAGGAATTGCAGAAGCGTGCGCACTACATCCTCCAAATGTCTCGAGAACTATGAGAAGCCTGTTGAAAGAAAAACTGGTGCAAGAGCATTCGAGGATGATCAAGAATGATGAACGAAGACAAAAAGTATGGCAATTGACTGAAGTTGGCAAGGTTGAAGCCCAAGAAAGAAGAGCAATTTTAGCTGAATTGACTGTTCTCATCAGAGGAAAAGATGGGGATTTGCTCGAGATTAAAGCTGAAGAAGTCGCAGAACGCCTTGAAGCAAACCTTACCCTGATGCAGGTATTAATGCACGCTATTCATGAAGGAGTCCTAACCTATGGAGACATCAGATTTGGCCCCATTCAAAAAAAGGATGAGGAGGGGCACGCACCCCCTGGAAGATTGACACTACTAGCAGGAGCACACGCTACGTATCATACACGGCCACCGAAGACAAGGCCAGTACATGGTAGAGCAGATATCTTGGCTGATTTAGACACTTGGCGCGACGAAAGGCACCCCTGTATGATTGTACAAGGAGTCGCAGGAATAGGGAAATCAACTGTGGTTGCTCATTGGCTTCAAGAGAGAATGGATAAAGAATCGAACCTATCCATCTGTTGGTATCCTTGCCAACCTTGGGATAGAGAGCACGGAATAGCAGTCAGTCTATTGCATAGAGTTGGAGTTGATGATGTACATGACCCATATCAGTTGATGGATACCTTACCACTTTCTCCCGGCGCCACACTGGATGTAGATGCATGGCGCCGTAGGTTACTTGCTTACCTTACAGATTCTGATGCCATACGAGAAAGATATAGGCGTAAAGAGGACGAAGGAAAACCTCCGCCGACATGGTTGATCATTTTAGACGATGTACACCATATGGATGGTCATGCTGATGACCTTCTAGGTTCATTGTTACAAGTAGCGGTTCAATCCCCATTACAATTGTTGATGATTAGTAGAACAAGGCCCAAATTCTACGATAGGAGGGACGTGCATACACGAGACAAGGTAAGAGAAGTCACTCTCAAAGGTCTCTCTGTAGAGGCTCTGAAAGAATGGCTTGGCACATTCAAGAGCGAAGAACCACCAGAAGCAAATATGGTTCACCAATTGACTGGTGGGCATCCCTTGGCGATGGAATTGTTGGAACTATATGGGGCAGTTACTCATCGAGATTGGTTACGTTTCCTAGATGAAGAAATACTCGATGCATTACCAGAAGCGGAACGAGAATTGTTAGCACAACTAGCAGTCAGCCAAAGGCCAGTAAAATGGAAAACATTGGCTGAAGCAAGTGGCTGGCAAGGGAAGCCGCCAGAACGTCTCTTGGCCAAGGGTTTGTTGATTGAATTACCCGAAGGAATGTGGTTGCATGAAGCGTTAAGAGAACGATTGCTACAAGACGTTGGGAGCGAACAAGACAATCGTAGACAGAGATTGAACAGCGATTGATTAACGCTGGCGGTGTGCTGCAATCTGCTCAGGTGTCCACCCTGCAGACATCAATTGTTCATCCGTAAATCCACCTATCGACGATGATTGTGATTGCTCTACTTGGGCAGTTTGAACGCTACCCATTGCATCTTGAGCGAGTATGCCGAATTCATCATCATCATCCCTTCTTGGAGGCGGTTTGTTACCCATCATTGTGATGATGATTGCTATGACTGCTAATATTGCCACTCCGCCACCACCGTAGAGAATTACTGGATCTATACCCAATCCCCCACTGCTCTTCTCATCGTTCAATGAACTACTTCCTCCAGTATTTCCACTCCCCGAACGTGGGCAGCCGTCAGTATTTACTGCAACATTAGAGGGCGTGTCTGCACATTGGTCATCAACATCTTTGACGCCATCCCCATCACTATCCCTTTGCGCATCACTGCAACCCGAAGCATCGGTTTGTGAGCCGATTGGAGTATTAGCACATAGGTCAGAATCATTAGGAGTTCCATCGTTGTCCAAATCTTCATCCTCTGAGATATCGTTACATCCGTCATTATCAAAATCTTGACCTAATGGTGAGGGGCCAATGGCACCTAGTGGGCACGAATCTAATGTGTCTTTGAAACCATCATCATCGTCGTCATCGTCCTCATCGGCATCTCGACAACCATCCGAATCATGGTCGATACCGGGAGTTGTAGTACTCCAGCCAATCTCCCCTTTGGGGCAATCGTCGATGTTATCGGAAACTCCATCGCCATCATCATCGGTATCCTCTCCGGAATCTCTGCAGCCATCGTCATCGTTGTCAGTTTCTGCATTAGATTGCCAATTGGTTTCGCCATCGGGACATTCGTCGAAGTCACCGCTTACTCCATCACCGTCAATGTCTCCGTCACAAGCATCTCCAATTCCATCTCCATCCTTATCGCTTTGTTCCGGATTGATTACATTTACACAATTGTCTGATTGATCAACGAAGCCATCGCCATCAGTATCCACATCAGCACAACCGTCGCCATCAATATCTTCCTCTGGAGTTGAAACCCAACCAACCGGTCCTTTGCTGCAAGAATCATTGGTATCTGGAATACCGTCTGCGTCATCATCCAAATCTTCCGAATAATCGTGGCAGCCATCGTTATCGTGATCGGTTTCATTGTTTGAGGTCCAACCTATCGATCCTTCGGGGCAATCGTCTGCATCATCCAACAAGCCATCTCCATCGATATCGTCCTCACAGGCATCTCCCTCTCCGTCCAAATCATGGTCGTTCTGTCCAGGGTTTGCAATGTTGGGGCAATTATCACTACCGTCTACTATTCCATCACCGTCTTCGTCCTTAGCATATTGCCAAAGGAATAAATCCAATGCACCTTCACTGGTGTTGCTGAAAGCTCCAAATGATGCAGTGCCCTGATAAGTTCCTAGCACAATTGGTGAACCATCTCCTCCAATAGCCACGCCTAAACCATTGTCATCGGCAGGGCCGCCAGCTGTCATAGCATTCGATACAGTTCCATTTTGTGAAAATGTAAGGAACATTACGTCGCTACCACCAGCAGATGTCAAAGTATTCTGGCCAATGGTCAGACTGTCTGACATACTTCCAACAACTACCTTTTCTCCATTCGGAGTGATGTCTATTGAATGGACGACATCAAATCCATTTCCTCCGAATGTGTCCAGATGTTGCCACGTCCCATTGTTGTCGATTGCTACAATGAATGCATCTAACCATCCACTACTTGTTGCATTCAATGAGCCTGCATTGAAATCATTTTCAAAATTGCCAACTATTGTTGTGGTACCTAATCCATCAACAATGCAAGAATGGCCCCAATCATCCCCATCACCTCCAGCAATAGTTGCTATTGCGAATTCTCCCGTCTTGTTCATACGAATGACATAGATGTCCGCGCCACCCACCGAATACAATTCCTGACCTTCAAGCATTACCGAACCTATGAATGAACCTGTGAACCAGGGTTGTCCCATGGAATCCAAACATGCCCCTCCGAAAGGTTCTATCCCTTCAGGGCTAGTTCCTGCCTTAGCCCATTCCCATGTTCCACTATCATCCATCTTTGCGAAAAAGAGGGAATAAGCCTCCGTTCCGGGCAAAAATTCAGTTCCAATTTCTATCATATCCATATACAGGCCTGAATGGTAAACACTGCCATTTCCATCTGTTATGACCGACATCCCTTGATCATCCATACTGGAACCGAAATTCTTGGCCCATTGCCAATTACCGTTGCTATCTATTCTCGCAATCCATCCATAACCATCATCATCATCAGAAGACTTACCGAGCGGAGAAAGAGAACTCAATTGCATATTGCAAGAAATTCCTGCCGTACCTAAACAATATGATCCAGTAACATATGCAGAACCATCGCGAACATCAACACTGATATCATTGGCATTATCTGCCCCTTCAGAACCTCCAGAAACCAACCATAACCATTCACCTTGCGATGAAATTTTGCCGACGAAGAAGTCTTCATCACCTTGCATATTGGTCGCTTGGACTCCGTCTTCCCCGTAGATCATCGAACCAGTAAAACTGCCAGCAATATAGATTGAGCCATCTGGCCCAACATCGTATCCCCTAACCAAATCATCTTCAAAGCCCCCGGCCGATAATGACCAGCCCGCTAAGTTTCGGGCTGAGGTGAATACCTCTTCTAATGCGTCGTCCATTTCGATGTTCTCGGATTTCTTTTCTTCAACCGGCGATGCAATATTCACCAATAAGCAGAATACCAACAGGGTACTGAGGAAGGTTGCCACACGAGTTGACATGGTTCTCCGATTCTCCTTTCCTCCTTGAAACCAATGCACGCGTGTTTTCATTCGATTTTGCGGAATTTTATGCTTCAATTATTCACAGATTGATGAGGCGTCGGGTTCATGGATGGCCAATCACCCGACAGGATGATGAGCGGGGGTAATGGCGGTTCAAAGAACCGGAAAAGGCGAAAAAAACGCCGACACGGCGGCCCTCCAATAGAAGAAAGTCGCAAGCGAAACGCAGAAATGGAAAAGGAAGCGGTGAATAGAGCCATTGAACGATTCAAGGTATCGCCGAGACCTATGGCCTTCCCCAAAGTCCTTGCAGATCCACAATACATCAATATCGAGTGGCCATCAAATCCTGTTCCACTCAATACTGAGGCAGAAGCCATCGATATAGTTGTCAAACGTGGCGAGTGGGGGTGGCTACCAGAAGACAGAGTGAACGAAATCGAGAAACGTTGCTCTAAATTGAATATCAGCCTTGATCAAGCATTGAGTCTGCGTAAAGCCATTCTTCAAGAAAAGAGTGTTTACAATTTCCAATCCCTGCAGCGTAGGGCAATTGAAATGCGCAAACAGTACGATGAAGGTGAAGACATTGTGGCTTTGTCAAAGAAACATGACTTTCCTCCGATGAACTTGTTTCGGGCAATTTTGAAAGCTAGAGGTTGGTCAAAAAACAAAATCAAGGAGAATCTCCGAAATCCCGAAAATCGCTTGAATGAGCGCGACCTTGAACAATTCCGTAAGGCAGAGGATGCTGATAGAGTTTCAAATGTAGATCAAAGTGAAACTCAAGAAAAAGCTGAAAGTTTCGAAGATGTTCTATGCAGGTTCTTTGAGAACAAAGGAGTGAGGATTCGTCGCCAACCAGAGATGGTTGCTGAACAAATGGCTGAACATGGCAGACCAGTGCGCACTCCAGATTTGCTGTTGTTAGATGATGTAAGAATCAATGGCGAGCCCGTTGCATGGATAGATGCAAAACACTACTATGGTTCGGATGTTTCATTCCAACGGAAAAAGACAATCAAACAAATGAGTCGATATATCGAAGAATGGGGACAAGGTGCAATTGTTTTCAGACATGGGTATTGTGAGAATCTGCATATTCCCGGCACTATCTTGCTCGATGCCGTTCCTCTTGAATTATCCAAAACAAATGGTCATTGAATAGAAGTCCTGATACAAGATATTTCGTTATCTGCAAGTATCTCGTCTATCCCGTCTAAATCTTGTGTTGAATCTTCTGCTACGATACAAACTGAAGTTCCTAGCATGCATGATAATGCTCTAAATCCATTAGGAAGCAAATCCTTGATTGTTTGAAGCAATTCGTTTCTGCCCTTTTCTTCCAGCATGCCGGCATTTTTTGCAAAACAATCTGCCTCATCTAACAACTCCAACCACCTAGATTCATTCCACTCTCCAACCGATAGTCTCGATAGAGAATCTTCTCCCGCTGCACTAATCGATTTTTGCCAGTTTGCATCATCGATGTATGTGCTAGTATGCCTATTCGCTTCAGGATTCCAGCATAGAATTACTTCGCGTTCAATCGCAAATGATACTGCTTTTCCTGGAGCCGGAGGGGCACCGGGTTGTAAACGCAGTTCAACACCTCCAACTGATGCTGCTAGAACGTCCCCCAATCCCGAAGAGTTGCGCCTCTCGATGATATGTGCAATAGTTGCAGGATCGATTGAAGATTCGCTTAATCTAGACAGGGCTTGAGCGCAAGCCAAAGCACCTGCAGCAGACATTCCAAAACCTTGACTCATGGGTAATTCTAACATAACATCGACAAGATACTCTTTGCCCTCATCAAGCAAATCTCGAGAAAGAAATTCTTCAAACACGTCGACGTAAAGAAAAGCAGATTCCTCTGAATCTAATGGACCCTCGGGGGTGTGTACTGAGATGCTGAGATTGAATCCTTCAGAATCTACTGGGTCTCTCGCTGTTATCTGGCACTCAACTCCTGCCTTAACACAGAATCCTGCGCCCCTACTACCTTGATACAACAAATCTTCGTTATCTGAATATATACTGAACAATAGAGTTACATGGCCCGAAGCATGCTCAACGACCCGCATCATTCAACCTCCAAGATTATGGAGACAGTGCAAGCACATGGGCCTGTCGCTAAATTCATGCTAGAACTGCTTTCAATTCTTCAGACAAGGAATCAAAGCGTTCTGATAGAACTTCGCAAGCCCTGTTGAAAATCTCTGCTGGCGCTAACGAACCATCAGAATCGAATGAAAGAACATACTCGCCTTCAACTGTTTCAATGGTTATCGCAGGGTTGCCCTTTGCATCATTGAAATCACCATCTCGACCTGTACCTGGTCCGACCTGTGCCAATGCCTTGCGGACTTCTTCCACCTTAGCAAAGTCCTCAATCAATCCATCTTTGTCGAAGTCCGACGCCTTGATTCCAAGATCTAGGTCAAACAATACCTTGGCTCGAGATTTATTTTGAAGTTTCACAATCTCTCTCTTGTGGAATGCAATCGCTGAAGCAGGAGCCCACTTAGCATGGTCCCTACCTCTTCCAAGAGTCGCATAAGCATAGAATTCCAAATATTGGCCATGTAACAGTGTAGTCAATGGAATCTGATGATGCTCTTCTGCAATCTGCAACTTTGTCTCCCCTAGTACATTGAGATCAGATGCATAGACAGTTCTCTTCTCATCACGGTTCTCAGAACTTGGGCCCCTTACTGAACAGTGGTAGATAATCTGACTATCTGGACTTCCCCACTGGTCCTCTGGCAACCCTTGGTTTGCTGGGTCCTCATCAGGGAACATGAATTCATCCAAGAAAGTAGGAATTGGAATCATTGCCAATCTATGTGCTATGACTTCATCAGGAAGTGCGTTAACTGATTCAAAGTACTCCCCTTTCTGGTCCTGTATCTGTCCAAGTTCAAAACGTACCTTACTGATTGCCATCTTTGGTACATCGGAAAGAATTGCTCTGCGAATGGCATTGACCTGAGCTGCATCGGTCTCTGTCAAATGAATCTTGATTTGTCGGCCCTTTGGCCAGCCTTCGATAATCTTGCTCTTCATTTTCATTCCTCCTCAAACGCGGCGACCCCTGCGGCCTCCCTTTTTCTTAGTACCATCATGAGCGATTGGAGTTACATCTTCAATGCGAGTAATCGTCATGCCTGCTCTGGTCATTGCTCTAATTGCAGCCTGAGCGCCTGGCCCTGTGTTGTTGGACTTGTTTCCACCTGGGCCTCGATATTTGACGATGACCTGAGTGAATTCTTTCTCCTTTAGCATGTCAGACAAACGTTCTGCTGCCCTTGTTGCTGCGAACTGGCCTCCGCTGTCCTTGGATGACTTGACCACTTGACCGCCACTGCACTTGGCGATGGTTTCGGCTCCAGTCAAATCTGTTGCAGTCATCAGAACATTGTTGAATGATGAATAGATGTTTACTATTGCTTTACGAGACATCAAGCATCACCTCCCTCGGTAGATGCTGAATCTTCTGGAGGATAGGTATCTTCGGCAGATGGTGCTGCTTCCGCTGCATCCGCCAATTTTTCCGCATCTCCCTTCTTCACTTCGGGCTTAGTCGGTTCTTCCTCTTCACCATATTCGGCACTCTGCTGTATTCCAACAATAGTTTGGCGAATACTGTGAGCCTCATTGTGTAGACTTGATCCAAGACTGTATTGAATATCATCCTCTTCAGAACGAGATACTGGATAAGAAGGAATGGTGACCTTCTGATCTCCAATCGAAATGTGCCCGTGAGTCACTAGTTGCCTAGCTTGCTTCATTGACATAGCCAAGCCCTTGTAGTAAACTTGAGCCTGCAATCGACGGTTAAGGATATCCTCAACTCCCAAGGATAGTACGTCGTCAAGAGTTGCATCATTTCCAATGAATCCCTTTCGATACATCGAATCTAGCATATCCTGCTTTTCTCGCTGCCAGTGATTTGCAGTCATGTCTACCTGTCCAATCAACTTCATCGCTTGGTTTCGGTGACGCCTCAAGACCGACTTGGCCTTCCAGATCTCCTTCATATTCTTCAAACCATGATT
>MDSZ01159334.1_pt1 | contig 11866 bp, 15 predicted proteins | sample 811201 | NCBI WGS metagenome assembly MDSZ01 (sample SAMN05326647, study PRJNA326480) | marine metagenome | isolation source: seawater | place: Indian Ocean: North | collected 2010 | reverse complement strand
TTGGAGCGGGCAAAGGGACTTGAACCCTCGACCTTCTCGTTGGCAACGAGACGCTCTACCACTGAGCTATGCCCGCAAATTAAATATAATTATAGTTAATTTATTCCCTAACGTAAACAGTTTTAAACCTTAAAAGGCTCATTATAACAAATTGACAGTTCTAATTTTTTAAACATATAATTGTTTATTATGGAGAAAAAATTTCCAAAACTAATACCTGTGTTCCCATTGAGTGGTGTTATATATTTTCCAAAAACAAATTTACCGTTAAATATTTTTGAGGAAAGGTACCTTGACTTAGTAAATGATTGCTTCAGGGGTGACAAGTTAATGGGCATGGTTCAATCAAAAAAAGAAAATAGCCTTGTATACAAAGTGGGTTGTTTAGGTAAAATAAGTGATTATCAAGAAACATCTGATGGCAGAGTTCTTATAAATTTAACTGGGATCACAAGATTTGAAATTACTAAAGAGATTACAAATAAAAAAAAATATAGGGAGTTTGAAGTTGATTATAAAAAATTTTATAAAGATGTTCTTGATCAAGGAAATATTGCTCTGGCTTACGATAAATTACAATTTATGGATAAAGTTAAAAGTTTCTTTGAAAAAAATGGTCTTATGATTAATTGGAAAGAATTTGAAAAACTGGATGAAGCTCAAAAAATTAATACCCTGTCAATGATTGCTCCAATTTCAAATGAGGAGAAACAAAAGCTTCTTGAAACAGTAAGTCTAAATGATAAAACTACCACGTTGTTAAATATTATTGAGTTTTACTCTTATGAGAATTCATATGATAAAGAAACAATTCAATAAATTATACGTATATTTTATCAGCTAAACCGTAACAAAGGATTGCACTCAAAATGACCAAAATCAATGGTGCATATATTCCATCATCTTTAGTTTTTTTGGTTAATCCAGTTTTATCGATTCTCAAAGAGTAAAAATTTATGATTAAAATTGATACGTTTACAATAAAAACTAAATTAAAAAACGCCCATGTAGCTTCTAGACCTCCAGATCTTATAAAAGCTATATAAATCGCCATTAAAACAATTGCGATCATGAACGAACCTGCAAATCTAGTTATTAAAGTCGCTGTTTTATCAACCCCTCTACCTTTAAGAAATCTTTTTGTGTCAAAAACCAATTGATATGCATAACTTCCAACAACAATAAAATGAGCAAAGAATATAATTAAATAAAATATATTATTAAATTTATCTATCATATGGTTATTTTACAAAAAAAAAATCGTGATTACAAATTATCTTTAATTCGATTTGTTCATAGAGTTGAAAAAGTCTGAATTGTTTTTTGTATCTTTTATTTTAGATATAAGAAATTCTATACCGTCCATTGTACCCATTGGACTTATTATTCGTCTCAAAACATTCATTTTAGACAGATCATCCTTAGCGAACAATAATTCCTCCCGTCTTGTACCAGATCTTGTGACATCTAGCGCTGGGTATATTCTCTTATCTGCGACTTTTCTATCCAATATTAGTTCAGAATTACCAGTCCCTTTAAATTCTTCAAATATGACTTCGTCCATTCTGCTTCCGGTATCTATTAACGCCGTGGATATTATTGTAAGAGATCCGCCTTGCTCTACGTTTCTAGCAGCACCAAAAAATCTTTTGGGCCTTTGAAGTGCATTGGCATCGACACCACCTGTTAGAACTTTACCAGAACTCGGAACCACTGCGTTGTAAGCTCTACCAAGTCTAGTAATTGAGTCGAGAAGGATAACTACGTCTTTTTTATGCTCCACAAGTCTTTTTGCTTTTTCTATTACCATTTCAGCGACTGCTACGTGTCTAGAAGCCGGCTCATCGAAAGTGGAAGACACTACCTCGCCTTTTACAGAACGTTGCATGTCGGTAACTTCCTCTGGTCTTTCGTCTATTAATAAAACCATTAAATATATCTCAGGATGATTTGCGGTAATAGACTGGGCAATATTTTGTAAAATAATTGTTTTTCCTGCCCTTGGCGGAGAGACTATTAAAGATCTTTGACCTTTGCCGATAGGACTTACGAGGTCTATTAGTCTTGCTGTATTGTCAGGTTTTTTTTCTACCTTCGTGCTTTCTACTTCTAATTTAATTCTTTTGTTTGGGTATAGCGGAGTAAGGTTGTCAAAAGCAATTTTATTTCTACCTTTTTCTGGCTCATCAAAATTAATTTTATTAACTTTAAGCAAAGCAAAATATCTTTCTGCATCTTTAGGAGCTCTTACTTCTCCCTCTACTGTGTCACCTGTTCTTAAGCCAAATCTTCTTATTTGACTTGGGCTCACATAGATATCATCTGGTCCTGGTAAATAGTTTGACTCTATTGCTCTTAAAAAACCAAATCCATCTTGCAAAACTTCCAAGACACCGGAAGCGCTAATTTGCTCATTTTTTTCTGCTAGTTTTTTTAGAATTGCAAAAAGGATCTCTTGTTTTCTTAAGGTACTTGGATTCTCAATACCAAGTTTTTCTGCTTGTGATATTAAATCAGCTGGGCTTTGTTTTTTTAGTTCTTGTAAGTTCATTTGATTGAGTGAAGTTAAGGTAAGTAAAATAATTATAGGTTTTTTTGATAAAATTTCAAGTCCTATAATGGTTTAAATACTACAACAAATATAATGATAATTAACAATATTGTGGGTACTTCGTTGATGACCCTAAAGTATTTTGAGGATTTTTGGTTATTATCAATCTGGAAATCTTTTAAAATAATAAGCAAATAAAAGTGATAGCCTGTTAAAATTAAAACCAGCCCAAGTTTTAACTTCATCCATAAAAATCCTAGACTTTCAAATCCTTGGGTGTGTATGAGTAAAATACCAAATATCCAAGACAATATCATGGCTGGATTCATAATGTAAAAGTACAGTCTTTTCTCCATAAGTTTAAAGGTTTCTGACTGCTCTTTGTTATTAATTGTCTCCGAGTGATAAACAAAAATTCGCGGTAAATATAATAGTCCTGCCATCCATGATATTACTGCAATTAAATGCAGAGCTTTGAAAGTGAGATATACATTCATTGTTTAAATAAATCTCTTCGTTAAGTGTTCGATCAAATCTAAATGATCATTTCCATCATTCAAGCAGGGAATTACATCGAAGTTTTTTCCTCCTGATTTTAAAAAACTTTCTTTACCTTGAATTGAAATTTCCTCTAAAGTTTCTACACAGTCAGATGAAAATCCAGGACATATTATAAGTAAATTTTTTTTCCCTTTCTTTGGTAGTTCCTCTATGGTCTTGTCGGTATAAGGCTGCAGCCAAGCCTCTGGGCCAAACCTAGATTGAAAAGTTGTTTCAATTTTAATATCTTTAAATTTTTCTGATATCAGTCTCGTTGTTTTTTGACAATAACAATGATACGGATCTCCCTTATCAAAATATTTTTGTGGTATACCGTGATAGGAAGCTAATATTAAATCAGGTTTCCAACTTATTTCTGAAATTTTAAGTTTAATACTATTTACTAGTGCATTGATGTAAAGAGGCTCAGATTCATAATGTGGAATAATTTGTAGGCTTGGTTGCCACCTCATCCTCATAAGAACTCTATAAACTTCATCACAAACTGTTGCGGTAGTTGCCGCAGCATATTGAGGATACAATGGCAATATAACTAATCTTTCGCACCCTGCATGATGAAGTTTGTGTATTTTGTTTTTTATACTAGGATTGCCATATCTCATTGCATAATCGACGATACATTTTTCTGTCCCTATTCGATCAAGAAGTTTCTTTGTTTGCATAATTGTAAAGTATCTAAGGGGTGACATGTCTTCTTTGTTCATCCATATTTCTTTGTAGGCTTTAGCGGTTTTCGATGGGCGTAAATTTAAAATAAAAAGGTTAAGAATTATTTTCCATAAAATTGGGTTTACCTCTATCACTCTTCTATCAGATAAGAATTCTTTAAGATATTTTCTTATGTCCCACCAACTAGTAGAGTCTGGTGTCCCTAGATTTATTAATAGAACTCCAGTTTTGCCAAAGTTAACTTCGGGATGTTCTTTTTTCATCTTTTTTTTTGTACTTTGTTTACAATTTTTTTTATAATCTCTGGATTGGTCTTTGGTAAGATACCATGACCCAGGTTAAAAATGTAGGCATTATCTTTAAAAGAGTCCAAATATTTTTCAACTTCATCTAAAACTATGCTGTCTTTCATTAACAATAATTCCGGGTTCATGCCCCCTTGTATGCTAACATTCTTTAACTTCTCACTAGCCCATAAGGGATCGATTTGACTGTCTATGTTAATGCCGTCTGGCTTCACCACATTTACAAAATCATAATAACGATTTTTTATTCCCTTCGGAAAGCAAATCGAAGCAATTTTGTTTTTTTTACAAAAGTTTACTAAATCTAAATTTGGCTGAAAGCAATATTCGTTTAAATTATTTGGATTTATTAATCCGGCCCACGTGTCAAAGATTTGTATGATATCCGCACCTGCTTCTTTTTGATGTAATATATGGATTTTTAGAAAGTCATTAATTTTGTTTAAAATTAAATTAATATTTTTCTTTTCCTTTAAAACTGTATCACTTTTTATTTTTTCCTTATCTTTTAGATTAAGCAAATAAATAATCAGTGTCCAGGGCGCTCCAACAAAACCAATTAATGATTTGTTTGAATGTAATAATTTTCTTGTTAATTTAATAGTTTTATAAATGGGGCTTAATTTTGAGATAAACTCTTTTTCTTTTGTATCTAATAATTGATTGATATTAAAATTATCTATATGAGGTGTTTTATCTTTTTCAAATACAACTTTTTGACCTAACGCATGGGGTACCACAAGTATATCTGAAAATATTATTGCTGCATCTAATTCGTATCTCTTAAGTGGTTGGAGTGTTATTTCAGATGCTAATTCACTATCAAAACACAACTTCAGAAAATCTTGATTTTTTTTTCTTATTTCTCTAAATTCAGGCAAATATCTCCCTGCCTGTCTCATAAACCATAATGGAATATAAGATTTATCTTTATTTAATAAACAGTTTAATAACTTACTCATATATATAATAATATATTTATAAGTTTAGTAATTGTAATAGGTCATGTTAGTAATGATTATATTTAATTATACCTTTTTTTTAACATTTTATTCCCATTTATATGTTTTATTTAACAGTAAAATTGCAAACTTTTGACATAATACTCACAGATCATGATTTTTAGGTATAAAATAGTTAACAATGAACAAAATGTGTTAACCTTGTTAATGAATGTGAGTAATATCTTTTAATTCAAAAAAATAAATTAAAATTTATACTTATTCATTTGGTTACTAACAATTATATGAACGAAAAATACAACGTTTACCTTATTTCTGATTCAACCGGAGAAACACTTGACAGAATCTTTTTATCTTTACAGTCACAATTTCAAAATTTTGAATATCAGAAAAAAGAATTTTTTTTTGTAAGAACGCAACAACAAGTTGATAAAATTGTCGATGAAAACAAAAAAATTAATAACCCAATAATTTTGTATACGATAGTTGAAACAAAGTTAGCAAAGTATCTATCTAAAAAATGTGAGGAAAACAACATCCCCTGTTTTGGTGTTTTGGGTAACTTAATATTAGCGTTTTCAAAACTTTTAAATCAAAAAGCTATCCACAAGCCAAGCGCGCAACATGTTCTTGATGAAGATTATTATAAAAGGATTGAAGCAATACAATTTACAATGTCACATGATGACGGAAAGAAGACCAGCGACCTTTCGAAATCCGACGTCATCCTTCTTGGTGTAAGTAGAACAAGCAAAACGCCAACATCAATTTATTTGGCTAACAGAGGATTTAAAACCACAAATATACCCTTGGTACCCAATCAAGATATTCCAGAAATTCTTAAATCTAAAAACTTTTCCTCTTGCATAATTGGATTATATGCAGAACCGGATAGACTTTCTGATATCAGAAGGAATAGAGTAGCATTAATGCAGGAGAACAGATCATCAAATTATACCGATATAATTTCCATTAAAAAGGAAGTTGAAGACTCTAAAAATTTATTTAAAAAATTTAATTGGCCGACGATCGATGTCACCAGAAAATCTGTTGAGGAGACAGCGGCATCAATAATAAAAATAATTGAAATTAAGAAAAAGAAATGAAAATTATTTTAGCCTCAAAGAGCGGAGTAAGAAAAAAAATACTTAACAACCATAATTTTGAGACAGTAGTTGAGCCATCAAATGTAGATGAAGATCAGGTTAAAGATGCGTTATTAGAAAAAGGTGCTGACCCGGAAATTATATCTAAAAACCTAGCAGAGCTCAAATCAATAAAAGTAAGTATGAAAAATCCAGATCAACTTGTACTTGGCGCGGATAGTGTAATCTCTTTAGACAAGAAACTTATTAATAAACCAAAAAATAGAGAAGAGGCCCTCCAAATACTTGAAGAACTAAATGGTAAAGTGCACTTCTTAATAAGCTCAGTTTGTATCACTAAAAACGGGTCTATGATTTGGAATCATACAGAAAGATCGGAACTTAAAATGAAAAATTTATCAATAGAAGATCTGAAAATTTACTTGAAGAAAATTAAAACCGAAACACTTTTAGCGTATGGGGTTTATCAAATAGAAGCCGACGGACTTAGTTTGTTTGATTATATTAATGGTGACAAAGACTCCATAATGGGCTTGCCTATCAAGCAGATTAAAGACTATATTATTAAATATAAAAAATGAGTAAAAAAAAATTCGTCATCATTGGTGACCCTATATCCCACTCATTATCCCCTACAATGCATAACTACTGGTTTAAAAAGTATAAGTTAAACGCCGACTACCAACTTTTGCAGATCAAAGAAAAAGAAATAAGCGAAGTGATTGAAAAGATAAAAAAAAAAGAAATAAAAGGTGTTAATGTTACTTTACCCTACAAAAGGGCAGTAATACCGTTTTTATCAAAAACTGTAAATGATGCGAGTGAAACTCACTCAGTTAACACTATAATGCTGAATAATGAAAGTGTGGTAGGAGAAAATACAGATGTGTTTGGATTCCAAGCGGCATATCTTAAATCTTTTTCTATAGAGGAAAAAAAGAACAAAAAAGTATTAATATTAGGTGCAGGTGGTGTAGCCCCATCAATTATTTTGGCACTTTTAAAATCAAATATTTCTTTGATAACTTTATCAAATAGAACTTTTGAAAAATCTCTTTTCCTTCAAAAAAAATTTAAAAACATAAATGTAATTAAATGGGAAAAAATTTCTTCAGAACTACCTAATTTTGATATTCTCATTAATGCTACTAGTCTTGGTCTCGATTCAGGAGAAAATTTTAATTCAAACTTCACCAATTTTAAAAAAACATTGATATACATAGACACGATCTACAATCCCAAACAAACAAAATTAATTCAATATTTTAAGTCAAAAAATGTAAGGACCTTTAATGGTTTACATATGCTTATTTATCAAGGACAAAAATCTTTCTATTTATGGAACAAGATTAACCCAGAAATTGATGATGAGCTCATTAGATTACTGGAGTCAAAAATTAATTAATGAAAATTGGAATTACAGGATCTCTATCTTCTGGCAAGTCTTCAGTGGCTAAAATGCTCTCAAAAAATAACAATATATTGTTTAGTGCAGATAAAATAGTACAAGATCTTTATAAAAAAAAAAGTTTTAAAATATTTTTAAGCAGGAAGCTAAATATACCTACGCACATGCTAAGAAAAGAAATTAAGGTTAGATTACTTAAAAAAAAACTTTCTTTAAAAACTCTTGGAAGAATAATTCATCCTATAGTTAGAAAAAAAATGAAAATTTTCTATAAAAAAAATGTTAAGAGAAAGATTTTGTTCTTTGAAATCCCTCTTCTTGTTGAAAGCAAACTAATAAATTTTTTTGATTATATTATTTTAGTAGCTGCACCTAAAAAGGAGCGCCTAAGAAGATATTTAAAAAAAGGGGGTGACAAAAAGATGTTCAAATTACTAGATAGCAGTCAGATTCCAGTTACAAAAAAAGTTAAATACTGTGATTATTTAATTGTTAATAATAAATCAAAAAATTTTCTCAAACAAAAAGTAAATGATATAATCCATTACAATGACTGAAATTTTCCTAGATATCGAGACCACTGGCTTGTCATTCAAAGACAATCATAAGATAGTTGAGATTGCTTGTGTTCAAACAACTGAACTAATACCTAATAACAGAATTTTTCATAAAATCATAAACCCAGAGCGCGTAGTACCAGAAGAGGCTTTTAAAATTCACGGATTTTCGACAGAATATTTAAAAGATAAACCTACTTTTTCTGATATCGCAGAAGAATTCATTTCATTCATAAAAGATTACGATCTAATAATTCATAACGCCTCATTTGATATTCCATTTATTAATCATGAGTTAAAACTTTTAAAAAAAGATATTATTAAAAATAATAAAATTATAGATACCTTAAATTTAGCAAGAAATAAATTCCCAGGCAGTTCAAATTCATTAGATGCTTTATGTAAAAGATTCAATGTAGATTTATCAAGAAGAACAAAACACAACGCATTATTAGATTGTGATTTACTAAGAGAGGTTTATATAAATTTGTTGGATGTGAAAGAACCCAAGCTTTCTTTTAGCTCGAACATGAACGAAAAGATTGAGTCTGATAAAATCTTAAATTATTCAAAAAAAATTGTTAACCCAACTTCTGTGGAAATCAAAAATCATGATAATTTTTTAAAAAACGAGTTAAAAAAAAATTATTTCTAGTTTTTTTTTGATAAGTATAGTTTTTTAAAATCTATGTTTTCATCGATTTTAATTTCTTTAAAACCTGAATTTTCAAATATGAATATAAATATTTTCCGTAGTGATGGATAAATTTCATTTGGAACCTTAATTAGTATAATTTCTTCTAATATATTTTTATCAGTTAAATCCTTGTTCAATTCAACAAGCGCAGAATATGTAGCTGAAGCATTAATTATCTTTAAATCAGGTTCCTTAGGATTTAGTGATAAGGTTGTTAAGATCTCTATTATATTGTCTTTATACCGACTACTCTTAATATCTATTTTAAACTTATAGTTAGAAATATTTTTTGATAGAGATAAAAAATCTTCTGGCTTAAAAATATCAAAGTGAAGATTTTTAATATACTTTGCAATAATTTTATAGTTCATCTTTTTTTTCTTCGATAATTTCTGCTTCTATAGTTTTCTCTTTACTATTTTGTTTTTTATTTTTCATTATTAAAGCAATCAAAATTTTTCTTGTAATAGGAATTAGTAAAATAAAACCAATTGCGTCTGTAAAAAAACCCGGAATAATTAAAAATATTGCGGCTATAGCAATAGATGCGCCAGAAAAAATCTCATAAATCGGAATTTTATTTTGATAAATATTTATAAAACCAGATTTAATAGTTTTTATACCTTGTAATCGAGCAAAAAAAACTCCAATTACAGCAGTCAAAATTATTAAAAAAATTGTATTGATAGCGCCTATATTCTCACCAATTTTAATGAAAAGTATAATTTCTATAATAGGAATGGCTATAATTGCGATTAGTATTGTGTTCATTTGTCTGATACAAAAATATATTAATAATGTATATTTAGCAAATAATGAGTAGTAATTTTGGTTACATTGATATTATTTTATTAGCGATGATCGCTGGGTTTATAATCTTGAGATTGAGAAGCATCTTGGGAAGAAAAACTGGTCATGAGGATAAGATATATCCAAACTTTTCTGAGAAAAAATTTGATGATTTCAAAAAAAAACAAGAGGTCAAATTTAAAAAAATTGATCAGAGTGATCTAGATAATTCAGAAAAAGAAAAATTTATAAAAGGAGCTGAAATTGCTTATGAGACAATCATTACATCTTTTGCCAAAGGCGATAAGAAAAATTTAAAAACATTACTCACTCCAGATATGTCAAATAATTTTGAAAGAGCAATTGCAGAGAGAGAAGAATTGGGCATAAAGTCAGAATTAACTTTTATTGGAATGAAAGAGTCAAATTTAGAGAAATATGAAAAAGTTCAAAACAATATATTTGCAACTGTAAAATTTGTGTCCGAAATAATCTCAGTAAAAAAGAATAAAGACAATAAGATTATAGAGGGTAATCCCGACCGTATAAAGACCGTAACCGATCATTGGAAATTTACAAAAAAAATATCAAGTACTAGCCCAAACTGGTATTTAGCTGAAATCTTAAGTAAGTGACCAAAAAAGATTCTCTTTCAAAGAAAGACAAAAAAGATTGGCAAGAATTTATAAAAGATACTTCAAGATTGCCAGATAAAGACAAGCAACATTATAAAAGAAACATTTCCAGAGGAAGATATAAGTTTGACTTACACGGCTTAAGCTTAGATGAGGCGAATAAACGAGTAAAAGAAACAATTAATTTTTGTTTTGAAAATAAATATAGAGAGATTCTTATGATTACAGGTAAAGGCTTGCATTCAAGTGATGAAGACGTTTATAAGTCATCTAAACTAAGTAAACTAAGATACTCCGTTCCTAATTTTATAGACAATGATCCAGAGATTTCAAATTTAGTTTCAGATATCACTAACCCGCCAGATAATGAAGGTGGAGAAGGTGCAATTTTAATTAGATTAAGAAAGTTATAGAATAAATTTTGATAAATCTGTATCTTTTACTAAATCACCCAGGTTCTTTTGAACGTAATCTCTATCAATTATAATTTTTTCCCCTGCTCTATCGGTAGCATTAAAGCTGATTTCATCAAGCACTTTTTCTATTATAGTATGTAATCTTCTTGCCCCTATGTTCTCGATTGACGAGTTTACTTCAGTAGATATTTTAGCAAGCATTTCAATGCCATCATCTCTAAACTCAAGATCAACATTTTCTGTTTTTAGTAAAGCTTTGTATTGCTTTATTAAGCTATTATCTGGTTCTTTAAGAATTCTTATAAAATCTTTCTCATTTAAAGCACTCAATTCCACTCTTATAGGCAACCTACCTTGCAGCTCTGGTAACAAGTCGGAAGGTTTAGCAAGTTGAAATGCACCTGAAGCTATGAATAAAATATGATCAGTTTTTATGGGACCATGCTTTGTATTTACTGTTGTTCCCTCTATAAGTGGCAGCAGATCTCTTTGAACACCTTCTCTGGATACGTCTCCACCTACTCTGTCGCCCCTCGCTGAAACTTTGTCAATTTCGTCTAAGAAAACGATACCATTATCTTCTGTAGATTTCTTTGCTTCTTGAACAATTTTGTCTTCCTCGATCATTTTGTCTGATTCTTGAGCGACTAAAATTTCATGAGACTCCTTTACAGTCATTTTTTTCTTCTTACCTTTTTTATTTCCCATAGATTTTCCAAGGATTTCCCCTATGTTTACCATGCCTACATTAGCACCTGGCATTCCTGGAATTTCAAAACTTGGCATAGAAGATGCAGTATCCATTACCTCAATTTCAATTTGATTATTGTCTAGGTCCCCATTTCTTAATCTTTTTCTGAAACTTTCTCTTGTTGCAACTGACGCTTTGTTACCAACCAAAGCATCAAGAACTTTATCCTCTGCTAATAATTGAGCTTTTGCGTGGACTTCTTTTCTCTTTTTCTCTCTTTCCATTGCTATAGCTATCTCGACTAAATCTCTAATTATTTGCTCTACATCGCGACCAACATACCCTACCTCTGTAAATCTAGTTGCCTCAACTTTTATGAATGGGGCCTCAGCTAATTTCGATAATCTTCTGGATATCTCTGTTTTTCCAACTCCAGTAGGACCTATCATAAGTATATTTTTTGGCAAAACTTCATCTTTCATTTCATCTGTTAAAGCTTGTCTTCTCCATCTATTTCTT
>MDSZ01032014.1_pt1 | contig 11868 bp, 5 predicted proteins | sample 811201 | NCBI WGS metagenome assembly MDSZ01 (sample SAMN05326647, study PRJNA326480) | marine metagenome | isolation source: seawater | place: Indian Ocean: North | collected 2010 | reverse complement strand
TTTAAATCAGATAGAAAATAATCAAATAATATTAGGGGAAAGTTTAGCTTCTAGTTTAGGTGCTAAAATTGGTGATAAAGTATTTTTGCAAAGCTTTTCTAAGTCAGATTTGACTTCATCTTTATCAAAAATTTACTCATTTGAGGTTGCTCATATTTTTTATTCTGGTTTACAGGAGTATGATAAAAATATTGCATATATTGACCTTGAAAATGCCCAACTTTTACTTGGATTTCAAGTGAATGAGGTAACCGGATTAGTTATAGAAGATAATCAAAATTCATTATCTAATGTTCCATATCCTTTTTATTACGAAACTTGGAAAGAAAGGCATGCATTGTTGTTCGAGTGGATGACGATTCAACAATGGCCTGCTTATATTATGTTTGGTTTGATTACTTTTGTTGGTTTAATTAATCTTTTTGCTGCAATAGCCATGATAGTTATTGAAAAAGCTGGCACAATTACCATTTTATTATCTCAGGGTATGGATATTGGAAGTATTAGGAGTGTCTTTATGTTGCAAGGTGGAATTATTGGGTTTTTAGGAGCTTTAATAGGGGGTGTAATTTCTGTCATATTGATTAGCATTCAATTGGAGTTTAGCTTGTTTAAAATTCCATCTGAAATATATTTTATGGATCAAATACCATTTTCTTTTGAGATAGGTAAATATTTGGTCATCCTTCTTTTTGTTAGTATTTTATCAATTTTAGCATCTTGGTTGCCTACTAGATCCTTTGAAAATTTAAGTCATGCTCAAGTTTTACGATACGAATGAATTGGAAAAAATTAGTAATACATAGATTTCATAATTCTTCAAGTAAATTAGGATTTGATACCAGTATTTTTTCAATGATTGGTATGGGAGTTGGTTGTTTTGCAATGATTATTGCTCTATCTGTTATGAATGGCTTTGAAAGTATAGTGCATGGTAGGTTAAGAGGATTCGATGGTGACTTAAATGTCCCTGAAATTCTATCGATAAAATCTATTTCAGATATTAAAGAAATAGAAGTAGCTATGCCATATATGGAGAGAAAAGGCATTGTAAAAGGCAGCCAAAATAATTCGATTGTTTTAATTAGGGCTGTAGATGAAACGCTAATGGATGATTTCTATGATATACCACTTAGAGGAAATCCTCTTAAAAATGGTCATATAATTATTGGTCAGGGATTGGCAAATAGACTTGGGAAAGATATAAATGATGAAATAACCCTAATGAGCCCCATTGATCAGGTATATGGTATAGGGTTCCCACCTATGAAGAAGATGATTGTGTCAGGAGTTTTTTCTACAAAAGTATTGAATTATGATGATTCTTATGTTTTTGTAACATTAAATGATGGAAAAAATCTTTTTAAAAGGAAAAGTAATTTAGATGGATACGATATCAAAGTTTATAAGCAAGGAATGATTGAGAGCACAAAAGTAAAGCTAAATAAACTTATTGGGGAAAATGTAGTAATTAAATCTTGGCAGGAAAAAAATAAATCTCTTGTTGATGCAATGAAAATGGAACGTTTAGCTGCATTTATTATTTTAGGATTAATTTTTTTAGTGTCTTCTTTTAATCTTTCATCGAGCCTTATTTTATTGTCAATAAGAAAAATGAAGGAAGTTGGAATGATTAGGTTACTTGGCGCCTCAAAGAAAGAACTTGTGATTATCATGGTCTTTCTAGGAATAAAAACAGCTATCAAGGGTGCACTTTTTGGATTAGTTATAGCATTATCAATTATTTTTTTACAAAATATATTTTTATTCATTCCATTACCTTCAAAAATTTACTTCATTGATTTCTTGCCTATGAAAATTAGCATTATTGACTTTATATTAGTTTTCATTATGGTCTCTAGTTTTATTATTCTCTCTTCTTATTTTGCAGCAAAAAAAATAGCATATTTAAAGTTAACAAAAGCATTACAATGGGCGAAATAATTCTTAAAGCCAGTAATATTTTTAAATCCTATGACAATGGAGAAAAAACTCTATCAGTATTAAATGATTTGTCAATTCAAATTGAAAACAAGCAAATTATTACCATAACAGGACAGTCAGGATCTGGAAAATCAACTTTATTAAATATATTAGGATCATTAGATAAACCTGATTTCGGAGAAGTTGAAATCGAAGGATTAAATATCTTGAATCTAAACAATCAAGAAATAGCTAAAATACGTAATAAAAAAATTGGATTTGTTTTCCAATTTCATCATCTTCTTTCAGAATTCACTGCTCTTGAGAATGTTTTAATGCCAGCATGGATAGGTAATTTAAATTCTGAAAAAAAAGATGAGGCGGTAGATTTATTTGCAGAATTAAATCTTAGTACAAAAATTGATTGTTATCCAAATCAATTATCTGGAGGAGAGAGAGCAAGGGTTGCGCTCTTAAGGGGTATAATTAATAAACCTAAAATCCTTTTAGCAGATGAGCCTACCGGAAATTTAGATGAAAAAAATGCCCTACTTTTAATTGAATTATTAAAAAAAATCAATAATAGTTTTAAACAATCAATAATTATAACAACCCATAATCCTGATGTAGCTAAATTGGGGCACATTAAGTATAACCTTGCAAGTGGTGTTTTAAAAACAATTAGATAAAATGAAAGAAAAATTTTCTAAAAGAGTACAGTCTATTATTAAACAATCAAAAGAAGAAGCTATCGAATTAGGCCATAGTTATGTTGGTTCAGAGCATATTTTGCTTGGTTTATTAAAAGTAAGTTCAGGCAAAGGAAAAAAGATTTTAGATATATTTAATGTAAATATTAATGAAATGATTAACTCAATTAATAATAGAATTAAAACTTCAGGAGGGACTTTGAATTTGGGCCATCTGCCCCTAACGAGGAGAGCAGAACGAATTTTAAGAAATTCATACAATGAAGCATCAAACAGAGGAGATTCTATTTCAGATGATGAGCATTTATTATTAGCAATGTTAAAAGAACCTGAAGGTATTGCCAGCAGGGTCTTAAAATCATTCTCTTTAGATTATGAAACCGTTAGTGATTTAATTTTATCAGATGATGGCAGCTATCTAGTAGAAGAATTAGATGGCGATAAAAACATCAAGACAAAGAGCAAAACTCCAACTTTAGATCATTTTTCTAGAGATATTACTGAGATTGCTAGGAAATCTAAACTTGATCCAGTAATTGGGCGCGATAAAGAAATTGAACGAATAGCACAGATTTTATTAAGAAGAAAGAAAAATAATCCGGTATTAATTGGGGAGCCTGGTGTTGGGAAAACTGCTATAATTGAGGGCCTCGCTCAAAAAATCATTAGTAGAAATATACCCAGATCGCTTTATGATAAAAGAGTACTTTCTTTAGACATAGCTTCAATTGTTGCTGGAACTAAATATAGAGGACAATTTGAAGAACGGTTAGAAAGTTTGATGGTTGAATTAGAAAAAAACAACAATATAATTATTTTTATTGATGAAGTTCATGTTTTAGTTGGAGCTGGAAGTGCTACTGGTTCTTTAGACGCCTCTAATATGTTTAAACCCTCCTTAGCTAGAGGAGAAATTCATTGTATTGGAGCAACAACCATGGATGAGTATAGAAAAAATATAGAAAAAGATGGTGCATTAGATCGAAGATTTCAAAAAGTCATCATTGATCCTCCATCAATAAAAGAGTCAATTAAAATTTTACATGGATTAAAAGAAAAATATCAAAGTCATCATAAAGTTAAATACACGGATCGTGCAATAAAAGCATGTGTTAAATTATCTGAAAGATATATAACGGATAAATTTTTACCTGATAAAGCAATTGATGTTTTAGACGAGGCTGGTGCAAGAGCTCACATGTTTAATTTTGAAGTCCCAAAAAAAATTCTGAAGTTTGAAGAACAGTTAAAAAAATTAAAAAGTGAAAAGGAAAAAAAAGTTTCGAAACAGCTTTTTGAGGATGCAGCAATTATTAGAGATAAAGAAAAAAAATTAAGTCATAGATTAAATGAGGCTCAAGATAATTGGCAAAAAAATGATGAAAAAATGTTGTTAGAAATTAATAGTAAAAAAATTGAAGATATAGTGTCTGTAATGACAGGAATACCTATCTCAAAAGTTGCACAATCCGAAAAAAATAAAATTTTAAATTTAGATAATGCTCTTAATAATTTAATTGTAGGCCAAGAACGTGCAATAAATAGTTTATCTAAAGCAATTAAACGATCAAGGTCAGGATTGAAAAATCCTAATCGGCCTGTGGGTGTTTTCTTATTTTTAGGGCCGACAGGAGTTGGTAAAACACAATCTGTAAAATCTTTAGCAAAATATTTATATTCAAATGATCATGCACTTATTAGGGTCGATATGTCTGAATTTACTGAAAGATTTTCTTTGTCAAGGTTAATAGGATCACCTCCTGGTTATGTAGGCTATAATGAAGGTGGAGAATTAACTGAGAAAGTAAGGCGGAATCCATATTCTGTAGTTTTGTTTGATGAAATAGAAAAAGGGCATCCAGATATTTATAATATCTTACTTCAAGTATTTGATGAAGGAATGCTTACTGACAGCTTAGGAAGGAAAATAGATTTTAAAAATACTATATTAATTATGACTTCAAATATCGGAACAAAAAATTTAGACAAATATAATTTTGGATTTTACGATAATAATAGAAAGAAAGATTATAATAAAATGGAGAAAAATATTTTGAAATCTGTAGAGGATATTTTCTCTCCAGAACTTTTAAATAGACTAGATGAGATTATAGTATTTAATTCTCTCAAAAAAATAGATATTTATGAAATAATTGATTTGCAACTTATTGATTTAATAAAAAATCTCTCAGAATTTGATATTAATATTATAATATATAAGTCTGCTAAAAATTTAATTTTAAAAAAAGGATATAATGTTGAATATGGAGTAAGGTTTTTACGTCGTACTATACAAACAATGATTGAAGATCCAATTTCAGAAATACTTCTCAGAAATGATTTGTCTAAAGGTGAGACTATTGTTGTTAAGTCTATAAAAAATGAGCTAATAATTACTTTGAAATCACAAGCTTCAATAAGCACATAGTTCATCCATTAATACATAGTCTGCCAAAATACATATAGCAGCCAATACTTCTGCCAAAAAATACTATGCTATACTTTGGTACATTACTTGTAATAACTCTAATAACTAAAATTAATATTTCAGAATTCGGAGTCATTTATTATGAGCAAAATCATTGGAATCGATCTTGGCACAACTAATTCATGTGTTGCTGTATTGGAAGGTGGGGAACCTACAGTAATAACCAATCCTGAGGGAGGAAGAACAACTCCTTCTATTGTTGGTTTTAGTAAAGATGGAGAACGTCTTGTAGGACAAGCTGCAAAAAGACAAGCAGTGACAAACCCAGAAAACACAGTTTTTTCAATAAAACGTTTCATGGGAAGATTATTCAAAGAAGTAAGCACCGAGCTTAAAGAAGTTCCATATAATGTAGACAAAAACTCGAGCAATGCTTGTGTAGTAAAAATATCTGATAAGGATTATACTCCTCCTGAAATCTCTGCTATGATTCTTCAAAAATTGAAGCAGCAAGCAGAAGAATATCTAGGGGGTAAAGTTTCTGACGCAGTTATTACTGTACCAGCATATTTTAATGACTCCCAGAGACAAGCCACAAAAGATGCTGGTAAGATTGCAGGTTTAAATGTTCGAAGAATAATTAATGAGCCTACTGCGGCATCTTTAGCATATGGACTTGATAAGAAAAAAGATGAAAAAATTGCTGTTTTTGATTTAGGTGGGGGTACATTTGATGTTTCAATTCTTGAACTAGGTGATGGTGTTTTTGAAGTCAAATCCTCAAATGGAGATGGGCATTTAGGCGGAGATGATTTTGATCAGAAGGTGATTGATTGGATTGCAGAAGAATTTAAAAAATCAGATGGCATAGATCTTCGTGAAGATGCAATGGCACTTCAAAGGTTAAAAGAGGCAGCCGAAACTGCAAAGAAAGAACTATCCTCTTCTAAACAAACAGATATTAATCTTCCGTTTGTAACTGCTGATTCTTCTGGCCCAAAACATTTGCACCTAACTTTATCTTTGGCAAAATTTGAAGATTTAGTTAATGACTTAGTAGAAAGAACAGTTGATCCCTGTTTACAAGCAATAAAAGATGCAGGTCTTTCCAATAGCGATATTGATGAAGTAATTCTTGTCGGAGGTTCTACTCGAATCCCTAAAATACAAGAAAAAGTTAAAGAGATCTTTGGAAAAGAACCAAATAAAAGTGTTAATCCCGATGAGGTAGTTGCGCTTGGAGCAGCCATTCAAGGAGGAGTTCTTTCTGGTGATGTCGATGATATCTTGCTTTTAGATGTAACGCCTCTTTCACTAGGTATTGAAACTTTAGGAGGTGTTTCTACTACACTCATTGAAAGGAATACAACAATTCCCACAAAAAAATCACAAGTATTTAGTACAGCAGCAGATAATCAGACTACCGTTGAAATTCACGTCTTACAAGGTGAAAGAGGAATGGCTTCTGATAACAAAACTATAGGAAGGTTTCATTTAGCTGATATTCCATCCGCACCTAGAGGAGTACCTCAAATTGAAGTCTCTTTTGATATTGACGCAAATGGAATTTTAAATGTGAATGCTAAAGATAAAGCTACTGGCAAAGAACAAAGTATTAAGATAGAAGCTTCTTCTGGCCTTTCAGATTCAGAAATAGAAAAAATGGTAAACGACGCCAAGAAAAATGAATCAGCGGATAAAGAAAAGATGGAAAAGATTGATATTGTAAATCAAGCAGAACATCTTGTTTATGAAACTGAAAAGAATTTAAAAGAACATGGTGATAAACTTGACAAGAAAGAAAAAAATGAGTTAGAACAAAAAGTTGCAGACTTAAAAAAAGCTAAGGATAGTGGAAATTCTGATGACATTAGATCTTCATTAGAATCTTTGAATACATTATGGAGTACATTAGCTTCAAAAATGGTTGATACTAATCAAGATAATAATAATGAATCAAAAGCTGCTCCAAAAAAAGAGAAGAGCAAAAAAGATAGTAAAGATAGTGAGATTGAGGATGCGGACTTTGAAGTAGTAGACTGATAATTAATTTTATCAAAAAAAAGGTGCTTATTAAGTACCTTTTTTTTTTGAATCTACTTTCCTAATTTGATTTTCATATTGTAGTGTTTTCATAATGTATTTTAAGAAAAAACATCTCTTAGCTGGTATTTTAATTTTATTATTAGCCACTATTTTCCTTTTTAGATCAATAAGTTGGGAAAATCGTATTTATACTTGGGTAAATCAAAGAATAGAACACACAGGTTGGGAGATGAAAGTTGAAGGTTCCTCAGGATCAATTTTTGCCACTTGTTATTTAAAAAATGTTATATTCTCCCATGCGTTAGGTTCTTTAATAAAAATAAAAAAATTATCATTTAATATTAGTTTTATTTCTTCAATCATTAATAACCCTATTATGGTTTTTGATTTAATTACAATGGAAGGTCTTGATGCTAACTATATTTCAAATCAGAATTCTTTAAATAAAGGATTATATAAAAAACCAATAAATATTCCATTTTCTGTAAATACTCTCTTTATCGATGGTCTTTTAAAGTCAAATATCGATGGTCATAATAATGTTTTTAATATTTTATTAGGAGGAGAATTTAAAACAAAACAATATTCTACTATTGAATTTGATTTATTTAAGTTGTCAATAGATGAAAATCCACAGTTCAATCTTCATTTTGATCATTTGACAATGGGAGATAATGGGGACTCATATTATTTAAAAAATATAAGCGGATCATTTTTAAACTTTCCAATAAGAGGTGATATCTATTTTGAAAAATTATTGAATAAGATCAATGGAAATGTTGAGCTGATGAATTTTTCTATTCCCCAAGAAATGTTTACAAAACTTCCATTAAAGACAAAATTTTCAAAATTTAATGGGAAATTTAAATTTTTGTCAGATTTTAATTCATTTAGTGGTGAAATCAACCTTGAAAATAATTTAGGTCTTGATATGAAAGGCCACTTTTCATTACACAAGGATTCTCAGGGGTGGGTTTTAAAAGATTTAAGATTACTTGGAGAACGATCTAATCTTCAAATGAGTGGATCTTGGATGGATGGACAAAACTTTAGTTGCTTTATGGATTTAGAGAATTTCGATTTATCTAGGTGGATTAAAAATCAGAAGCCAACAAAAATGTCAGGTCTATTTAATATGGATGCTACATTGGATAAAGGATTTGTGTTAGATCAAATAAATATGAATTTAGAAATGGTAGAAGAAAAATTATTTAACCAAGGTGAAATTTCTGTTCATGGGTTATTTAATTATAAAGACAGTACAATTTCTACAATCTCTCCAGTAATATTTTTAGTTGGAGATAGTTACTTAACAATAAATGGCAAAGGGGACTTTAGAGAAAACTTTGTAGATGTACTTCTAGATTTGGAAAGAGCTAATATTGAATTAGTTAATAATTTTTTACCAGGAGATTTTATTTCTGGAAAGGCAACTGGAAGACTAAAGGTTTCAGGCGATTTTAATACACCATCTGTGATAGCTGAGCTTTCATGTGAAAATATTATTATAAATGAGTTTCATTTGGAATCTTTAGAGTTAAACTCTCAAATATCTTCTCAAGATAGTCTTCTTAGCGGTTTTACAGATATAAAGTCGGAGAAGGGAGAATGGAAAGGTAGACATTTCGAAAGTGGAACAGTATATTTAGTTTTTAAAAATAATTCTATAATAATTGAAAATTGTCATTTTCAATCAGGACAAGATTTTTTACAACTGTCTGGAAACTTTGATGGAGTAAGTGATTATAAAATTGATAGAATCCAATTAGCACATAGAAACAATTATTTGGTTAATGCAAAACCAGTTTTTTTTGAATTAAAAGACTCCAATATAAAAGTTAAACCCTTTGAGTTTCATATCAATGATGGTTTGATGGAAGGAGTAATTATAAAAAATCAAAATCTAGAGGGTACATTTAAGATGTCTAATTTTGATGCTGAAGTACTTACCCAATTTTTTGAAGATGAAAGGTTGAAAATGACAGGCCTTATTTTCGGAGAAGTTTTAATAGAAACTAATAGTGAGGATTTTGATATAGATGTTGATGTTTCGTTTAAAAACGGAGTCTATATGGAGGAGCCTTTTGATGAAATGGTTATTTCAGGTTTGTACAAAAATGGAATATTGCATTTAGATGACCTATCCATTACTAAGGAAAAATCAATAGGATTGCATATTGATGGTATAGTTCCATTAAAAAATCATAGAGATCAAGTAGCAATATCGATGGAGTCTAGTTTTTCTAATTTATCTTTGGAATTTTTGCATCGATTTATCCCAGGATTTTTTAATATTAGTGGGTTAGCATCTGGAAATATAAATCTTAATGGAACAAATGAAGAAACCCATTTTTCTTATGAGCTAAAAATAGATAAGCCAGAATTTGAATTAGTAAAAATGAAAAATTTAGTTAGTAAAGGATATTACAATGGGAAAAATCTTTACATAGAAAAAGCACAAGCTAAAAATGATAATGGTCATATATATGCTTCTGGAAATATCCCATTTGATTTAAATATAGGATCAAGCACTTTTGGAAAATATTTTGAGGATGATTCAATAAATCTAAAAACTGAAGCCAAACTAGGTGATCTACCTTTTCTTTCTCCGTATGTTACTGATTTAGATTCTGCAGACGGTAATTATAAAATTAAGTTAAATGTAGCAGGCCCTATCAAAAATTTAAGAAGGGACGGATATATTATAATTCAAGATGGTGTTTTATACACCCAATTGTTAAATGACCCAATTAGACTAATAAATGGAGAAGCTAAATTGATAAACAATCAATTGGAATTAAAAAATCTAAGTGCTAATCTAAATATTGATAATGCAAAAAATAATGGTAGAAAAATTCCTAACACAGAAATTAGAGGAGAAATAAATTTAAATAAATTTTTTAATCCGCATTATAATTTAAAATTTAAAGCTAAAAATGCTACTTTTAGATTACTCTTTTTAGATATTTATGGTGAGACTGATCTAGATCTTTCGATTTATGGAAGGGATACAGTTTATATTGCAGGAAAAATTGAACCTGAAGAAGTGAATGTCTTCTATGAATTTGCAACAGAAGATATCGGAACTGCTATTGTTGAAGATCAGAATACAATAATGTCCTACAATCTTAATATACCATTTCGTAACAGAGCTTTTTTTCAAAATTCACAAATTGATGCTGAAATTACTGGAGAGTTGAATTTGTCACAATCTGGGTATCAAGAGGTTGATTTTGGAGGTCAAATTATCGTTGAGGATGGGAGTGCATTTACTCATAAGGACAATTTTGAAAACTTAAATGGAATGGTTACTTTCGATAATAAGGGTTTTAACCCACTAATAAATCTAAGTGCTTATACAATGATTGATAATGAAAGAATTGAATTAAGAATGAGTGGTGGTATAGACGACCCTGAAATAGTTTTAGAATCTGCAAGTGGTTTTTCTGAAAGTGATATTTTAGAATTATTAACTTGGGGGAAACGATTTGAAGATCAGGAAGGTACCTCCACTGGATTTGGAAATCAAACCGTTTCGTTTCTTGGGGCACTATTAGAAACTCAATTAGAAAAAAACATAAGAGAATCTAATATAGGAATGATAAGTTATTTTGATGATATTAATATTTCAGGAGCGGCTGGACTTTTGCAAGGTTCAAGCGAAGATTTTGAACTTGCAGCAAAAAAACAAATAGGCGACAAAACATTCTTAAATTTATCTTATAAAAGATCATTTTCGCTTAATGATCAATCACAACTAGGTGTGGAATATAAATTAAATCGTCATTTTTCTGTAGTAGCGAATGTAGGTAAAGATGGAAATTATAATGTAAAATATCGGTATAAATACGCTTATTAATTGATGCACAGATTTAAAATAATTAGTGCTTGCATAACTGCATGTATCGTTTTTCTTTTTGGAAATAATGAAAAGATAATAATAAATAAGTTAGATCTTATCGGTAATGAAAATGTATCTTTAAATGAAATCCTTTTTATTGTTCGTCAAAGGCCTCCAACTTTTTTTTATAGACAACCAGAGTTTAATTCAAGATTATTAAAACTTGATGCCCTTACATTAAAAAATTATTATCATTCTAAAGGGTTTTTAGATGTACAAATTCAAGAATCTCATAAAATAATTGATTCAAAAGCTGATATTGTTTTTGAAATTAATGAAGGTACAAGATATTATTTAAGTGACCTAAGAATTAATGGTAATAAATCTATCTCAGATGCTAAAATTAGTGACCTATTAGGTTTGTCAATTGGAGAACCATACAATCCAGTTGGAATTAACGACAATCTTTATTTGTTGGAAAATGAATATTATAATTTAGGGAAATTGTTTTTTACAGTAGATATTAAAGATTCGGTTACAGATTCTGTATCTGTAGTTGTAAACATTGAGGAAAAAAAAGATGTTTATATTCAGAATACATTTTTTGAAAAAACTGGTAACATTGATTCTACTATTGTTTTGAGAGAGTTAACATATAAAAGTGGTGATCTTTACTCCAAAAAAGAAACGGATAGAACCTTAAAACAATTAAGGGAAATGGGAATTTTTTCCATGGCAAACTTAACACCTGTTAAAGTTGCAAATTCTGATTCACTTGTGAATCTAGTAATTGAATTTAGAAGATATAAACAGAGAGAATGGTATTCAGCAGGAGGATATGATCCTATAAGTTTTGCAGAAGGATCACCAGAATTACCCGCATTAAGTGCAACAATCGAATGGCGCAACCGTGCTGCATA
>MDSZ01258453.1_pt1 | contig 11869 bp, 10 predicted proteins | sample 811201 | NCBI WGS metagenome assembly MDSZ01 (sample SAMN05326647, study PRJNA326480) | marine metagenome | isolation source: seawater | place: Indian Ocean: North | collected 2010 | reverse complement strand
TTTTACTATTTATTTCAACAATAGGAGCCTCGGCAATAACAGATAAATCATACAATTCAAAATTCTCATCATAAATTTTTTTTAAAGTATTTGAAATATCAGATCCCTCTAAATAAAGTTTTGAGCCATATGCCTCTGTGTGAATTCCTAAAATTGACTCCCAATTATTTAAAGTATCAAAAATATGGTGTTCTGCTCCCTGAATATCAATTTTCAAAAAATCAAAGTTATTAATGCCATAATCATTCAAAGCACCCTCTAGAAGTTTAACTTCAATTTCAATTATTTCTTCTAATTCATAAAAGTTTCTACAATAATAAAAAGTTCCCTCCAATAATTCTTTGTTAGGTTTTAAAACAGAGCTATATGATGGATTTCTGTTGGAATGAAATTTAACCTTTCCATTATATGACCAAACCCCTTTTGGAATTACTATTTCATTATTACTCAAATTCTTTTGAAGTCTTTTTGCTTCTAATTCATCGGGTTCAAACATTACTACTTGAACCAAACTTTTCACCTGACTCCACTCTGGACTTATGCCGTCTCTTGAACCTATATCAACGTAAATAAAAGTATTATCATTCAAAATGTTTTTATAATATTCCAACATTTTATTAATCTTCGTAATTATCAATCATTTTTACTCTAACATTATGTCTTCCGCCCTCGAATTTAGCATTAAACCAATTATCTAAAATCAATTCAGCCATTTCGACATCTATCACTCTCGAACCAAGACAAATAATATTAGCATTATTATGATTTTTTGCCATTTTTGCAGAGTAAGGATCATTACATGCTACAGCCCTAACTCCTTTTATTTTATTTGCTGCTAGAGACATACCCATTCCAGTACCACATATAAGAATTCCTTGTGAATATTTACCAAGGGCAACAGACTTAGATACTTTGAAAGCTACCTCTGGGTAATTCATTCTATCTGAATTGAAACAGCCATAATGATCGATATCTATATTTTTAGATTTAAAATAATCTTTCAATTCAATAAATAAGCCTAGTCCAACATGATCATTACCAATAACTATTTTATCTATCAACATCTTTTTGTAATAAAAAATTATTGACTGATCCACTTTTCGATGAGTTTTTTAACTGATTTATTTTTGAAATTATATCTTCGGATTGAACTATGACACTACAAACTATATATGTATCAGCACCTAGGGTCCTAACTTCTCTTATTGTATTTTCATTCATTCCTCCATCAATTACTATCTCAATGTTATTTGAGAATTTTCTTAGCTTTATAATTTTAGATGAGGTCTCAGGTAAAAATTTTTGACCAGAAAAGCCTGGTCTTACTGCCATTATAATTACCCTATCGATCATAGGAATGTACTCATAAACTTTTTCTATGTCTGTTTCTGGGCTAATGACTAAACCAACTTTAATATTTCTTTTTTTTATAAATTCGATAATTCTTGAAGTATCTCCAATTTCAAAATGAAAAGATATAGAGTCAACATTTTTTAAGGATTCTATGTATAGCAATGGATCATAAGCCATAATATGAACATGCTTAGGAATTTCACAACTAAAGTTATTAATATTATCTACACTAAATGCATTATTTGAAACAAATTTTCCATCCATGATATCGAGATGAACTGAGTCAACATTTTCTAATATTTGTGAAAGCTTTTTATCAAGATTTAATCTTTTTAAACAAAGAGGTGAGAATTCAAGCATTGAATTATAAATATACTATTTTATAAAATATAAAAAGCCAAAGTCTCTGTACATAAATTTTTCTATGAGAATGAAGTTAAAAAAATTAATTAAGGTTATAAATTATTAATATTTAATTTGGTGAGATAACATTAAATTTTTTACAATCTCCATGTCCTTTAAAGTATTAACCTCTAATAAGAGATCGTCATTACAATCCAAACCATAATATTTAAGATTTAAAACAGCCTTTCTAATAATTCCATAATAGTTATTTTTTTTATCCCCACGTCTGATATCTTCCTCAATAATTTTGAATATGAAATTTGAACTTTCAGAGGATAATTTTGCTAGACCATAGGCTTTGAAAGTTGCTGAATTAAAATTAATATTATCCATTTTCAAAATTTTTTTATCAGAGTCTAGTGCTACTTGTTCCATATTATCTTTTAATTTTAAATTTTTGCTAAGTGCAATTACATTTTTATATTTTGAATTTATTATTCTTTTCAAGAGCTCACTTGAAAAAATTATATCGCAATTTAAATGGATGTATGTATCACTTTTGATAAATTCATAAGCCTTATAAAAAGAATATGCACTATTACTAGTCTCATATTCATCATTACTAAAAAAGGAGAAATCTATATCTTGATGATTGCTAAGAAGATAATTTTTTAATACATCTTTTTTGTATCCTAAAACTACACCAATTTTATAAATTTTATTATATTTTAGTGACTCGATCTGATGAGAAATGATTGGTTTAGAGTCAATTTGAATCATCGCCTTAGGTTTGTTTTTAGTATTTTCTTTCAACCTACTTCCTAAACCAGCAGCTAAAATCAAAGCTTTCATAAATTTCTTATAATAAATAAATATTTTTTTTTAATCTCAAGTCTTCAATGGACCTAATATACTTAGCTTGATTGATAAAATCTTTTTCATTATTTAAAGAAATACCTTGATCTTTCTCAATCAAATATATCTCTTTAAAAATGCATTCGCTTTTTTTATCAATATTCAAAAAGTCTCCACAAAAATGCTCCGGCAAAAAATCTTTTGTAAAAAATGAGAAATTTTTATCAATTATTTCTGCGTGTTCAATGCTTGCTTGACTTATTCTAATCTTTTTCAAGTTGTCTGAATATGGGGGATAAAAATCTACATAAAAAATTTCGTCATTATTATCAAATACAAAGTTTTTAGGATGTGGGTCAAAATAAATATTTTTTTTCATAGCCTTTTTTAAGATTTGGGCCATTTTAGCAATATGATTTTTAAAAAGGTCAAATTTTTCAATTTTAAAGCCTAATTCAATAATATTTTTTCCACAGTATTTTGTTTCATATACAATTGTCTCCTCTTCAATTTTAGAGTTTAGAATAGCAGGAATTGGAATATTTGCTTTTTTTAAATCAGTAATATATTTATCGACTAATTTTTTTAGTTCTGAAACTGACAACTGTAATACTACATTTTTCTTATATTTTTTTCTTATAAGACTACGATTTGTATCTCTTTCTATTCTGGTAGAAAGAACTGAAAATTTATCTAAATCCAAATTTTACTCTTTCAATATTTTTTTATCCAACATTGTATTAATAATATTCTCAAAAAAATAAGGCTCAAGTTTCAAATCATTTAATATGGTATATCTGTTTTTTTTCTTACCCTCATGTAAGCAATTTTTCAAAGAATTTAAAACTGCAATTTTGTTAATATTTAAACTTTTAAAAGAATTTGAGATATTAAATTTTTCTAGAAGTAATAGTACCTTATTTACTTCTTTATTTCTTATATAACAAAAAATTAATACTCCCATAGCCACAACTTCTCCATGTAATGGAGGAAATGCTAATTCCTCATCTATACATTTAGCAAATAAGTGTTCTGCTCCTGACGCTGGTGCACTCCCTACCCAATGAGTAATATTACAAAGCAAGCATTGAATAAATGCGTACTCTTCAATCCACATTTTAAATGGTTTTTTAATATCTAAATTCATTAATGTTGAAATGATATAACCTACGCTTTCATCTACAATTTTACTATACCTCTCTTTTCCAATCTTTGAGCTGATTTCCCAGTCATATCTTGCATTGATAAAGGCCATAAGATCACCGAAGCCTGATAAAATCAGTCTTGGATTAATTTGATATAATTTATTCAAAAGTTTTATGTCTAATAATGTCAAATGAGATGACTCACCATCTATAGTATTTTCAAAACCAAGTTCTTTAATTGGTGGTAGTGCATGAATTTTAGGAGATGCATATACATGAGTTGCAAGACTTGAGGGAATAGAGATTAAAATTTCATCGCTTTTTAAAGAAATAAATTTAGCAAAGTCTAACGTTTTGCCACCCCCTAGTGCCAACAAATGTAATTGGTTGCCTTTGCGGGCTATATTAATAATTTTTTGTAGATCGTCTCCGCTATTAATTTCATCAATAAAATAAACATTCTTCATAATAATTGGTAATTGATAAAGATTATTTAAGAATTCAAGCGCAATTTTATCTGCAATAATTAAAGCATTTTCTGTTAGTTCTCTAAGATAGCCTTTAATTGAGTCGACGACTAAAATATTGTCTGAAATAAAATTATTTTCAGAGAGTAAAAAAGAATAATTTTCTAAAATATATTTAGTTTTTTTATTCCTTTGGGTATTGAAAGAAGTCTTATAAAATTCTTGATAATCTAAATTTGATTGGAAATTTTTAAAATAAAACTCCAATTTAGACTCTTTTAAATGACTCATTCGTTTCTCAAAAATATCTTGAATTAAGATTTGCAATTATAAATTTCAAAATAATCGAACTATACTAATCAAAAATTTTAATTCAAACTTAAATTTTCTCATTCATTATATTTAGTTTATTAATAACTATATCTTTTAGGATTTGATGACCAATTTCATTGAAGTGATCAGTACAATCAAAATAATTTTGAGTATTTAATTTATATTGCTTATTTTTTGTATCTAAGATACCTGAAAATTTTATACCTATTTCATTAAAATAATTTTTAAGCACTAAATCTAAATTATTTTGTGCTTTTTCATATACATTAAAATACTCAATATCTTTTTTTGATGGAATGGTAAAAACAATAAACTTTATATTTTTCTCTAACAATATTTGGTTAATATTATATAAATTATTTTTTAATATTAAGAATGTATCTTCAGGATACTTTTCATAATAAGAAATATATTTTTTATCATTTCTATTGTTTAGTTGATTTATTTTTTTATTTTTAATTGATGAGAATAATTGATTTTTTAAATATCTCAAAAATTTGTATGAATATGTATAATTGTCTAAAATATCTTTAAATTTTAAATTATCTTCTTTAGAAGTTTGATAATCTTCATTGTAGTAAAAAATCTGATTTGTATTTAAGTCAAAGTATGGTCTGTATTTTTTACTATGAAACATTTTGCCATATTCAATTGAGTCGTCTTTAAAATCTGAACTAGGATTAAGAAATAAAATTACACGATCAAAATTTATTTTTTCAAGTAAATCTTTGATTAAAATAAAATATTGAGTTGAACCGAAGTATCCAGAGGTAGAAAAATTTAAATATTCAATTTCATTTTTACTTTCATTTTCAATGAGATAAGAAAACATACTCTCATTATCAACACCATAGCCCTCTGCATAAGAGTCACCAATAATTAATGTCCTATTTTTTCCATCTACATCTCGAACTTTATCTTTGGCGCCGAAATTATTAAAAAAGTATTTAGCTGAAAAACAATCCGATTGATGAACAAAAACACTTTGCTCTTTATGCCATACACCATAAATTTCATGGTTAACCCAGTGTTTTATATCCCACTTTTTAAGTGAATAATTTGGTTTAGAGCAAAGATCAAGAAAGGTGCACATTGAAAGTGAAAAAATTTCAAAAATAATTAAATTTAAAAAGATAAATAAAAAAAAAAATTTAATTATTTTCATACTTTGGCCTTAAAAATAAAATTGGTTTTTCAAACAAATAAAATACGACTGTTGAAATAAAAAAAAGAAAAAAACAAAATTGCAATAAATTTAGACTGAAATTATTTGAGTTAATTATATATATCAAAGGTAAATGAAGTAGATAAATAGAATAAGTTTGATTAGCAATTAGTTTTGTAAGCTTAGTAAAAATTATACTTAAGTCTATTTTATAAAAAAGAAGTAATATAAATATGGCTATTAGTTTTAACAAACTTATAAAAAATATTCTTGAGTAAAAAGTTTCTGATTTATAAAAACCAAAAATATAATAATTAATATATAGGATAACTAGGATTACTATAACTATTAATAAATATTTAATATTAATTTTTTCTTCTTTAAAAAAAATAGCTAACAAAAACCCACAAAGAATTGTATCTATTCTTAAAAAAGTTCCAGTCCTAAAAAAATTATTATCAACAAAAAAGCTAATAATAAAAATAAAAAATGATAAATAGATAAATAATAAGACTGCGTTTTTCTTATAATTATTACTATTAAAAAATAACATTATTAATAAAGGAAAAATTATATAAAAATATTCTTCTACTGCCAAAGACCAAGCAACTGTGTAATAATCATTATCTAATAAATTTGGTAAAGTCTTATTTAAAAAAAATAAATATAAAAAAAAATCTTTATTGAAAATATTATTCGTAATTATTGAAACTAACAATAATGAGAGAAGATAAAGGGGGATTGTTCTCATCCATCTTCTGTAAAAGAAAGTTGCAATATGTTTTTTTTCGAAAATAATTTTGATTAATTGAGGGGCTAAGACAAAGCCACTTAAGATAAAAAAAAATTCAACAAATAATATTGATATGTACTCATAATAGTCAATTTTTTTTACTAACCATTGATAATGGCATATAGCGACAAAATATCCACAAATACCTCTCAGTAGGTCCAACCCATGATTATGATTATTATTTCTTAACAACTATAACTCGTATTCCAAGAAAGATGAGACATCAATTTTGAAAATCAAAAAAAATAGAATAAGTATTATGGACAGTATTACTGGCAATAAGAGTACTAAAAATTTTTTATTTTTCGTTTTTGTAAAAAATTTATTCATAGGATGATTTTATAAGTATTATTAAACAAATACATATGATTAGATAATATAGAAAATTAATAATTAAAATCTATATTAAGTTTAATTACTTGTATTTATATTTTAAATATAAAAAATTTAATTAATTTACATGGAAAAACCAATAATTTTTATAATCATAGATAGTGTAAGATCTTTTAAAACGGGATTAGATGATAGAGACAAACTTGAAGCTATGGAAAAATTTGCAGAAAATTCAATAGAATTTCAAAATGCTTTTTGCTCGGCTCCAAGTAGCATCATGTCTGCAGCATCAATGTTTACAGGTATACCATCTGCATTTATTGCAAGAAATTATAATGATTGGCAATTTAATGAGGGTAGTTCAATTATATCGCTGCAATCTATTCTTATTCAACAGGGATATAAAATTTATTCCATCGATAATTCAAAAGAAAGTAGAGAAATGAATCAAACATTAATACTCCCATTAAGAAAGAAGTATTTGCCCAAAGGGTTTTCTCATGCTGACTATTGGACTAATAAAGATTTATGCAAAATTCTTAATAATTTATTCATTGCACATTCGCCACCAAAAAAATCTTTTTTTATGCTGTGGTTTGACTGTAGAGAGGATCCTTTAACTTCTCACTATGTAGATGAATGTATTAATATATTTAAAAAAAATAACTTTTATGATGATAGTATAATTTTTTTAACCTCAGATCATGGTTATCCTACTCCGAAGTCTGGCTTAAATAAGGAAACCATGAAAGGTAGAGGTCATGATATGATTGTAACTGAAGATAATATTAAAATACCATTTTATTTAAAATACCCTGGAGCCGTTCCAAAAAAAATAAAAACTTTAATAAGCAACATTGATTGTACACCAACTGTTTTAGACTTGTTAAATATAAATCCTAATATTCTTAGTAATTTTTCTGAAGGTAAATCTTTATTAAGAACTCTTAATGAAGAAGTTGAAGGAAGGTCAGAAAATAGAATAATCAGAATAGATACTAGATTGTTATCTCAAGATAATAGAATTGTAGCTCTTCGATCTAATAATCATAAATTTATTCATTATGTTGATCAAAATAAATTCGAGTTATTTGATATAGTTAATGATAAGAAAGAAACTCATCCACTTAACTATAATGATCATATAGAAATTATAAATAATTTTTCTAAAGTTTTAAAAATATATGAAAAAAAAATTAATAAGCATCATGAAAGTCAAATTAATAAAAATATTAATAAAATTAAAAAACGCATTGAATCATCAAAGAAAATATTCATTAATAATAAATTACCAAAAGAACTTTTAAAAATTATTACAAAAATTATTACTGATATAAACCCTAATACAAGAATATATTACCCTAAAGTATATAATGTAAGTATTCCTATGATAGAGTTATTTATACAAAACAATACTGAAAATTATAATTTTGATTATGTATTTTCGATAAAAGAAAAGACTTACTTTTCTTTTGCTTCAAATAATTTTTTGAAAGATAAAAAAGTAAAATACAAAAAAATAATATATTTTGATTATGATATGAAAGAATATAATAGAATTATTAGTAAATGGCTATGGCCAATGTGGAAGTATAGGTTAAATAGAAATTTTTATATCGATGAGCCCAAACTTTTGCTAGTTGATTTGATTAGGTTGGCCAGATCATTTTTAAATAAATATTTTCATAAAAAAGAGGATAAATTTGATGTCTTACAAGCAAAACAACTTAGAGATAGAGCAATTAACAATGAAAACAAAAGATAAATTTAGCATTCCAAAATTCAAATTCCCTCTATTTAAAGTCTACTGTCCAAGGAGTATTGGAAAAAAAATTGAAAACGCAATGAAATCTGGAGAAGTTTCTGAAGGAAGATTTTCTCAAAAATTTGAAAAAGATTTCTCAAAAGCTTTTAATTTAAATGATAAGAAATGTGTTTTAGTTAATAGTGGAACTTCTGCCTTAACTCTTGCATATAGAGTCATGAATTTAAAAGAAAATGATGAGGTAATATCATCTCCCATGACCTGTCCAGCTACAAACGAACCTCTTTTTAACTCCAAAATAAAAGTTAAATTTGCAGATATTGATAAAAATACTGGCAATTTAAATCTTGAGCATGTCAAAAAATTAATTAATAAGAGAACGAGAGCTATAGTTACAGTTCACTGGGCTGGACAACCTTCAGATATAATAAAACTCAGAAAAATTATCAAAAATAAAAATATCAAAATCATTGAGGATGCAGCGCATGCCTTGGGTGCAAAAATTAATAATAAATATATTGGTCATCATGGTGATTTTATTTGTTTTTCTTTCCAAGCCATAAAGCATATGACCTCAGGTGATGGTGGTATGTTAGTATGCAAAAAAATCAGTGATGCAAATCTCGCAAAAAAATTGAGATGGTTTGGAATAAGCAGAGATTTCATTGGAAATAAGTGGAAACAAGATATTAAAGTTTCAGGCTATAAATTTCACCTAAATAACCTTTCATCAATTATAGGCATTGAACAACTTAAAACTATAAAAAGTAAAATTAATATTCATAAATACAATGGATTATATCTTGATAAAAACATTAAAAATGAAAAGATTAAACTAATTACAAGATTTGAAGGATCAGAGTCTTCATATTGGATATATTCAATTTTAGTTGATAATAAAAATAAATTTAGAAAATACATGAATTTTAATGGAATTAGATGTGATGAGGTAAGTTTTAGAAATGATAGATACACAATTTTTAAAAAATATAAAGTTTCACCCTTGCCAGGTACTGATTTTTTTGACAAACATATGCTTAACGTACCTGTAGGTTGGTGGATTAATAGAAATCAAATTTCTTATATTGCCCAAAAGATAAATGAATATAAATAATTATAAAATATATAAATTTCAAAATTTGAAAGATGGTCAACAGTCATACTGTCAAATCACTAAAAAAAATAACCTAAAAGAAGTAATTGATCTGGGCGATCAACCCCTTGCTGACTCTCTAATAGAAAAGAGAAATTTAAATAAAAAAGAAAAAAAATATCCTTTAAAATTATTAAGAAGCCCAACTCTTGGTTATGGACAATTAAGTTATGTGGTCCCTGGGAAAAAAGTCTACCATCCAAACTACCCTTACAGGCCAGGTATAACTAAAGAAATCCTAATGCACTATAGTGACCAAGTTAAAGAAAATATAAAAAAGCTTAAATTAAAAAAGGGCGACTTAGTTGTAGATGTTGGTTCAAATGATGGAAGCCTTTTACATCATTATAGTAGTTTTGGTATGAATGTTGCTGGTGTTGAGCCAACAAATATAGCTAATATTGCTAATAAGAATAAAATTTATACTCTAAAAAAATTTTTTAATCTTTCCTCATCAAATGAAATAGTTAAAAAGAAAGGTAAAGCTAAACTAATAACCTCAACTAATGTCTATGCCCATATGTCAACTTTGCATGATGTAATGTTAGGAGTATTAAACTTAATGGATGATAATAGTTACTTCATCATTGAAAATCACTATATCAAAGATATTTTAGAGTATAACCAGTACGACTCTATCTACCACGAACATATAAGGAGTTATTCATTAAAATCATTAGTTTATTTATTTAACCAATATAACTTAAAAGTTGTAGATGCAGTTGTTATTGATAGATATAATGGTTCAATAAAAGTAATAGCAACGAATAATATCAATGCAAAATCTAATCACAGAGTAAACAATCTTTTAAGAATTGAGAAAGAGTATGGTTTATACAATAGTAAGGTATGGACCAAATTCAGATCTAATATAGTTCAATCAAAAAAAAATCTTAGAAATATACTTATTGATTTAAAAAAACAAAATAAAAGAGTTGTTGGAAATTCTTGTCCGGCAAGATGTAGTACTTTGTTAAATTACTGTGACATAGGTGTTGATTTGATAAATTATATTGCTGAGCAACCAACTTCCCTTAAGCTAAACAAGTTTTTACCGGGAGTTAGATTGCCTATAATCAATAACCAAATTCTTTTTACAGAGCAACCGGATTATGTCTTAGTACTAGCGTGGCACTTGTATAAACCAATCATCAAATCTCTCAAAGAAAGAGGTTTGAAATCTAAATTTATAGTTCCTCTTCCTCAACCAATAATAATTTAGTGAACAGTATAATTAAAAATGATTGTATCGATATATATGAGGAATATATAAAAGATCTAAAAAAACTCTCAGGAAAAAAAATATTAATCACTGGGGGTTCTGGTTTTCTACTAAGTTACTTTGTTTATTTATTTTTATATTTTAATGAAAAAAATAAAAGAAAAATTGACGTACATATTTTAGATCAAAATACTAAAAAATTTGATTATCTTAAAAATAAACAAAATTTCACTTTAATTAATAGTGATATTACAAAAAAAAAAAAATTTACTGTAAATTATAATTATATAATACACGGAGCTTCCATAGCCTCTCCAGTGTTCTATAAAAAAAAACCAATAGAAACTATAACATCAAATGTAGATGGTTTACTCAATATTTTAAACAATTACAAATTTTCAAAGTCATTAAAGTCAATGATTTTTATGAGCTCTAGTGAAATTTATGGTGATCCCGATAAAAAAAACATACCTACAAAAGAAACATATAAAGGTAATGTTTCATGTGTGGGTCCAAGAGCTTGTTATGATGAGTCTAAAAGATTGGGTGAGACTATATCTACAATTTTTTACAATAAATTTAAAGTGCCTATAAAAATTGTAAGACCGTTTAACGTTTATGGCCCAGGTCAAAGTTTAAAAGATAAAAGAATTTTTCCTGACTTGATGAACAATATAAAAAAGAATAAAGACATAATTTTATATAGCGATGGAACTCCAACTAGATCATTTTGTTATATATCCGATCAAATTAGGGGAATTTTAGAAGTACTATTTAGAGGAAAAAATGGAGAACCATATAATGTAGGAAATACTGATGAAATTTCTATAGAAGGTATAGCAAAACTTGCTGTGAGACTCTCAAAAAAAAGTTTAAAAGTAAAAATTAAAGTTAACTCAGATAAAACATTTAATATAGACTCTCCAAAAAGAAGATGTCC
>MDSZ01135734.1_pt1 | contig 11870 bp, 10 predicted proteins | sample 811201 | NCBI WGS metagenome assembly MDSZ01 (sample SAMN05326647, study PRJNA326480) | marine metagenome | isolation source: seawater | place: Indian Ocean: North | collected 2010 | reverse complement strand
TGTTATATAATGAAATCAATTAAAAATAGTACAGAAATAAAAAATACGATTAAAGCTCACGAACATGATGGAGCAGCTTTAACAAAATTTTTATATTGGATCAAAAATAATAACAAAAAAATTATAACTGAATTATATGCTGAAAAAAAATTAGAAAAATTTAGAAAAAAAAATAAGAGTTATATTTCACCAAGTTTTAATACAATTGCTGGCGCGGGCCCAAATAGTGCAATTATTCATTATAAGGCTAATAAAAAAACAAATCGTAAAATTTTCAAAAATGATATTTTTCTTTGTGACTCAGGTGGCCAATATAAATATGGAACAACGGATGTTACTAGAACACTATGTTTTAATAAACCATCAAAAAAAATTAAGGATCGATTTACTAGAGTTCTTAAAGGACATATTGCTGTAATCAATACAAATTTAAATAAAGTTAATACAGGAAAAAAGATTGATATTAAGGCAAGAAAGTATTTGAAAAAAATAAATTTAGATTATTCTCATGGAACTGGACATGGCGTTGGTTATTATTTAAATGTTCATGAAGGTCCTCAATCAATTTCTAAGTTTAATAATATACTACTCAAACCTGGCATGATACTAAGTAACGAACCTGGATATTATGAAGAAAATAAATTTGGTATTAGGATAGAAAATTTAATTTATGTAAAAAAAATAAAAAAAAATATATTTTTTGAAAATTTAACATACGCACCAATTGATGTTGATTTAATCGACTTTAAACTTTTAGATAAAAAAGAAAAAAAATATTTAAGTAATTACCATTTAAACACTTATAATAAATTAGCAAAATATCTTAATCTAAAAGAAAGAAAGTGGCTATTAAATCTAATTTAATAATTTTTGCCATTTATCTTGATCAATAACTTCTATTTTTAATTCCTTTGCTTTTTTAATTTTTTTTGATGTTGGATTTTGACCAACAATTAAATAATTAAGCTTTTTACTGACGTTACTCACAAATCTACCAGCATTTTTTTCAATTAATGATTTTGCTTCCGCTCGACTTATGCCGTCAAGTTTTCCAGTTATCATAAATGTTTTATTTTGAAATTTACCTTTTTTAAAATTTTGTTGGTTTGAAACATCTAAATATTCGTTTAACTTATTTACTACCTGATTATTAGTTCTATCAGCAAAAAATCTTTTTAATGAACTTACCTGTGTTTCCCCCATTCCATCAATATTAAGTAAATTGTTAAAATTAAATCCCTTGTTTATTTCCACAAAATTTTTCACTGATTTAAAATATTTAGATAATAATTTTGCATTTTCTTGTCCAATATGTCTTATTCCCAAAGAAAATATAAATTTATCCATACTTATCTTTTTTGCATTCTCGATTGCAAATTTAAGATTAGCAACTGAAAGTTTTCCCCAACCATCTAAAGATTCTATTTTGTCATAATCTAAGCTGAATATATCCTGAGGAAGTTTTATCAATTTTAATTCCCATAATTTTTCAACTACTTTTTTACCTAAGCCTTCAATATTTAGTGCATCTTTCGAGACAAAATGTTTAATTTTTTCAATGGCAATTTTTTCACATTTGAAGCCTTCGCTTGGACACCTTTTTACAGCATCATATTTCTTTGTGATAAGATTAAATTCTTTTACTATTTTTAAACCACATGAAGGACATTTTTCTGGAAACTTATATTTTTTTGTATTTTTAGTTCTTTTAGAAAGATCAACTGAAAGAACATGTGGTATAACATCTCCTGCTCTTTCAACTTTAACAGTATCACCTATTCTTATATCTTTTCTAATTATTTCATCTTCGTTATGTAATGTTGCGTTAGAAACTAAAACACCTCCAATATTTACAGGTTTGATTTTTGCTACTGGTGTTAATGCACCTGTTCTTCCAACTTGTACATCAATATCTAAAATTTCAGAATATGAACTGTCTGCCGAAAATTTATGTGCAATTGCCCACCTAGGTGCATTTGCTACAAATCCAAGTCTTTCTTGCAACTTAAAATCATTTACTTTATAAACTAAACCATCCACATCATAATCTAAATCATGTCTTATTTTTTCAAATTCTATATGATTTTTTTGTAAATTATTAGTTCCTTCTATAATTCTATTAAATCTACTTGTTTTAAAACCCCATTCTTTTAAAAATTCAAGAAATTCAGATTGTTTATTAATTTTAAAATTTTTAATATAACCAAAAGTATAAGCTATAAACTTAAGAGGAATTTTTTTTGTTTCACTTGGATTTTTTTGTCTTAGAGATCCAGATGCTGCATTTCGAGGATTCGCAAAATTCTCTTTTATTTTTTGAAAATCATTATTTTCTATAAAAACTTCTCCTCTTATATCAATATCCTCTGGGAAATTCTTACCTCTAAGTTTGCTAGGAATATCTAAAATTGTTTTTAAATTTTCTGTAATTAATTCACCCTCATATCCATTGCCTCTAGATAATCCTTTAGTTAATTCTCCATTTTCATAAGTTAAAGATGCTGATATACCATCTATTTTTGGTTCAACGCTATATTCAAGTCTTGTGCCTTTATCTAAATTTAAAAAATTAAATATTTTTTTTTCAAAATTATTTAGGTCTTCTAAGTCGAATGCGTTTGATAAAGATAACATGGGTATCCTGTGATTAGATTTTGAAAAGTTTTTTGATGGTCTAAATCCAATTGAGTTAGATGGTGAGTCTTTACTTTTTAAAAAAGGATATTTTATTTCTAATTCTAGAATTTGATTTTTTAATTTATCGTATTCTCTATCAGAAATTTTCGGATTATTTTTTTCAAAATAATATTGATTATGTTTTTTTATTTCACTTATCTTTGAAGTATATTTTTTTTTTATAGTTGAACTACTCATTTGAAACTAAGTAGTGATTTAATTTTATCAAGGGTAGTTTTTTTATTTTTTTTAATTTTCTCTTTTTCATAATTTTTATTAAAAATTTTATACGATTTTTCATACCATTCGCCAGATTGATAATTATATCCAAGCATACTAGCATATTTTTTAGCCTCATCTGTTAAACCAAGTCTATAATAAATTTCTACTAATCTATGTAGTGCTTCTTCAACATAAATTGTCGTATTATAATTTTCTAATACTTCTTTATATCTATTAATTGCTGGTATCCATTTTTCTTTATCACTATAGTATTTAGCTAAATACATTTCTTTTGATGCAAGCATTTCTTCAATCAGATTTAATTTATATTCTGCATCTAAAGCAAAATCACTATTCGCAAAATTTTCTTTAACTATTATAAAATTTTTTTTTGCCTCTAAGATAGGTCCTAAATCTTTTTTTTCATTTATTATCTGTTCATAATAATTCATTGCTAGCAAATATCGTGCATAATCTGTTCTGACATTATTTGGATATGTATTTAAAAATCTAATTAATTCATTAATTGAGTCTTCGTAGTAATCTTGTGAGTAAAAAGAATAAGCGGCCATAAGTGAAGATCTTGGAGCCCATACTGATTGGGGATATAAAATTTCTGCTTCATTAAATTTTTTTGCAGCTAAGATTGCATAACCATTTTCTAGTTCGGCTAAACCCTCTTTGTAGGCTTCTATCATTAGAGCATTTATATCCTCATTTTTGATTTCAGGTTTAGAGACTTCTTTATTATTTTTGCAACTAAATAAAAAAGCTAAAAATAATATTAAAAAAGTTTTAATAAAAAAATTCATCAACTATAATGTTAGTATATAAAAAATTATTGCTTTTATGCAATAGATTTTAATTCAGGTTTATTAATGAATGTATGTGGTAGGTTTTTTTCTTTAAGTTCAAAAATAGAAAAATTAGCTTTGTTTTCAAAAACTTTTCTTAACAATTTATTAGTCAAGCTATGTCCTCCCTGAGAACATATTACGTGTCCAATAATTTTATACCCTGCTAAATATAAATCTCCCATACAATCTAATATTTTATGATTTACAAATTCTAAATCGTTTCTAAGACCACCTTCATTTAAAATTTTCTTATTATCCACGACAATTGCATTCTCAAGACTGCCACCTTTTCCAAATCCATTTTTTTTTAAATTTTCAATATCTTCATATAGACAAAATGTTCTCGAATTATATACTTCATTAAGATCATCTTGGTACACACTTATAGTATTTCTTTGATTAGAGATTATTGGGTTTTTGTATTTTATTTCAAAATCTATATCTAGGCTCACTTTAGATTTATTTATTGAAATTGACTTGTTTCCTTCTTTAAGATTTACTTCTCTTTCTATTTTAATAAGCTTTATCGGAACATCGCTGGATTTAAAACCAATACTTAAAAACAACTCAACAAATTTTTTTGCAGATCCATCTAAAATTGGAACTTCTTCAGAATTTATTTCCACTACAGCATTGTCTATTCCAAGTCCATACATTGCTCCCATTAAATGTTCAATTGTAGAAATTTTAACACCATAGCTATTTTCAATAGTTGTACATAACATTGCATTTGATACATTAAATATATTTGGTACTACTATATTGTTCGAATTTAAATCAACTCTTTTGAAAACTATACCCGTATTTGGTTCTGAAGGTAAAATTTTCATCTTCACCTCTTTGCCTGTATGAAGACCTACACCCTCAAACAATATTGGTTTTGAAATTGTTTTTTGATTTAGTATTGACATAATATGTTTATACTAAAGTGGCTTGTGTCAAAAAATACAACAAATGTTACAAGAAAATACTAAAGTCTAATTGAATAAATTGAATAATTTCTCAAAAAAACCAATTTTTTTGGGTTTTTTTGAGATAAGGCTAACTTCATTATTATTATTATGATGAAAAAGGTTGTGTGCTGATCTACATATTGATTCTAAATTTTCATCATAAAAATTCATCTCATCTATAAAATCATACTTATTTTCCAAATAAATTGCATTATTATTTAATATTTTAGAACCTTCTCCAGTAAAAATTAAAATATATTTATTTTTTTTGTTTATATTGTCAAAATTAACTTTTTTAAAAGACAAATTAATTATTTCTTCTATCCTTGCAAATATAACTTTTTTTATTAATTCTTGAGATATATCTTTATTAATTAATTTTATATTTTCTTCAAAAATATTGTTCTGTAATTTATCATCACTAGTAAATACCGTCTCTGATTTATTAAAACTTTTTTTAATAATTTCAGATTCTTCTTCACTCAATTTAAGTATTTGGGATATATCAGAAGTTATATGGTTACCACCCAAAGGAATTGAGTGCAAATAAGTCAAAATATCATTATCATATACAGCTAAGCACGTTTTTTTAAATCCAATATCTAAAAATATTTTTTTTTTATGATTTTGAAAAAATTTATTATAATTTAATGATTTAACATATGATGAGCATGAAAAACTATTTATTATAATATCATTGTGATTAAAAATATTTTCAATTTTATCTAATATATTTTTGGGAAAGCATATAAATTTTATTTCAAGAGTAAGATTCTTACATTTTAAACTAATTTCAGGAATTTCTTGAAATATTTTTTCGTCAAAGATAAATTTTTTTACAATCATGTGAATAATTTTATTATCTTTATTATTTTCTTGAACTATTTGTCTAGATTCTTGAAGTAAAATTTTAATATCCTCTAAACCTATATTCTTACCCTCAAAATTTTTTTTTAATGATATATCAATCGAATTATAATTAGATAAATCAAGCATAACGTTTGTCTCTTTAATATGAAAATTAATTTTTTTTTCAGTCAGATGAATAAGTTCTTTAATTTTTTTTTCTAAAATTTGAAAATTTATATTTTCTAAGCTTGTTTTAGAATTTGTTTTTTTTTCCGTAAAATAATCTTTAGAATTTGAATTTGAATTAAAAACACCTAATCGTGTTTTATACGCACCAAAATCAATAAATGTTTCTAACATTTTTTATTCATCTAATATAATTAGTTGTCCAGGAACTCTTAGGTCAATAATTTTAATATCATTAAATTTACTATTTGTAAGAATTTTATTTAATTTATTAAATGAATTTTCTAAGTCATCTTTTGGTAGCTTAATAACTAAATTACTTTTCATCTCAATGTCCCATCTTTTGCCTGGAAAGTGATAGAAGCTATTGACTTCATTGTAATTAAAATTTGTATTATTAATTTGTTTAATAAGATTAATAAAACTTTTACCGGAAAAATTTCCAAATATATTTGGTAATTGAATTTTATCTTGGGCATATTTAACATCAATTAATTTACCATTTGATCCAACAACATATTTTACATTGTTTACCATAGTTTTTGCTAAATAATCTGTTTCTGTTAAATGAATTATTATTTTAGAAGGATAAATTTTAGAAACTTTGTATTTATCTATAAAAGAGTATTTATTCAAAATATGTGTAATTTTTTTTTCATCAATATTATAAATATTTTTATGTTTAAGAAATTCCATTTTATCCCTAATTTCTTCATTGATATCTATTTTCAATCCAAAAACTTCAATATTTTTTACTTTAGGAGTAAAATTAAAACTATTAATTACATTAGTGTTATTAACTGTACTTAGTAAAATAAATAAAAAACCAAAGAAAAAATATTTATATTTTTTATCTATAGACTGAAGCATCTTTGATCATCCATTCAATTAATTCTATAAAACTTATATTTTGATATTTTGCAATTTCCGGTACCAAAGATAATGATGTCATGCCTGGTTGAGTGTTAATTTCTAAAAGATAAAATTTATTTTTATAGAATTTAAAATCAGATCTAGTAACTCCTCTACACCCAATCGCTTTATGAGCTTTTAAAGAAATATCTAATACTTTATTTAGATATTTTTTTTCTATTTTTATAGGAATTATATGCTCTGTTTTTGCACTCTTATTATATTTCGCCTTGTAATCGTAAAACTTTCTTTTAGGTTTTAGCTCAATAGCTCCAAGTTTCCTATTCCCCATTATTGCTACTTGTATTTCTCTACCTGGAATATATTTTTCAATTAATATCTCTTTATAACTTTCAAGTTTCATTAAATTTTTATTAAAATTGTTATTATTACATATATAAACCTCTACGCTTGATCCTTCATTTAAAGGTTTAATGACAACTGGAAATCCTAATTTTTTTTTTATTTTTTTTTTTAAATAATTTATTTTAATACTATTTTTAAAAGAAAATTTAATATATTTAGGGGTTAGTAAATTATTCTTAAGAAATATTTTTTTAGATAAATCTTTATTAATTGCAATTGAAGATGCTAAAGGTCCTGAATGGGTATATTTTATTTTTTCTATCTCTAGTAAAGATTGAACATAACCATCCTCTCCATACCTTCCATGTAAAGCATTGAAAACTACGCTTGGCTTAAATTTTTTAATATTACTTATTAAATTTCCATCGGGTTCACAGATTTTAGTTAAATATTTTTTCTTTTTTAACTCGTTATTGACTGATCTAGCGGTTATTAAGCTAATTTCTCTTTCTTTTGAAAAACCACCAGCAAGAATTAAAATTTTTTTTTTCATTTATTTAACTAGGACTAGCTCTAATTCTATTTTTACTCCTGTTTTTATTTCTACCTCTTTTTTTATATATTGAATTAATTTGAGCATGTCATCATATGAAGCATTATTTTTATTAATAAGAAAATTACAGTGTTTTTTTGAGATTGATGCATCGCCGAATTCAGTATTTAAAGAAATCGATGATTTAATTAGCTCCCATACCTTTTTATTAGTTTGATTTTTGGGATTCTTAAAAGTACTACCTCCCGTTTTTATTTTTGTAGGTTGGGATATTTCTTTTTTTTCCTTTAGTGTAATAATTTCTTTTTGAATTAATTGTTTCGTTTTTTTTTTTCCTTTAAGTGTTGCACTTAAAAAAATCATATTTTTGGGTAGGTTGCATTCTCTATAATTAAATATTATATCTTTTTTTAATATTGAAACTACCTGTCCATCAAAAGTTACAGCTTGTACAGAAATTAAACTATCTTTAATTTCATGATCAAAACATCCAGTATTCATTCTTATAGCTCCACCTATGGATCCAGGAATACAAGACAAAAATTCAAATCCTCCAATGTTATTTTCTTTAGCAAACTCTGAAACTTGTTTATCTGTTGCGCTACTTCCAGCTATAATAGTAGTTTCATCCAAAAGAGATAATTTAGAAAAATTTTTTCCTAACTTAATTACTACCCCATTATATAGTTTGTCTGAAATAAGAACATTCGAACCAGCTCCAATAACGAAAATTTTACCCCTAGACTTATAAATTTTTAAAAATTCTATTAATTCTTCAAAATTTTCGGGCTTAAAAAAAATTTTAGATTTTCCACCTATATTAAACCAATTTATTTTTTTTAGGTCATAATCAAAAAATAATTTTCCATGTGTTTTATTTGAAAATTTCTCAATATCTTTAATATTCATTCTTATAATAATTTAGGCAAATTTCTAATCCAGGATGATACTGATCCAGCACCCATACCGACAACTATTTGATTTCCAAATATATTTTGTTTGGTAAATCTTGCTAGGTCGATTTCATTGTTAATTAAAATAATTTTTACTTTAGAATTTTTAATAATTTCTTTAGCGAAATTTTTGTATTTAAATCCTAGTTTAAAATTTTCGCCCGCTTTATATATTGGGCATAAAACGACAGTATCTACTTTTTTAAAGGCAAAAGAAAAATCTTTTCTCAATTTTTTCAATCTAGAAATTCTATGAGGTTGAAAAATACAAACTATTTTCTTATTGTTATAGACCTTACTAACTCCATTTATAACCTCCTTTATTTCAGTTGGATGATGTGCATAATCATCATAGAAATTTACATTGTTGTAAGTAAAAATTTTAGTAAATCTTCTTTGAACACCTTCAAATTCATATAATGCTTTTTTAATTATTTTTTCAGATATTCCAACAGATGAGGATACCGCTACAGCAGCGGTAGTATTTCTAATATTATGCATCCCTATGGTTGGGACTCTTAAATTTTTTATAATTTTATTAGATATCCCGGGAACTTTAATTTTCAAATCAAATTTAGAAAAATTTATATTTTGAGTAATATTTAAAATTTGAAAGTTTGAACCTTTTTTTACCCCATAAGTATAGTAATTATTATTCTTAATTTTTTTTAAAATTTTTCTATTATTTTTATCATCTATACAAACAAATGCTTTTCCAAAGGAAGGAGTTTTTTCAATAAAAGTTGTAAATTTATTTTCTAAATTATTCATAGTTTTATAAAAATCCAAATGTTCTTTATCAATATTAGTAATTACAGAATATGTTAGTGGAACTTTTATAAAACTTCCGTCAGATTCATCAGACTCCAATATACACCAATTACTTTTTCCTAGCTTAGCAGAATTTCCAAATGAATTTAATACTCCCCCATTAATTATTGTTGGATCAATTTTTGCTTTAGAAAATATTTTAGAAACCAATGAGGTGGTTGTAGTTTTTCCATGAGAACCTGCAATTACAATATTTTTCATAAGAGAAACAATGTGTGCCAACATTTCTCCACGAATGTAAATAGGTAATTTTTTTTTTTTTTGCTAAAGTTAACTCTTTATTATTTTTTTTTATAGCTGATGAAATTACTAAAATAGAAGCTTTTTTGATATTTTGCTTATTATGTCCTATTAAAACTTTGATTTTTTTTTGTCTTAATCTCTCAATATTTTTATTATTTGCTATATCGCTCCCTTGAACCCTAAATCCTAATTCATTCATTATTAAAGCTAGACCACTCATGCCTATTCCACCAATTCCCACGAAGTGTATTAACTCATTTTTTGCTAATTTAATTTTCATTTATAAGATTTATCAGTTTTTCATTTATATCATTCCAGACGTTTTGATAAGAAAATTTATTTAAATTTTCTTTTTTATCGCTATATGCATTTTCATCTTTAAATATCTCACTGACTAAATTTTTAAATCTAGTATATTCAAAATCTTTTTGCTCGAAAACCCAACAGCAATTTTTATCCAAATAATATTTTGCATTAAAATATTGATGGTTATCTTTTGCATAAGGAAATGGGACTGCTATAAATGGAATCTTAAAATATGCTAATTCAGATATTGTCGAAGCTCCCGATCTAGTAATTGCTAAATCAAATATATGAAACTTACTATATAAATCTTTATCAAAACTAAATATATAATTTTCTATTTTATTATCATTATAAATCTTACTTATTTTAGATTCATTTTTTTTATCTTGTATTTGTTGGTAAACTTTTAATTTAAATTTGCTTGCCAAAGTAATAATTAATTTCTGCATTGTATGATCAAAAAATTCAGCGCCCTGACTACCTCCTAAAATTAATATATTTACAGTTTCTTTAATTTTAGAATTTTCATTTTTTTTAATATTATAAATTTCTTTTCGTAGAATTGGTTTAGATATATATAATTTTTCATGATATTTTGATGCTAAGCCCTTTAAATCATTATTATAGCAAATTATTTTTTTTGAAAATTTTAGAATTAGTTTATTTGATCTCCCTAAGACTAAATTTGGTTCAAATAAAAATAATTTTATATTAAGGATTTTTGATGCTAAACATAAAGGTAGAGTCATATATCCACCAGTACTCAACAAGATTTCTATTTTATTTTTTTTTAAAAAAATTATTGATTTTAAAAATGAGAAAAAAAATTTTATTAAATTTAATGGCAAATATAAAAAATTAGAAAAAATATTAGGGACATCTATTATTTTATATTTATATTTTTTATCATTTATAAATCTAGCCCCTCTTTTATCTGTTGATAAACAAACTTCGAATTGATCAATAAAATGATCATAAAAAGCCATAGCTGGTATTACATGCCCGCCTGATCCACCAGTTGATATTAATATTTTTTTCATAGTTATGACAATCTTCTTTTTGTTAAGTTTAAAATAATACCAGATAAAATTGCCGTACTTATAATTGATGATCCTCCATAACTTAAAAAAGGAAGTGTCATTCCCGTTGTTGGTAAAATTCTTATATTTACACCTATATGAATAAAAGTTTGAAGCAAAATTAAGGAGATCGAACCAATTAATATAAGCTTTATTTTAATATCTTTTTCATTTTCAATTTTTTTTATAACCTGAAAACAGAATATTAAATAAATTAACATAATAAAAATTACGATTAGCACCCCGAATTCTTCAGATATAACTGAAACTATATAATCTGTGTGTGCTTCAGGTATTTTAGAATTTAAAGTTCCTTCACCAATTCCTTGTCCAAAAAAACCTCCATTAATTATAGCCTCAGAAGCTTTTTCTGATTGATAACTATCGCCACTTGATGCATCTAAAAATGATAGAATTCTGTTTTTTATATATTCAAATTTTGGTATAAAAAAAATCAAGTATAATAAAGCAGAACTAAATAAAAAAATAAAAGCGAAAAATACAATTAGATTTATTCCAGAAACAAATATTAGTGCTAACCAGGTTAAAATAATCAACATTGATTGTCCAATATCTGGTTGAGAAATAAGTAGCAATATAACTGGTAATAGAATTAAAGAACTAAAAAAATAATTTAAATATAGATTTTTTTCTTTATTAAATGACAACGTAGATGAAACTAGAATTATAAAAAAGGGTTTTAATAGTTCAATAGGTTGATATCTTGGAAATGGACCGCCTAAATCCATCCACCTTTTAGAACCTTTAATTTCAATACCAATAAACGGTACTAAAATTAAGCTTATAAAAAATACAAAAAATAACAAAAAACTTAAATTAAAAAGATTTTTTCTTTCTACAAATGATAAGAATAAGAGAATAAAAAATCCTAAAAAAACAAAAATAGAATGTTTTATAAAAAAATAATAAGAATTTGTATTAAG
>MDSZ01206462.1_pt1 | contig 11872 bp, 17 predicted proteins | sample 811201 | NCBI WGS metagenome assembly MDSZ01 (sample SAMN05326647, study PRJNA326480) | marine metagenome | isolation source: seawater | place: Indian Ocean: North | collected 2010 | reverse complement strand
TGTTACTAAGTATCGTGGAGTTGATTGCAAAGTGCATGAGGCACCTGAGGAAACTCACGGCACCTACTGCTATCGTGGTCGCACTTACGTAAAGTGATATGGAAGCACTACAAATTGCTGGGATCGTATCCCTTGGTTCTGTAGCATTCCTTTCATTGATATATGGAGAGATTAAAGTTCTCACCAAATAATACGAGAGAGGTTGAGAAACCTCTCTTTTTTTATACCTATGTAAAAAAGAAAGAAAAGTTTAATAATTTTTGTGTAAATCAGCACATTTTTCATATATAGTGATAGAATTGGAGAATAGTAAAGTGGTCTGAAAAAAAAATCGACTTGTATTATGAGTTGAAAAACTAACTATTGGAGGACATTATGCATAATCTATTATCGCATAATCAATTAGCTGGATGGAAACAAAGTGTAGTGAGATTGGGAAAAACATTAGACAAAAGTATGGAGGAATCTGATTTACTTAATGATTATTACAATTGCTTAATCGAGTGTGATAACGACCAAGCAACATGTAAACGAGTATGTCGGGAGATTTTAAAATAGTCTTTAAGGAGGGTTGACTACCCTCCTTTTTTTGTCTATAATTAGCTTTGTCAGCGATAATAACCATGGAAAAAGAAAAGCTCAAGCTGATTGTCAGAAACCTTGAGTCTCTAGTAGAATGTCTAAAGTCAGAGGTATACTCTGATGTAGATGCATACAAACCAATGGAGTACGATCAAATCGCACCACACATTTCAGATTACGACGAAGTATTTTATGACGATGACGGATACCCTGACTAAACTTATCAGCGTAACACCTGATGCAGAGAAGCACATGGCTTATTGTGCTCGTGTCTCTAACCCCAATAACCAGGAGAATGAGAAGTTCTCTGGACTGCTTAAGTATTGTGTGAAGCACCAGCACTGGAGCATCTTTGAGCAAGCATTCATGACCCTGGAGATCAATACTACCAGGGGGGTAGCGGCTCAAGTGCTCCGGCATCGTAGTTTCACATATCAAGAATTTTCACAACGCTATGCTGACTCTTCCCTACTCGCGGAGACGATCCCTCTACCTGAACTACGGCGTCAAGACACCAAGAATCGTCAGAATTCTATTGATGATATTGACCCGTTTGTCCGTCAAGAATTCCAGATCAAAATGCAAAAGCACTTTGAAGAAGGAATGAAACTTTATCAAGAAATGCTTGATGCGTCGATTGCAAAAGAGTGTGCTCGTTTTGTACTTCCTCTGGCAACGCCTACAAAAATTTACATGACCGGTTCTGTAAGATCATGGATTCATTATATTGATCTGAGGTCTGCTAATGGAACTCAGAAAGAACACATGGATATTGCTAAAGAGTGTCAGTGTATTTTTGCTGGCCAGTTCCCCACTGTTGCAGAAGCACTTGGTTGGAACTAATAAATATATTTACATTTGAAGGTGACAAATGCCCACATATCCTGTTATTCATAAAGAAACTAAAGAAAAGAAAGAGCTCCACATGACCATGAAAGAGTATTCTCAGTGGAGAGAAGAAAATTCTGATTGGGATAAAGATTGGTCTGCTGGAGTTTGTGGATCTGGAGAAGTTGGTGACGCCAACATGAAGGGGGAAGCTAACTCAAACGGATGGAATGAAATCCTTGATAGAGCTAGTCGCCAACCTGGATCCAATGTTAGAAAAAATAGGACTTATTATTGATGGCTCGTAAAAAAAGAAACAACGATGTCCAACCCATTGGTGTTGGGCTTACTGTAAAGCAGTCCAAAAAATCAAAACCATTGGATTCAAATTATCTTCTTGATATTGAACCACTTACCGATAATCAAAAAAAGTTTTTTGATGAATATGAAGATGGTAAACATCTCATCGCCTATGGTTGTGCTGGTACAGGAAAGACATTCATTGCATTATATAATGCATTAAAAGATGTAATGTCTGAGTATACTCCTTATGAGAAGATTTATGTTGTGAGATCTCTTGTATCAACGAGAGAAATTGGATTCCTTCCTGGTGACCATGAAGATAAATCTGCACTTTACCAAATTCCATATAAGAATATGGTGAAGTTCATGTTCCAGATGCCTTCTGATGCTGACTTTGAGATGCTTTATGGTAATTTAAAGTCACAAGAAACGATTAAGTTTTGGAGCACGTCATTTCTTCGTGGAACAACTCTTGACAATGCAATTATTATCGTTGATGAATTTCAAAACTTGAATTTCCATGAACTTGATAGTATAATGACTAGGGTTGGTGAAAACAGTCGCGTTGTCTTTTGTGGAGATGCTACTCAATCTGACCTTACAAAAACCAATGATCGAAATGGGATTGTTGACTTCATGAATATTCTTAAAATCATGGAGTCGATATCAATTATTGAGTTTCAAACTGATGATATTGTTCGATCTGGAATTGTAAAAGAGTATATTCTTGCTAAAATGGAGTTGGGTATTTGATGTTTGAACACGTTTCCATTCACTATGAGAAACTTGAGAGAGAAACGATTGATAACGTCAGGTTCTATAAAGTACCTGACACTGATAATCAAAGTCTTTTAAAATTAGTTTCTATTACTTCGGTAATTAGTTTTTATAATCGCGACATTTTTTCTAAGTGGAGAAAAAAAGTTGGGGAAGAAGAAGCAAATAGAATCACAAAGAAAGCAACAAGTCGTGGTACTGATATGCACACACTTGTTGAAGACTATCTGAATAATAAAGAGACACTCTCTGATGTTCAACCATTATCATTCTTTCTATTTCAACAATCTAAACCAAATTTGAACAAGATAAATAATATTCACGCTATTGAACAATCTTTGTTCAGTAAAGAATTGGGAGTTGCTGGAACTGTAGACTGTATTGCTGAGTACGACGGAGAACTTGCAGTCATTGACTTTAAGACCAGTAAGAAACCAAAACCAAGGGAGTGGATTGAACACTATTTTGTACAGTGTGCAGCATATGCTTGCATGTTGTATGAAATGACTGGTATAATAGTAAAGAAATTTGTAATCATTATGTCCTGTGAAAATGGAGAATGTGTTGTCTATGAAGAATATGATAAGTCCAAATACATTAAGCTCCTCTCCAAATATATTAGAACTTTTGTACAACACCAACTCGAAGTATATGGAAAAGGAACTTAAAGAAGCATTGGAAGAAAAATTTTATTGTCCAGTAAGATTCGCAGAACAGATTGAGAAAATTGTTCTAGTGAATAGTGACATGAATTATATTGATGCTATCGTATATTTTTGCGATCAAAATAATATTGACGTTGAGTTAGTAACTAAACTAATCTCAAAACCACTGAAAGAAAAAATCAAATGTGATGCAATTCATTTGAATTATCTTAAAAAATCAAGTCGAGCCAAACTTCCTATCTGACGTGATGCCTTTTGATTGTTATGTAAAATATGTTGCGATGAAACAACACTTCACTCGCGATAGTTTTGATTACCAAAAATATGGGGGTAAAACCCGAGCATCTATCTCTTCTTACAACAAAAGAAAGGATAGATATTTTTTTGAAAAAATGTCCCGTAAGTTTAATGATGAAGAAGTTGTAGATTTCTTTATTGCAAACTTTACTCTTTGTGATGATCCACAAAGTCTATGGATTGGAGAAATCATCAAAGAGGGTGAGACACGATATCAACAATGGAAAAAAGTAACTCAATCAATGAGTTATATTTTTAGATCAGAAATTTCTGATCTGCTTTCTCAGAGTAGTTTCGATAAAATCTTTGAAATTAAAGGCGGAAGACATCCATTGTTGTTAAAAATGTATATCAAGAAACAAGTCTCTGTGGAGACAATGATTATTCTGGATAAAATTCTAGGATTTAAGAAAAATTTTGATAAAAGATTGGATGATCCGGTGTGGACATCCGTAAGTTTGAAAATGAAAAAGTATAACCCCTTCCTAAATATTAACGTATCTCAGTACAAAAAAGTTTTAAAAGATCTTGTGTTATGAGTTTCTTCTCTTCCGATATTGTTCAAGAAGAAATGCAAGAAATTGCAAATCTTCAAGAACAAGTTTTTGAAAATATGTTCACATTTTTTACCATGGAAAAGGAAGATAAGATTGATCACATAGAACTCTTAGAACAACTTATTAGTAAACAACGAATACTATACACTCGTCTTTCTTTATCGGATGATCCAGAAGCAAAAAGTATGCTTCAGAGAATCCTTGACAGTTCCATTGAAATGGGATATCCTAAGGATACCGACCTTCGTCAGATTCTTCAAACAATGGAGAAACAACTCTGTTCACTGAAGAAAATGATGTAGTCGGGATGGATTGACATCCATCTTCCTATCGTTTATACTACTGAGGTACGCAAAAGCCGTATCCAATTATCGAGCCGTATCCAATTATGTCTTTTTCAAATCTCAAAAAACAGTCTAATCTCGGTGCTTTGACTTCCAAGTTGGTCAAAGAAGTCGAGAAGATGTCTCAGACCTCTGGTGGCGATGATCGCCTCTGGAAACCAGAAGTTGATAAGTCTGGGAACGGATATGCTGTTATTCGTTTTCTGCCTGCACCTGAAGGGGAAGACCTTCCCTGGGCAAAGATGTACACTCATGCTTTCCAAGGTCCCGGTGGCTGGTTGATTGATAATTGTCTCACCACTCTGGGAGATAAGTGTCCTGTTTGTGAACACAACGGTCGTCTGTGGAACTCTGGTTCTGATTCGGACAAAGAAACTGCTCGTAAACAGAAGCGTAAACTTTCTTATTATGCAAACATCTATGTTGTCCGCGATTCTGCGAATCCTGACAACGAAGGTAAAGTTTTCCTTTATAAGTTTGGTAAGAAGATCTTTGATAAACTTACCGAAGCAATGCAACCAGAATTTGATGATGAAGAACCCATCAATCCTTTTGATTTCTGGCAAGGTGCCAACTTCAAACTGAAGATCAAAAAAGTTGCTGGTTATTGGAACTATGATAGTTCTGAATTTGATCGTCCTTCTGAACTTCTTGATGGAGATGATGATGCTCTTGAAGCTCTCTGGAAGAAAGAGTATTCTCTTTCCGATATCGTCAAACGTGATGAGTTCAAAGACTATGATGGAATGAAGAAGCGTCTTGACTACGTTTTGGGTAACGTTAGTTCTTCTCGTTCCCAAGATCCTGAAGTCGTTGATGAAGAAGCTGGGTTTGAAGCTGAACGCACTGGTCGTTCGTTCACTCCTTCGTTTACTGGTCGGGAAGAGGACGCGATTGCTTCCGCAAAGCCTGCATCAGATGAAGAAGATGATACTCTGTCTTACTTCCAAGCGCTTGCTGATTCCTGACCAAAATCAGCTTTTGATTCCAAAAATGCTCGGAAATTTTTCCGGCAAAAAATTGACTCTGTAGGGTTCATCCCTACTTAGTCTTGATATAAACGAATAGGTTGAGTCTTTTTGAGGGATCGGGTGACATAATCACTCGATCCTTTTTTATACATCATGATAAGTTCCATGTCATTTAAAACCAATTGGAGATAATCTGGTTTTAAGACATAAATTCTAGATTTATCATTTTGTACTCTCTGTTCAAAATCATTATTTGTAACTGCAATAGCAATATCATTAATTGATACTTCTCTATCTGTTTTATCATCATAAAATGTGACTGGATATGGAGATTGAACTTTTAATCCACCCTGCACAATGATTCTATTTTGAGAATCTCTAACTTCTCTCGTTTCATAGTGATGAATATTGTAGAGATTTTGATAAGATCCATACTTATCCAAAAGATACTCATTGTAAGATTCTTCTGATAATGGCCATTCATTTTGTACATTTACGATATTATTTGCCATGAGGACAACCCAATCAAGATCAGCATCCTCATATATTTCATATGCAACTTGATCTGGTCTTTTATTTGCTGTAATTATATACTTATTAAAAAAGTTGATATTATTAAAAATATCAGGACGAATTCTTCCCTTTTTAAAAATATTCTTTACAACATCAAAATCTTGAATGAGTTTTCTGTCATTCTGTAGACTTTGATATTCAAAATTTGGTAGTTTTCGGAAATAAGTTTTTTTAGCCATTTTAGTTAGTCTTAATAAGATGGAACAGTGTTAAGTCCGGTCTCCATAAATTCATATTCATTTGCAAAGACGGGTTCAAGTTCTGTAAATGACAAAGTGAGTCCAACAGCCGTCGGAGAATCATCCCAAAAAGTTGAATACGATCCATCTGGTGTATAATCAACGTTCATATCTGTCAATGCACAGACTTTTATTTTCGTTAACCATGGATTTTGAGTAGGACTAAGTTCTTCAAGTCTTGTTATTGGAGATGCATCACCAGATTCTCTATACTCTGACTGCACCATATATGTTATCTTAAAAACATTTGGCGCTTTCAAAAATAATGCGGTTTTTGCTTGTTGAACCGACATATTTTTTCTAAATGTAGATATGATGTTATGAACTTCTTCACTTTCTCTAGAATCTCTTGGTGTAAATCTAAAATTGTAATTAAATGATCTTATCCGAGGTCCATTAAAAACCACTTCAAGATTTGGATTAATTACAGCTCCTGTCGTTCTTCCGAATAAGTTTGCTCCAACCGCTTGACCAGAGAAGTATGACAAAAGTGCGGCTCTGATACTATCATTTTGAGCAGTATTAAGGGCAGTTTTCCTAACTTCATCTCCAAAATTACTAGCTGCTTCTGTAAGTCTACCAGCTGCCAGGTCTTGAATTAAGTTACTTGCTAAACCAGCTGCACCAACTTGAATACTGTTTAAACTATCACCTCCCCAATCAACTGAATTGGTTTCCGATATGCTGGGATGCATTGGAAGAAGAATTGTATTTAATGCTTTATATTTTACTCTAAAATCATCATAATCTTTACTTAGATATCTATTTTCTGTAGATAATCTTGTTCTTGCCGCTTCGTCACTTCCTATAACTTCTGATAAACTAGGAATTTCACTGAACTTTTGAGGTTCATGTTCCAGAGTCTGAATTTTCATCCAGTGAAATTTTGAGTTTGAATCCAATTCAAACGGATATCTTAAAAATTTGTATTTTCCCGAAATGAATTCTCTATCCTCGATGGTAGCATCTGTAAGTGGAGCTGGAGGAGCCTCTGGAGGAAGAAATTCTGGTATTCTGCCTGAAGCGTCTGGATCAACTGTTAGGGAACCATCATCTGGGTCATCTGGATCTGCTTGAGGAGCTGGTTGTGATGATACAGTAACCGACGATTTAAAAAGTTCACTTTCGGTTAGTATGTAATTTAATCCAATACTAGTATAAACAGGATTAGTTCCCTTAGCACCTCCCAGTCCAGATTTTACTTGATCAATGGATTGTCTTATGGTATTTACCAGTGATTCTCCATTTAAATTTTGATATGCAGTTTCATTGACTTGACTATTTGTTGTGGTGAGCTCATTTTTATTATTGTAAAAGAATGCTTCTTCTCCAAATCTTCCATCTCCAGTAGCTGAGTCTGCACCGTATACAACTACATCTTTATCGTCCTTAATCCAATAAGATCCAGTATCACTAATAAAGTTCAAAGTTCCGATTACTTGGCTTCCATCCGTCTTTGTTAAGACTATGTTTGTTTTATAAACTTGTGCGGTCGTTTGTCCGTCTGTTGCTTCGTAATCAAGTTTCCACATGTGAATAGAACCTCCCGTTTAGGTATTTAGTTGAATATTTGCGTATGGTAATGACTGTAAATATTCAATCTCATCATTTTCAACATCATAAAAATTTCCTATGACTTCTGCCCAGGTATATTGTCTTACCATTGGCCAATGAAAATTAAGACCTCTAAATCCCCAAGGAAAAAGTTCTAAAGTCGCAATTAAAGGAAATTGATCATATGCAATTCCTTCTGTTTTTGCAGCATATACAAAAGTATAATACTTGCCAGGAGTTGGATATAGAGATTGTTGATCGTTAAAGACTTCCATAATCGCTTCCATGTAATCATCTGGATCACTTGGAAACGTATTTTCTATTTTATTTTGTAGACTAGAAAGTCTTTGAGATGACATCAAACAAGTCCTAATTCCTTTTCTGTAATAATTTTAAATTCAACTCCATTGAGTTCACAAAATTCTTCTGCAGCTTTCCACTTAGCTTGATTTACTGCATAAGTTTTTGCTTCATAAATCCATGATTTTGTTTTTCTTTTTGGATTAGGATTTGGTGGTCTAGTCTGTTTATCGGGTTTTACTTCGATTACATATTTTTTGGTTAAACCACTACTTTCTTTAACCTTTATAAAAAAATCTGGATAATACCGATGTCTTTTGCCATCAAGAGGACTATAATAAGGAATAAAAAACTCCTCACTGCCCCACTCTAATATATTTTCATTGAGATCACACCAACGACAGAAACGTCTTTCCCAAGAACTTCTACAAACAATCATATTTGGATTTCCCAAGTATTTTTTGGGATATGATGGTTTATATAAAGACTTGTTTGTTTCTCTCATACATAATAATAGGAACAATATACTTATTTAGAACCCATGGCGGGCCCAACTCCAAGAGCATTTAAAACTGGGGATTTAAAATCTAAAATTTTAAATCTTGCACAAACTTCTGTTTATCAAGTTAAAATAAGTCCACCAGATGCAGATGTGAGGCAACCTGGAGAGGCACGTTTAACATGCAAACAGTTTATTAATAGTAGAATTCAAAATAAAGTATATGATGATTTATCTCTTCTTTGCAATGATGCTTCTTTACCAGGAAGTTCTTTTGCCACTCACGATGTAACAAGTGACTACCAAGGAGTAAGAGAAAGAATGGCATATCGTCGTATATATGATGATACTTTAGATCTTACTTTCTATGTTGATAATAACTACGATATTGTCAATTGGTTTCAAGGATGGATGGATTACATTCAAGGATATTCTGAAGTTCCAGATGATAACTTTAACAACTTTAGTCGTAGGACAGCATCACATCAAATGAGATATTATAAAGAATATGCAACTGATAATCTTTATATAACAAAATTTGAAAAAGGAGATCCATCTAATACTGATTCGAGATCGATTACTTATAAGTTTATTGGAGCTTTCCCTATCAATATGATACAAACTCCAATAAGTTACGAACAAAGTGATATTTTGAGAGTATCTGTTTCTTTTGCCTATACTAGATTCGTTTCAAAAATGAATTATTCTGCAGTTTCGGAAGAAAATGGTTTTGCTCAAGCTTGGAGTAACTTTACAACTTCTCTTGGAAATGTATTTAACTTTGGTGGGAATTAAAAGAAAGATATTCCTAGATACGACTAAATAATTTCATACTGACTTGATAACTCATCATGCCACTTCCTAGTATTGTTACACCATCATATACACTTGAATTACCTTCTACTGGTCAAGAAATCGAATATCGTCCATTTCTTGTAAAGGAAGAAAAGCTTTTAATTCTTGCGTTGGAAACAGAAGATTCTTCACAAATTACCAAAGCTATCACCACAGTTTTGGAAAGTTGTGTTCTGACAAAAAATATCAAAATTAATACTCTACCTACTTTTGATATCGAGTATTTGTTTTTAAATATTCGTGGTAAATCTGTTGGGGAAGAAATTGAACTTGAAGTTGTTTGCCCTGATGATGAAATAACCAAAGTGAAGAAGAACATTCCTATTGAAAACATCAAGGTCATCAAACGAGATGATCATGAAAAGAGAATTCAAATCAGTGATGAACTGATGATTGAAATGAAATATCCTTCACTCAGTCAGTTTATTAAAGGTAATTTTGGTACAGAAGAGTTGAATGTTGAAACTTCCTTTGATTTAATTTCAGAGTGTATCGATAAAGTTTATACAACTGATGAAGTTTGGGATTGTTGTGATGTTACAAAAGAAGAAATTGTAAACTTCATTGAACAAATGAATTCTTCTCAGTTTAAGAAAATTGAGAAATTTTTTGAGACTATGCCTAAATTAAGTTATGAACTTCCAATTACAAATCCAAAAACTAAAAAGAAAAGTAAGTTGACGTTGGAGGGTTTGTCTAGTTTTTTCGCGTAAGTATGGTGTATATGGATCTGGAGTATTACTTCAGACTCAATTTTGCTCTTATGCAGCACCATAAATATTCATTAACAGAAATAGAAAATATGATGCCTTGGGAGAGAGATATTTACGTTTCTCTATTACAAAATTATATTGAAGAGGAAAACGAAAAACAAAAACAGAGTAACAAACAATCACTATGAATCTCTTAGGACCTGCTGGTAGTACTGGAACACAAAATGGCGCCTTAGTAGATCCTAAGAAATTTTTTGGTGAGGAAAAATATGATCAATATTATGAAGAACTTTTACAGGAAGGTAGACTTGGTGGTGAAAATCTAACAAGTGAAGAAAGAAAAGAAGGCGCAAAGAAATATAGAAAAGATAAGAAAGACTTTAAAAAATTCGTTGATGATTTCTTCAAGAAAGAAAAACAAACCGAGACAAAATCTCTTTCTTCAAAAAAACCAAAACTATTAACGGGATCCAAACCACCCAGTCCACAAAAAGATTTAAAACCAGAAAAACAAGTCAAAAGTCAAAAAATAACTTCAGAAGATTTAATCATTAAGAAGTTAACAACAATGCAATCTCTCCTAGAGAGTATTTCTGCATCTATCAAAGCCGATCAGGAAAGAAAAAAGAAATCGTCCGAGGAGTTACGAAAGACCAATCAAAGAGAACAAAAAGAAAAGAGGGAATCTGCTCTTGAAAATAAAGCAACTGGTGCAGGTAAAAATATAGGATCAAAATTATTATCTCCAATCAAAGGTCCTTTTGACGCAATAGCCAACTTCTTCAAGAATGTTCTTTTGGGAGCTGCAGTTCAATGGTTGTTGAATTTTATTAAAGATCCGATAGGATTTTTTGTGAATCCAATGATTGATTTCTTCAATAATATTATAAGTTCTATTCTTAGTCCATTGAATGATTTTATTAATGGTTTAAATGAAAATATAGAAAATTTTATCACAGACTTTAATAGTTTAATTGATGAACAAATGTTTGGTCTTGGTGAAAAGTTACCAGATATACCTTCTGGTGCTATTAATATTCCCAATATACCAATACCACAAATTCCAAAAATACAACAAGAAAGTCCGGCGAAAATGCAGAGGGGTGGATATATTGGAGTTGGAAAACCTCATGGTGATAGTGTTCCAACTCTTCTGGAAAGAGGTGAATATGTTCTGAATAGAAATGCGGTAAAAGCAATTGGAAGAAATACTTTAGACTCCGCTAACTTTGGTCGCTATGGTAGAGGTCGTAGCGGCGTTGGTATGCAAAAAGGTGGTATGGTTGAAGATATCACAGTTAAAGAACTTGAAAAAGATGAATCATTATCATCATTAACTCCAGGGGTAAATGATTACATTCATAAAGGAAGTATGAGTGTAGTAAGCAATACGCCATGGTCAAGTATTAAGGATAGTACGTTACTTTATCCATATTTGGACAGTGAAGGTCAACCAACAATTGGATATGGATCTGCCCAAATGAGGGGTATTACCATGAAGTCTGCTCCAATAACGGTAAAAATAGCAAAAGAATACCTTAGATCGGATGTGAGTAGAATATTGGGTGGAATGCGAGATAACTTAAAATATTTCAATAGTTTATCTGCGAAACAAAAAGCTGCAATCGCCATGTTTGAATATAATGCTGGTGAGGGATCAAGTTGGAGTGTTCTTAGCCCATATAAGAAGTTTAGACGTGCCTTGCAATCTGGAAATATCAGAGCTGCTATACCAGAGATGAGAAGAACCGGTCCGTCTAAAACCAGACTTGAAACCGAAAAATTACTTCTTTCTAGTGGTCCACAACAACTTGT
>MDSZ01159732.1_pt1 | contig 11872 bp, 13 predicted proteins | sample 811201 | NCBI WGS metagenome assembly MDSZ01 (sample SAMN05326647, study PRJNA326480) | marine metagenome | isolation source: seawater | place: Indian Ocean: North | collected 2010 | reverse complement strand
TTTTGCAGGATTTTACTATTGGTTTAGTAAAATGACAGGTTATGAATACTCAGAATTTTTAGGAAAATTACACTTTTGGCTTACATTCATAGGTGTCAATTTAATCTTTTTTCCCCAACACTTTTTAGGTTTAGCTGGGATGCCTCGAAGATATGCTGATTACCCAGATGCTTTTGCAGGCTGGAATTATGTATCTTCTATAGGTTCTTATATTTCCTTAATAGGTGTAGGTGTATTTTTATTAAACCTACTTTACTCTTTTATGAAGAAAAGAGCGGCTGCTCAAAATCCTTGGGGAGAAGGGGCTACAACTTTAGAGTGGACTGTAAGCTCGCCACCACCTTTCCATACTTTTGAGGAACTACCTAAGGTAAAATAAATTGATACAAGCAAGCATTAGAACCAAAAATATTAAACAGTCTAACTTTTACTTTGACTCATTTTTCAATTTAATGAAGCCTAGAGTAATGTCCTTAGTGTTGTTTACATGTATGGTAGGTTTAATAATAGCACCAAACAATGTAAGTTATTTAAACTCAATTTTTTCTCTTGTTGCTGTTGCATTAGGCGCAGGAGCTGCCGGAACATTAAATATGTGGTATGAATCTGATCTAGATGCAATAATGACACGTACTTGCTTAAGACCTATACCAACAGGTCAAGTAACAAAAAATCAAGCACTGCTTTTTGGAATTGTTCTTTCAATTGGATCAGTTTCTTTATTGTATTATTCATCAAATTTGATGTCCGCATCTTTACTGTTACTTACAATATGTTTTTACTTTTTTATTTATACAGTTTGGTTAAAAAGAAGAACGCCTCAAAACATAGTAATCGGCGGAGCAGCCGGTGCACTACCACCTGTAATAGGATGGACAATTGCAACTGGAGCTTTGACTATAGAACCTTTAATTTTATTTTTAATTATTTTCCTGTGGACACCTTCTCATTTTTGGGCATTAAGTATCTACAAATCAAAAGATTATAAGAAAGCAAAAATTCCCATGCTGCCAATTATTTATGGTATTGAAAAAACAAAAAAGAATATATTTGTATATTCTCTTTTAATGTTACCGACGATATCTGCCCCATATTTCATTAATTTTCTCTCTGAAATTTATTTTATTCCAACATTGGGACTAACTATATATTATATATATTTGTGCAGTGTTCTATTAAACTTAAGGAGAAGCAAAGAGATTAATGCCATAGCAAGGAAAATATTTTTATATTCAATTTTTTATCTTTTTGCTATTTTTCTTTTAATTTTAGCTGATAACCTTTTGTTGAGAGTTTATGGATAGAAAAAAGAAAAATATTCTTACAGCGCTATTGTTAATTGTTTTTATATTGTTTCTGTTTTTTTTAACATTTTATAATATAGGTATTTATAACAGAGAGATATAATGAACAAAAAGACGCTCACACCTATAATTCTTGCTGGAATATTTTTTTTAATGTTAGGCCTCTCTTTTGCTGCTGTTCCGCTTTATGATTTATTTTGTAGAGTAACTGGATTTGGAGGAACAACTCAAAATGCTGAAAACAAAGAGATCCCAAAGATTATAATAAATCAAGATTACAAAATACGTTTTGATACTAATTCAAATGGAGCTTTAGACTGGAAATTTTATCCTGAAAAAAACACAATTAATTTAAAACCAGGAGAGGTCCATACTGTTAAATTTTTTGTTGAAAACGAGTCAAACAAACCAACTTCTGGATCAGCTACATTTAACGTTTCACCCTCTCCTTTTGGAATATATTTAAATAAGATAGGTTGTTTTTGCTTTGAAAAACAGACACTTGATCCTGGTCAAAAAAGAAATTTTGTTTTAACATTTTTCTTGGATCCAAAAGTTGTAGATGATAAAAAAACTAATAATATTTCTGATGTGACATTATCTTTTACATTTTTTTCATCAGATTTTTATAAAAAGGAAAACGCATAATGTCTTCGGGTGAAAAAAAACATGATTATCATTTAGTCGATCCAAGTCCATGGCCAATTTTTACTTCATTCGCCTGTTTAATTTTAGCCGTTGGTGCAGTTTATTATTTCCATACAAAAGCATTGTGGCTAATGTTAATTGGTACTGCACTATTAATTTATGGTTCATTCATGTGGTTTAGAGATGTTGTTGATGAAGCAGAGAAACAAGGTCATCATACAATGGTAGTCCAAATAACACATAGATATGGCATGACATTATTTATTGCATCTGAGGTTATGTTTTTTGTAGCATGGTTTTGGGCATTTTTTAATGCAAGTTTATTTCCAACAGAGGCAATAGGAAAAATTTGGCCTCCAGCAGATATTAAAACATTTGATCCATGGGACATACCACTAATTAACACTTTAATTTTATTATTGTCTGGAACCACTGTTACATGGGCGCACCACGCTATGATTGAAAACGATAGAAAAGGCCTAGTTAATGGTTTAATTGCTACTGTTTTTCTAGGTTTTGTATTTTCTTGTTTCCAAGCTTATGAATATCATCATGCTACTTTCACAATAGATGGAAATATTTACGGTTCTACTTTTTATATGGCTACAGGCTTCCACGGATTTCACGTTATTATTGGAACAATATTTTTAGCAGTTTGCCTATATAGATCAATTAAAGGTCATTTTAAACCAGATCACCATTTTGGATTTGAGGCTGCAGCATGGTATTGGCATTTTGTCGACGTAGTTTGGTTATTTTTATTTGCTGCTATTTATATTTGGGGAAGTTAAGAATATTTGAAAAAAATTTCTTTTAGCATTTTTGTTTTTTTTTCGATAATCATCTTTTGCTCTTTAGGGACCTGGCAAATTTATAGACTTCAATGGAAGATTGAATTAATAAACGAAATAAAAAATGGCCTGAAAGCCGAACCAATATTTTACTCAAAATTAAATATCAGAAATTACCAAAAGGTAAAGTTTAGTGGAATGTTTGACTTTAAAAAACAAGTGTTTCTCTACAGCCTAAATAAAAATGGTATTCCAGGTTATGATATAATTACTCCTATTAAAACTAAATCGAATGAAATTTTACTCGTTAATAGAGGGTGGGTAAAAAAGGAACTTAAAAATAACAAAGCTATAAACAAAGTTGAAAACAACACATTTGAAGGTATTATTAAAATAATTACAAAACCAAATCCTTTCAAACCTGAAAATAATGTTGAAAATAATGAGTGGTACTCATTAAAAATTCCTGATTTAGAAAATTTTACAGGTTATAAGCTAAGTGATTTTACCCTAGTTTTGCAAAATAATTATAACCCATTAATAGAGACAAAAACTGTAAGTCCCGACTTGCCTAATAATCACCTAAAATATGCTTTAACTTGGTATTCAGTAGCACTATCTATACTGTTATATTTTTTATATTTTAGAAAAAAACAATGAATTATATAAGCACTAGAAACAAATCGTTAAATTTTAATTTTGGCAATATATTTTTAAGAGGTTTAGCTCCCGATGGAGGACTTTTTTTGCCAAAAGAAATTAAAAAGTTGAGTAAAGAGGAATTAAATAAACTAAGTACTCTAAATTACATCGACCTAGGTGTTGAGATAATTGCTAAGTTCTGTGCACCAGTTTTAAATAAAGATAGAATAAAAATATTATTAGATAAAGCTTATTCAAATTTTAATTACAAAGATGTAGTTGAAATAAAAAAAATTGATAATGTTAATTTGCTCGAGTTATATCACGGTCCAACTCTAGCATTTAAAGACATTGCTATGCAGGCTATAGGGCTAATGTACGAAGCATTAGATCTAAATAAAAAAAAAATTAACATCGTTGTTGCGACATCTGGCGATACAGGATCAGCAGCCATTGCTGCACTAAAAGAAAAGGAGAATATAAATCTTTTTGTTCTTCATCCGCACAAAAAAATTTCAAACATTCAAAGAAAAATTATGACAACATGTAATTCTAAAAATATATTTAATATTGCAGTTAGAGGTAACTTTGACGACTGTCAGCGGCTAGTTAAACAAATGTTTAACGATGAACAATTCAGAGAAAAAATTAATATGTCTGGTGTTAACTCGATAAACTGGGCGAGAATTGTTTGTCAAATTGTTTATTATTTTTATGCTTATTTTAAGTTTTCAACAAGGGTAAATTTTTCTGTTCCAACTGGAAATTTTGGCGATGTATACGCCGGTTATGTGGCAAAAAAAATGGGACTGCCTATTGATAAATTAATTGTTGCCACTAATGAAAATGATATTTTATACAGGGTGATAAATTCAGGGGAATATAGACCATTAAAAGTAAAACCTTCTCTTTCACCTAGTATGGATATTCAAGTTGCAAGTAATTTTGAAAGACTATTATTTGATATTCAAGATAGTGATGATCAAAAGGTTAGTGGCTATATGAATAATTTGAGTAGCAAAGGTTTTTTTAAACTTGAGGATAGCGAATTAAAAAAAATTAAAGAAAATTTTGTTGCTGAAAAAATTAATGACACTGAAACATTACGAATAATAAAAGACTTTTTTATAAACTATGGATTTATTTTAGACCCACATACAGCAACAGCTGTAGGGGCATCTTATAAAGTGAAAAATAAATCAAAAACTATAATCTTAGGAACCGCCCATCCTTATAAATTTTTAGAAACTATACAACTAGCCATAGGAAAAAATGTAGAACCTCCAAAACAATATTCAAACTTATCAAAAGAAGTTGAAAAATTTGATATTATTGATAACAAACTAGAAGATATTAAAAGTTATATTTTAGATAAAAAATAATGAAAATAAAAGTTGGAGATAAATTACCTAGTTCAGAATTATTTTTCATAGATCAAAATAATGATGTAAAGAAGATAAATGTTGTAGATTTTTGCAAAAATAAAAAAATTTTAATTTTAGGTATGCCAGGTGCTTTCACTAAAACTTGTTCTGCTCTTCATTTACCTGGATACATTAAGAATTACGATTTAGCTATCAAAAAAGGAATTTCAAAAATAATTTGTATCGCGGTAAATGACCCAAATGTGATGCAAGCCTGGGGCGAGAATCAAAATGTTGCTAATAAAATTTTTATGGCTGGCGATCCTTTTTTAAATTTTACCAAGACTTTAGGTGCTGAAGTTGATAAGTCTGCTAAAGGATTAGGTATAAGATCTAACAGGTACACTATGTTAGTTGAGAACGGTATTATAAAAAAATTAGAGGTAGAAAAAGAAACTGCAACTTGCGAATTATCTTCTGCGGAGAGTTTTTTAAATACTATTTAGTTTCTAAAACTGCTAATTGATCTACCAAATTATTCATTTTGTTTCCCGCATGCGCTTTAACCCATTTCCAACTTACTTTATGTTTTTGACAGCAACTATCTAACTTTACCCAAAGGTCTTTATTTTTGACTGGTTTTTTACTTGCACTTTTCCAATTATTCAATTTCCATTTTTTTATCCAATCACTAATCCCATCTTTTACATATTTAGAGTCAGTATAAATAGTTATTTCTGATTTCTTTCTTATCTTTTTTAAAGCCATTATGGGCGCCATTAATTCCATTCTATTATTTGTAGTATTGCTCTCACTTCCAGACAGTTTTGACTGGCGATCACCATCTAAAATAATGGCAGCCCAGCCTCCTTTACCAGGATTTCCTGAGCACGCACCATCAGTATAAATTTTTAATTTCATCAAAAAAAATAATCCTCATAATTTTTTGAGTTTTTGTGAAACTCTAATCTTTTTAAATATTCAATTGGATCTTTTATTTTTACAATCGCACCTTCGACTGTATTCAGTGCATCAAACACTCTAGTAAGCAGAAATCTTAATGCCGCCCCTTGAGACAAAACTTTTAGACTGTTTTTTTCTTCATTTGTAAGCTCTCTTATTGATGAATATCCATCAATAAAATTTTTTGCTTTTGTAACATTGAAACTTAAGTTTTCTTTCGCACCATCGAAACAAAGCGCATTAAAGCAAATTGCTATTTCAAAAGCAAAAAAATCTTCACAAGAAAAATAAAAGTCAATTACTCCGCTAAATTTATCTTTAATGAAAAATATATTATCATGAAATAGATCAGCATGTATTATTCCACGAGGTAAATTTTTTGGCCAGTTCTTTTGAACATCATTAAGATTTTCTTCTATCAACTTTGGAAGATCTTTGTGTATTTTCGAGCATTTATTCTTAACAGTATCAAACAATCCTCTCCATGATTCTACTGAAAGATCGTTTTGTCTTTTCAATTTGAAATCTTTCGTAATTTGATGCATTTTTGCAACTTCGATACCAATAGATTTGCAGTTGAGTGGTGATAAATTTTCTTTTGCTTTACCCTCTAGAAAAGAGACTATCATTAATTTCTTACCCTCATATTCAGTAATGGTCTTATTATATTTGTTAATTATTGGAGTAGGGCATTTAAAACCAGCTTTATTTAATAATGACATTAGATCAGAAAAAAAAGGCAAATCTTCAGATTTTACTCTTTTTTCATAAACTGTGAGAATAAACTTCTTTTCGTTTATTGACAAAAAATAATTTGTATTTTCAATTCCTTCTTCAATGCCTTTAAAATTATTAAGAGTACCCAAATTATAATTTGAGAGAATTTCTTGTATTTTATCTTTGTTAAACTTTGTGTAAACAGCCATTAGTTTAGCTCTTTTGGTAACTTAAAAATAACTTTTTCCTCAGCCACTACAATCTCTTCAATCGAAACTTTTCTATCTTTTTTAATATTGTTTATTAATGTCTGAACCAATTTTTCAGGAGCTGATGCCCCTGACGAAATTCCTATAGTTTCAGAATTATTAATTTCATTGAAAGGTATTTCTTTCTCAGAATGCATCAATAGTGAATTTTTACATCCTGCTTTTCTTGCGACTTCAACTAATCTAACTGAATTAGATGAGTTTCTGCTTCCAACTACAAAAAACATATCACATTTTGAAGCTATTTTTTTTACTGCTAACTGCCTATTTGTTGTTGCATAACAAATATCCTCTTTAATTGGTCCTTTAATTTTTGGAAATTTCTTTTTAAGGCAATCAATTATTTCGGCAGTATCATCTACTGATAGAGTTGTTTGTGTAATATAAGCTAAAGGTTTAGTAAAATTTTCTACTTTAAGAGCATTAGCGTCTTCCTTGGTTTCAATTAATCTTATTGAGCCCTCGGGAAGTTGACCCATTGTCCCTATTACTTCAGGATGATTTTTATGTCCAATAAGCAATATTTCAAAACCACTTTTATTTAATTGTTCAGACTCTCTATGAACTTTAGACACAAGCGGGCAAGTCGCATCCACATAAGATAAATTTTTTAATTTTGCCTCTTCTGGAACAGATTTAGGCACACCATGCGCTGAAAAAATTACAGGCCTTTTCTCATCTTTAACATCAGATAACTCATCCACGAAAATTGCTCCTTTTTGTTTTAATTCTTCAACAACTTGTTTATTGTGAACAATTTCATGTCTTACATATACCGGGGATCCAAATTTATTAATTGATTTTTCAACTATTTCAATAGCCCTTTTTACACCAGCGCAAAATCCCCTCGGGGATGCCAAATAAATTTTAAGTTCTTTTTTCATTTTTTTCTAAAAGATATTCAAGCAATATATGCGGAAAAGTTAAAGACGCCAAACCAATAAAAATAACCTTATATATAGCCTCATCAATTTTGTACAGGTTATTCAAAAAATATATGCTTATTAAAAAAATTAGTCCAGTAATCAAAGTTAATGGAAAAGCTTTAGCAATAAATTTTTTAATACCTCGCTTAAACGAACCATCCATTTCATTAATGAGACTGAAAGCGTGCCTCACGGAATGAAGAAAGCAAAAGTATAAAGTGAAAGCTAAAATCGGGGTTAAAAAAACATTTAATATAATTATAGAAAAATAGTCTATTATCATTACATTTTTTAAATCATAAGATTTGCCAAAAGACAAATAGATACTCGAAAGAAAACTTAAAAATAAAAAAATAATTAGTGTTAAATCATTAAAAAATGAATTTTTGAAAACATAAAAATTTAAAATTGCAAATATTTCATTAGTCATGTCTCTTTGAAACAATAATGGAGCGATAATTACAGCGGAACCTTTAAAAAAGAATAAAATTTCATTTAAAGGAAAATTATTTTTTACTCTAAAAATCGTATCTTCTTTTCCAAAATGATAAGAGGCAACAACTAAAAAAATTAATAAGATTGTATTAGGTAATATCAACCAAGTAAAAATTATTAATAAAGAAATAACAATATAACTAAAGTAAAATAAAAAAATAGAGTTAAAACCTAGTAACTTTAAAAGTTTTTCACCTTTAAGATTATCCAATGCTCCATGTGATATACCAATTATTAAAATTAAAAATAAGCACAAAACTATTAAAGTGTAATTTAATTGCTGATAAAGAGGACTAATAAGAATACATAAATTAAAAAAAATAATTGAATGTTTAAAATTTAGAGAATTCATCGATTAATTAATGCTTTTAAAAACGTTATTTTTGGCATTTTACTAATTATTTTTAAATCTTCAAAAAAATTACTCCTATTTGATAAAAATTTTATAACTGTATTAGCTGAATTTTGGAACATCTTATAAAATATTCTTGGCATCTTGTCAGGATTATCTTTCAGAACCTTTATGAAAACTTTATCAAGAAATTCATACTTTTTTCCTAAACGAAATTTTTTCTTGCTTTCAACTTTTTCTAAATTTTCTCTAAGATATTTGCTGTGTTCTTGAATATTGAGAAAAGTATAACCTGTGCTTAATCTAGTCATACCTCCTGCTGATCCGATATTTATTTTTTTCTTATCCTCATCAACCGAAGGATAAAATAAAGGTATAGCTCCTTTTTCAGTAAAATTTATTTTATAATTTTTTATACCTAAATTATTTTTAATATAATTTTCTAATTGCAGATCATAATCCATTAGACTTTGATCCTCTAAATTTGATAGCCATGTTGTTTCAATTAATGCTCTATTTTTACTAAAAGGAAGTGTATAAAAAAAATGCACATCACTTCTTTGATCGCAATTAAAATCCATTAAGTTGAATATTTCATCATCAAAAATATTTTTTTGAGTTTCTATTTCTATACCCTGAAAGTGTTGCCATAATTCAGATTTATCTTTTTCTCCCTCAAATATACTGTTAAAAATGATTGAGTTATTTGTATCTATTTCTTTTAAGTTTTTAAAAAAACTAATATTCGAATTATTTGAAAGCTTTGAATTAATTTTTTTATAAAATTTTCCACTATCGATACTTTGATATGGAAATTCATTTGATTGCAATTCATGAGAATTTTCAGAGGTATTAATTGTGAAACTATTCCAACTTTTTATTACACAATCTTCAAAATTATGATCAACTACTTTCCAAAAAGACCAAGTTTTATCTCTTTTATACTGATTTCGATTTTCAATTATTGCTAAAGTTTTTTCATTAAGTTTGTTATTAATCTCAAGCTCATAAGCTAAAGATAGACCTGCGCACCCACCTCCAATTATGACGTAATCAAATTCTTTCATTTAAACTTATTTCTTCCTCTAAAATATTGTGATTCATTTGATTATCGTAATTTATCTCTTTAACAAATAACAATTTAATGAAATCAAAAACAGATAGTAGTGTTTCTATCATTTTTCCTAGGATAGGTACGTAAATTTTTCCAGCTTTATTATAATTTTCTGTGTTTTGTTGTTTTAAAATATAATCACCAATTTTTCTATAAACTCTTCTTGCTACTAAAACTGAAAATCGTGATTTTATTGGAATGCTACTTATCGAATTAAAAGATTCTTTATAAAAAATTTCTGACTCTTTTATAGTTTCTTTAATTGAGTAAAAATCATGCTTTATATATTGACGCTTAAGGTTTTTATCCTCATTAACATCCCTAGCGATATTTGTAAGCTGCATTGCAATACCTAGGTCTATGGCTCCCTTTAAAGCCTCCTTGTTCTTTACTTTTAATATTTTAGACATCATTAAACCTACCGTGCCCGCAACTCTATATGAGTAAACCAGCAAATCTTTTTTAGAATTTATTTGGACCCTTTCTTGTAAATCAGTCTCCACGCCATCAAATAAATCAATTACAATTTTTAAAGAAATATTCTCACTTTCAACTATAGACCACATTTCTTTTATTATAGAGTTATTATAATTCTTTTGCATAAAGTCCTTTTTGAATTTAAAAAATTTTTCTCTTTTTAAATCAATACTACTTTTGTCGTCAGCTAAATCATCCAAAGTTCTACAAAAATTATATAAAGATGAACATTTAAAGTATGTTTCTCTAGACAAGAAAATACTTGCCCAATAAAATGATTTAGCATGCTTTTTTAGCAAATTTTTTTTCATTCAAATAATTTATCCAAAACTTTTGCTGATGAGAGTACACCTGGCATACCTGCACCTGGATGTGTCCCAGCGCCCACAAAATACAAATTTCTATATATTTCTGATTGATTATGAAATCTAAAGTAAGCTGATTGAGAGAATTTAGGTTGAATTGAAAATCCTGATCCATGTAGAGTTGCTAAGTCCTTTTCAAAATAATCAGGAGTCAAATAAAAATCACTAACAACATTTTCTTTTATACCAGGTAAAACTGAATTATCCATTTTTTCTAAAATCAAATTTTTAAATTTCTCTCCCTCTATCGACCAATTTATATTTGACAAATTATTTGGCACAGGGACAAGAACATAAAAAGCGTCTTGACCATCTGGAGCCATGTTTGGGTCAGTAGCAGATGGTCTATGCAAATAATAGCTAATATCCTCAGATAAAATTTTTTTTTCAAAAATTTTATTAAGATGTTGCTCGTATGAGTTTCCAAAAAAAATCGTATGATGAGCAACATTTTTATATTGTTTTTTTGAACCAAAATAGTAAACAAAAAGGCCCATAGAATAATCCATTCTATTCATCTTTTGTTTGAAAAAAAAGCTGTATTTATTTTTAGATTTTATTAAATTTTTATAAACATTTGGTGGATCGGAATTGCATACAATATAATCACAATTTATAGTTTTAGAATTATTTATTTTTACCCCTTTAACCATATTGTTATCCGAAATTATTTCAGTAACTTCAGCATCTTTTACCACATGAATTTTTTCTTCTTTCATTAATTTCTCTAGAGCTTTAACGACATTACCAGTACCGCCCATTGAATAATGAATTCCCCACTTTTTTTCTAAAAATAAAATAAGAGTATAAATTGAGGTAGTAGTAAAAGGATTTCCGCCTACTAAAAGTGGATGCATACTAAAAACGCGTCGTAATTTTTCATCAGAAATATAATTTGAAACTAATTTATAAACCGATTTATAACTTTTCAAACTTAATAAAGCCGGGATTTGTTTAATCATAAAAGTAAATTTATTAAAAGGTTTATCTGACAGATCAGTAAAACCTTTATCAAATATTTTCTCTGTAAAATTTACTAATTGATTATATCCTTGAAAATCTCTATCAGAAAATTTTTTTATCTCTTTTTCCATTAATTTATTATTACCTGTATAATCAAAAGTTTCTCCATCACTGAAGACAAACCGATACCATAAATCTAAAGGTATAATATTCACATAGTCTGAGATTTTTTTATTAAATAAAGAAAATAATTCCTCCAAAAGATATGGAGCAGTAATTACTGTAGGACCCCCATCATAAATGAAGTTTCCTTTTTTAAATACTCTTGCTCTACCGCCTAAATCAGGAAGTTTTTCAACTAAAGTAACATCGTAACCCTTGGCCTTTAATCTTAGAGATGCAGCTAAACCACCAAAGCCTGAGCCTATAACTATAATTTTTTTTGCCATTTGTTTTGGCTTATTTTAACTGGATTTCTTTTG
>MDSZ01257817.1_pt1 | contig 11873 bp, 11 predicted proteins | sample 811201 | NCBI WGS metagenome assembly MDSZ01 (sample SAMN05326647, study PRJNA326480) | marine metagenome | isolation source: seawater | place: Indian Ocean: North | collected 2010 | reverse complement strand
TTAATCACAATGGAGATTTGGAAATTGCCAAGAAACTAATCGATAATGCTGTTGATGCCGGTTGTCACGCGGTAAAGTTTCAGAAGCGCACCATAGATGTTGTATATTCTGCAGAGGAACTTGACAAGCCCCGCGATAGCCCGTGGGGGTCAACTAATCGTGAACAGAAGAATGGACTTGAGTTTGGAGAATCGGAATTCTCTGAAATTGACAGTTACTGCAAATCAAAGGGCATAATTTGGTTTGCCTCCCCATGGGATGAGGCGAGTGTAGATTTCCTGGAGAACTTTGATCCACCCTGCTACAAGGTGGCTTCAGCTTCGCTAACCGACAAAGATCTTTTACTCAAAATGAAATCAACAGGAAGGCCAATCATCATCTCCACAGGGATGAGTGATCTTGGCCAAATCAAGAAAGCTGTGAAACTCCTTGGAGAGGAAAATTTGATTATTCTCCACTGCACCTCCACATATCCGTGCAAAGACGAGGAATTGAATCTGCAAGTTATCAATTCCCTAAAAGCAATGTTCTCTTGTCCAATAGGGTATAGCGGTCACGAACCTGGGGTGTGGCCTTCTTTGGCAGCAGCGGTTTTGGGAGCAAATGTTATCGAGAGACACATAACTCTTGACAGAACTATGTATGGGAGCGATCAGTCAGCCAGCCTTGAGAAGAAGGGCCTAGCCATAGTATGTGAGATGTGCTCCAATGTGCCAGTTTGGTTGGGCGACGGCATAAAGAAGGTCTACGAACGAGAGGTCTCTATTATCGAGAAGTTACGCCGAATCGACTCTTTGTGATCGAGGTGAAATATTGCCCCAAACAAAGAATAATTTCATAGTAAATCGCCTCCAAGAAGGAAAAGAAGTAATTTCTCAAATTTTAGCAGACGAGGGAATAATTGAATCAATAGCAATAGCCTCCGATGAATGCGTTCGCAGGATTTCTGAAATGAGTGGGAAGATATTCTTCATGGGAAACGGAGGTAGTGCTGCCGATGCTCAACACCTAGCTACCGAGTTAGTTAGCCGTTATCTGAAGGAAAGAGCGGCGATTCCGGCAATTGCACTTACCACTGACACCTCCGCTATCACTGCGATCGGCAATGACTACTCCTTCGAGCGGATATTCTCCAGACAATTGGAAGCATTGTCTGGCCCTTCAGATGTTGTAATTGGAATTTCTACATCTGGCAATTCTGCAAACGTAAACCGTGCAATTGAAACCGCAGCGGAGATAGGATGTTTCACAATCGCCTTTACAGGTAAGATGGGAGGGGAATTGGCTAAAATTGCTGATTTACCAATCATCGTACCGAGTGATAAAGTTCCATTAATCCAACAAGCGCATATTTCCATCGGCCACATTATTTGCGAGATGATCGAAGAGGCACTCCAATGACAAATAAAAGAAAACATGTACTAGCCGTAGTTCTTGCCCGAGGAGGGTCAAAATCAATTCCAAGGAAGAATCTGAAAAAGCTACGCGGGACCCCTCTAGTGTCTTGGGTTCTTCGTTCTCTAAGAAAAACTAATTCTGTTGATACTATTTTACTTTCAAGCGATGACCAGGACATCCTAGACATAGGATCTTCTGAAGGTGTTGAGTTGCACAGGAGATTACCAGAAGATGCTGAGGATTCTACCAGTTCTGAGCAATCACTAATTGCTGCTTTGAATTCATTCGACCCATCGAAGAGATTCGAGACGATTATTCTTGTCCAGCCAACCAGCCCCTTCACTAGTTCAAAACTTTTTGACGAGGCAATTGAACAATTCTTTGGAAGTGGGTTCGACTCAATGGTTACCTGCACAAGTAGAAATGTATTCCAGTGGGAAATCTCCACGAATGGGGAAGCGATTCCCGATTATGATCCAGAGAATAGGCCTCAAAGACAAGAGAGAGAGAACATTTTGGTGGAAAATGGGGCCTTTTTCATTACTGATAGAGATATACTTGAGGAGAAGAAATGCAGACTCAGCGGCAACATTGGCGTTTTCAAAATGCCTTATCTTCACAATTGGGAGATAGACGAGCCCCTTGACTGGATTGTTCTTGAGGGTATTGCTGAACATCTAGGGCTGATTCCTGAATCACCTCAATAAAGAATAGTCTCGCCGCAACAGCATCAGTGGGGCAGAAATATTGATTTTATCCCATTAACTTTGGTATCGTGAAAATATGATTTTCCTCGAAGAGTTAGATTCTGCCCTTGAAAAATTTTCAATAAATAAAGACGACATATGCATCGTCGGAAGCTCTGTCTTGGGTAGGCTTGGGATTCGCAAACCACATGATTTGGATATTATCTTAAAGTCAGAAGTTAGGGAACGTTCTTTCCCATCAGAAAATCAAAAAATCCTCAGCGAAAATATTGACATACAGATTGATTGGGCTATTGGCCTGGGCTTGACTGACGATCAGATTATCATGGACGAATCAATACATACCGTACACGGAGATTACAAATTTATCAGAAAAGAACTTCACTTTGCAAATGCCCTTTCACGTCGTAGGCAAACTGATATGAGGGACATTTCTCTTTATCAAAAGCACATAATAACGAGCTCGAATTGGGATTGGAATGTCATCGACTCAACTCTCGCTAAGTCACAATTATCCCTACTAGATCTAAGCCCTAGGAACACCAGGAGGATGAAGTGGAATTCAAATAACAGACCCTCTATCTTGACATCCTCAATCCTATTCATCAGACATCGTCTATTCCCATTTGCCTCATTGGTTTTAGGAAATCTTTTGTCCAAGACAAAGGGCTCAATACTATACTTCTTGGACAGGATGTCCAGTCGGAGTAGATTCTCTGCTGACCATTCAATGCCAATAAAGTCAGTCGAAGTTCAGACTACCATGTTCATGCATCCAGGATCAATTCTTGGACAACATTTCTCCGGAGGGGGATTCTCACGTTTCGATATTGTACTTAGGTGCATGGCAATTGAATCGATAATCCAGTCCGATTCAAGGTACCTTGATGATTACACTAAGATGCAATATATGCGCGTCGGGAATCTGGGATTGGACAACATCCCAACTCTGCGTAACCTCGTGGAAAGTATCTCGGAAAACGGTTTTGATGATAGGTATAGGTTACAATTGTCTCGAACAGGTCACCTCTGTAATAAATCCGGGGCACATCGTCTATCTTGTTCTCTGGTTCTGGGATTAGAAAGAATTCCAGTTTCATTCCTATCGACCAGCGAATATCCAAAATTCCCGATTTCATGGTTCAGATCAAATGGATTTGCGGAGTCGTTAATTAAAGAAATGGAGTCTTATTTGGTCGAGTTGCTAAAAAGAAACGGCTTCTATACTGTTATGATTCTCTGGCCGGATTCTCACACAATAGCCGATGAAATAGAATCTTTTGTTGATTCGAAGCTCAGTGTAATCGAGTCAAAGGACATAATTTTGGGTAGAGAGAAATTCCGAGACTTCGCCCGAAATGTGTACCAGATTGACGACGTAGACCCATGGAAGCCAGAGTATAAGATTCATAGGATGGAACGTGATAGCAATTCGATAAGAGTATTACTCGTGGACTGTAACCATTCTTTCCGTCAAAAGGATTTAACGAAGTCCTACCTGAACAAAGGCTCAGAGAAAATCAAATCCGCGATCCGTACAGAGTTTAGGTCAAGTATCGACAATTATTTTCATGATAATTTGGTTCATTCTGGTGATAACCACATTCAGAATTCAAGATTATACAATTTGATTTGGAGTGAATAGCCACAAGATACTCTCACAACTATGGTGACGAAATTGAGTCGAGAATCTAAGGTTGGTCACGATTCTATAATGTACATAATTGGCGGTTTCCTATCGTCATCGATTTCAGCATTTTTGTTGATCCCGATTCTTGTTGCTAATCTTTCAACAGAAGAATATGGAGTCATATCCCTAGTTGCTGTTTCAGCATCGGGACTAAGTATTATCTCAACTATGGGGGCACATGGTTCGATAACGCAGAATTATCATTCTTTAGACTCTCATTTTGGAGAAAATAGGGATGTGATAGGTACTATCTTTTCCCTTACATTTCTCATTGGGGGGTTCCTATTCCTAATGTTGGCAGTATCTTTATTTTTCACCAATAATGACCAATTATTAGGGGGAAATTTCTATTTCTTCTCAGCCATTGTAATCGGGCTTGGAACATTCGATGCTGTCATTCTAATCAGCTCCACAATTTTCAAGATCCAAGCGAAGCCATTCCATTTCCTCGGCCTCAACCTGTCTCGAATAGTTCTTATTCTAATTTTAGTCATTTATCTGGTTCGGATCAACAATATCAGTGACTCTTCCAAGGTCTCGGCCGACTTAATCGCCCTTTTGGTGGTAAGCTTAGTTTCGCTTTGGATACTTAGAAGTGAGTTTAATTTAGGGATCAATGTTAATGTTTTACGAAAAACTCTGGAGTTTGGAATCCCTTTACTCCCTCACATGCTCGCAGTGTTTCTTCTAAATGCAGGTGATAGATACATTATCGAGATTCTTTTGGGGACCGAAGAAGTCGGAATTTACTCAATTGGGTATCAGATTTCACTCTCTATAGCAATAGTTTCCATGGGAATAGACCAAGCATGGACTTCATATTTCTATGAAAGAGTGAACAAAACCAGCAACAGTGAAAATGTCCCCTCCTCAATTTTCCATGCTTATTCGGCAGGAGTCTCTCTTTTTGCAATTCTATTTATTTTCGCCTCTCCCTTAATCTATGACATTCTTGGCATAGAGGGGAGCTATCGTGACTCATTAGATTTCATACCGATTATTGTAGTTGGTTTAATTCTTCAGGGCATATATTTCCTATCATCAAAACCAATTCTGCAGAAGAGGAAGACATTGTTACTCTCCTCAATTTCGGTGTTCTGTGCCTTCTCAAACGTCATCTTTAATCTCATACTAATACCAATTATGGGGTTGCAGGGAGCTGCCTATGCAACTTTACTATCTTACCTAATTCAAGTAATTTTAACATTAGTTTTCTCACAACGATTAATCTCAATTCCAATATCACACTACAAAACTTTCTCACCGATTATTATCGTTTCAATGACCTTCGTCTTAATGCCATTTCAGAGTATTCTTCCCGCCCAAAACTTCGTATTCGTGCTGTTAGTTACGACGATACTGGTATTTTGCTCAATGAGCTACAGGGAAATCAAGGTCTTTTTCGCCAGCTAGAATTCCTTCTATTCCAGATCAATCTCTAACGGACAGTTGGGCACTCCACTACAAGTTTCTGGGACAGGATTAATTCACTCTACCAATTGAGGGCAATTATGGCATCCACTTGGGCAGATCTGGAATCTGCATCCGAAATCTCTTTTGTAATTGGTAGTGGACCTAGTGTAGACAAATTCGACAAACACTTCTTGAACAATCTCATGGATTTTGGTACCGTATTTGGAGTAAATAATGTGGCAGTTGACATCCCGTGCCATTACAATGTTAGAAAATCATTCGGCGCAGAGACTCGGATTCCAGAAGAATTGCCGGAGTATAATTATGCAAACCCGGAATGCAAATTGATTATTTCGGAATATGACTGTGGCGATAGGTCCCGGGGTCTTCTGAATACGCAAATCGTTGGGGATTACTACTACTTTTCTCACGGGCAGAACAAGTCCATGGGGCAAATAAATTGGCCAGAAGGTGATCAAATAGTTGTTTCCTGGTCCACAATAACCAGTGCATTACATTTAGCCGCCAGTCTTGGAACTAAAGTAATTTATGTAATTGGAAACGATCTGCGAGGTTCTAATTATTCAGGATATCCAAGTGCTCCCGGGCCCGCTTACTGGCAATTCAGAAGCCAGAGTATAGAAGTTAAGGAAAGGCTCAGGCAGGAGTTCGGTTGCAGCGTCATTACATTGTCCCCCTTCTCCGGACTAGGATTCGTCTCTGACAGAGTCTCACGGACTAGGAAGATTCTTGGCAAGATTCAGTACTTCCTCAAGTTTCATTTTTTTGATAGGTGGAGATTCTAAGACGCTTTGCCTGAATCAATTTGAGAACTCAATTTCTAGCATTTCTTTGAAGCCCATCAAATCTCCAATATTTCCAAACTTAGAACAATTTAACGTACTGTTTCTCGGCCTCGAAGCCTCCCAATCGAGCTCATCCATAGAGGAGTTCGTTATCTTCCCGTCATCCAAACTGAACCTTTCGGCTATAATTCGCCCCATCTCCACTCTACTGACGCCCTTTGAAGATGCAATGTTAATTATCCCCGAAAACCCCGTTTTTATCACGGACAATATTGACAAAGCTAGGAAATTTGATGATGTAGGGCTTACCCATTGATCCTCTACCAACTTGATCTCCGATTCGCACCTCAGGCTATTAAGCACCCAAGTAACAAAATTATTCGACATTCCATCAAAAACTACGCTAGTTCTGACAATCGTCAGATCCTCTCCGAGTATTTCATTGGCCAATTGTTCGCCCATTAGCTTTGTTCTTCCATATTCCTGAATTGGGTTAACTGAATCTTCCTCGGAATATCCCCCCCTTTCTCCATCAAAAACATAATCAGTACTAACTTGAACCATTTTGCAACCAATCAGCGAGCAAGCCAAAGCAATGCTCGCAGCACCCTTGGAGTTAACATTCTCAGCAAGAGCAGGATTGCGTTCGCAAAGATCCACTCCTGTTAATGCAGCAGCATTGACTACAACATCGGGAGAGAACTTGGAAATGGAACTAATCACTTCGTCATGATTCGTAATGTCCAGACCGAATATTCCACCTCTAGAGATCTCACAATCTTGCCTTGCCGTCCCGATCAATTCAGTGCCACTTCGCGTTTGACCCATCATTGCTCTACCCAACTGGCCGTTGGCGCCAGTTACCAGAACTCTCATCCCTTGGCCACTTCCTTACAAACCTCATTGAGACTCCCAGCCTCGGAATCCTTGTCACTCAATATCGGGTTTTTCAGTGGCCATTCTACCCCAATTTCGGAGTCATCCCATGCTATGGTCCTCTCAAAACTTGGGGCGTACTCATCTGTTGTCAGATAAAGGACTTCTGTATCCTGGCTGAGGGTCTGGAAACCATGGGCGAATCCCTCTGGAATCCAAACTAATTTCCCATCCCCTCCCTCAAGTAGAAAACTAGTCCAACTACCATATGTCTCGCTTCCAACCCTTATATCGACTGCTACATCAAAAATAGATCCGCTCAAGCATGATACCAACTTTCCCTGAGCCCGTGGACCCATTTGGAAATGAAGACCTCTCAGAGTTCCTTTCTTATTGGAGTGGGACCGATTAATTTGTTTGAAAGACGCACCTTTCAACAATTTTGAAAATTCTGATTCTTTGTAGAATTCAGAAAACCAACCTCGCTCATCATGGAAAAAACCACCTCTGATTAGACATACCGATTCTAGAATCTCGGATTTCTCAATTTCTAAGGGCACCCATTCACCTCAATAATGATTTAACATAGTCTCCATAGAGATTACCTGCGGGATAGAGGCCAATGGAATCTTTCAGTTCTTGCTCTGATAATTCCCCATTTTTCCAAGCAATCTCTTCAAGGCAGCCGATCATCGACCCAGTCTTGGTTTGAAAATTCTTCACATAAGTTGAAGCAGAATGAAGGCTATCTGGCGTCCCAGAGTCTAACCAAGCAATCTCATCTCCGAAAATTGTTATTCTCGCTTTACCATCGTTTACGTAGGACATATTGAGATCTGTGATTTCCAACTCACCCCTTTCACTGGGCGAAAGGTTCGCTGCCCTGTTGGGAGCTTCGGAGTCATACATATATAGGCCAGTGACGGCATAGTCAGATCGGGGATTCATTGGCTTCTCAACTATCTTCTCAATATTCCCCTTTCCATCTGTATAAGCAACGCCAAATCTTGAAGGATCGGGAACTCTGGTAGCAAATAGGTGAGATCCACCCAGTTCTAGAATGCCACTAGAAGCATCTACCAGAACCTTGCTAATCTCTTCACCATGGAACAAATTATCGCCCAGGATTAGAGTACTTGGCTGACCAGCTAGAAAGTCCTCTGCAATGATAAGTGCCTGGGCAATACCCGCCGGCTTTTTTTGCTCTGCATATTCAATTTCCAAGCCATAACGAGTTCCGTCTCCAAGTAAGGATTTGAATCCACTAATGTCATTCGGAGTACTAATTATCAGGATTTCTTTGATTTCTGCCAGCATTAAGATTGATAATGGGTAGTAGACCATTGGCTTATCGAAAATTGGCAGGAGTTGCTTGCTAGTAGTTTCTGTCATCGGCCAAAGTCTGGTTCCCGAACCCCCTGCTAGGACAATTCCTTTCACCCATTCGGCCCCCTATGCCAATCAATTGTGTGCGCCAAACCTTCTTCAAATTTGATTAATGGCTTCCAACCCAATCCTCGTAGCTTTGTGTCATCAAGGCTGTATCTCCGATCGTGTCCAGGACGGTCATTTACGAATTTGAATAAATCTGTCGGGGCTCCTACGCTTGAAAGAACGCACTCTACCACCTCTAAGTTTGTTTTCTCGTCTCTACCCGCGATATTCCAAACAGATCCCGGTTCACCTTCTTCCAGAACTCTGAGTATCGCCAAGCAGTGATCCTTGACGTATAACCAATCTCTGACGTTCAAGCCATCTCCGAAAATTGGAATCTCCTGGCCATCCCCTGCCATCTCGATTATCTTTGGAAGCAACTTCTCTTTGTGCTGCCTCGGCCCGTAGTTGTTGGTGCATCTGGTAATGACTACTGGGAAATCATAGGTAATGTGGTGCGCTAATGCGAGAAGGTCACTCCCTGCCTTACTCGCAGAATAAGGGCTAGAGGCTACAATTTTATCTTCTTCAGTGAAGGAACCAACTTCGATACTACCATAAACTTCGTCCGTACTTACATGGACAAATTTCTTGACTCCGTAATTCCTAGATACATCCAAGAGTACTTGAGTCCCTAGGACATTTGTCCTCACAAAAATGTCTCCAGATTCGATGCTTCTATCTACGTGACTTTCTGCGGCAAAATGAACGACATATTCTGGACGAAATTCTTCGAACGCTCTTTCTACCGCAGCCCTGTTTGCGATATCAATCTCGAGAAAATTATATCCTTCAATCTCGCCAATTCCAGAAAGATTCCGCTCATCAGATGCATAAGTTAGGTTATCGATATTCAAGATTTCTAACTCTTCTTTAGAAATTTCCAATTCATGTTTTCTCAAATCTGGACACGAAATTTCGCCCCTTAGATGGAACATTGTGTGAATAAAATTGGAACCAATGAATCCACTCCCTCCGGTAACTACTAGTCTCATGTTATTGGCCGCGAGGACAAGAGGAGTTGAAGGTATCTACTAGTGTTTTGTATATTTGCAATGCATCCTTAGTTGAAACAATAGAGTGACGAGGTCATTGGATGCGAATAGGAATTGTAGGCACAAGAGGATTGCCACCGGAGTATGGTGGTTATGAGACATTTGCCCACCACCTCGTAGAATATTTTATTCCAAGAGGGCACCAAGTCTTGGTGGCCTGCGAAGGGAAACCAACTAGCAAGAGGGTCGCAAGTTATAATGGCGCACAATTGCTTTACTTCCCATTTAACCCTCCGAAAAACTACTCAATAAGGAAAATATACGAGGGTTTGAACGACCTATACTTCTACCTCTACCTCGCACGAAGGTGCGATATTCTCTATATTCTGGCAGGTTTGGGAACTCAACTATTGCCAATGATCAAATTACTCAATCCCAACATAAAAATCGTTACAAACAATGATGGCATAGAATGGGAGAGGGAGAAATACGGATTTATTGAAAGAACTCTGTGGAAATCATTCATCAGATCATCACTATATTGGTCAGACTTGGTTATCTTTGATAATGAGGAGCTTCAGGATAGATTTCCGCGACATAATTCAAAGAAATCAATTACAATAGAATACGGGGTAAACACCCCAGAACAAATTAATTGGTCCGAAAGAAATTTCTCAAAAGAAGATCAGATTTTCCCCCACTTGTCTGAATTGCGTGATAATGGTTACTATCTCGTTGTAGCAAGATTACAGAAAGACAACAATACACATCGAATTGTCGAGGGATTCCTACTATCCAAAACTAAGAAACATCTTGTAATTGTCGGGGATTCACTTGACTCTTCTTATCAGAATCACCTCAATTCACTTGTTTCCGGCAAAGAAGACAGAGTCATATTCACGGGGGGCATATATGACCAAACAAAATTGAATATGATTCGGCAACACTGTTTTGCGCATATTCATGGGCACTCTGCGGGAGGGACCAATCCATCGCTGTTGGAAGCAATGGCGATGGGAAGGTCAATTATCCCACACAGAAATCCATTCAACTCTAACGTTCTGGGTTCTGATGAGTTATCATTTCAGGACTCAGAATCTCTGTCAATTGCCATAAATATGTTGGAGTCCGATCCAATCCTTAGAACTAGAATCGAAAAGAGAAATAGGAACAGAGCAAAGAAGAAATATACATGGGAAAGATGCTTTTTCAAGCACGAAAGGGCATTCAAGGCTCTCCTTGATAGGAAGTTCCGATCAAAATTTTTGTCCGCCAGAAAAGTTACAGAAACCTGATTCAGAGGAATAATGATGGATTTGAAATCACCAGATGTAGTAATTCCAGCTTACAATGGTTCGGAGGTAATCAGTAATTGTATCGATTCCGTCTCTGAGATACTACCAGATTCGAGAATTATTGTAGTTGACGATTTCTCATTAGATGATACTCTTGAAAAGGTTCGTTCAACCCATCCAATGGTAGAGGTCCTGGAAAATTCGGAAAATATTGGCTTCGGACAGACATGTAACGCAGGAATTTCCCATTCGTCTTCCGAGTGGGTTCTAATTCTCAATCAGGATGCAACTATTGAGAAATTCAACTTTAGCAAAATAGTGGGAATAGCCTCCGATCCAAGGGTTGATATTATTGGTGGGCAGATTTTGGACAATAATAATAGTCGCCAAGATAATATTGGAAGACTTCCAAATTTGCCAATGCTATACCTTCATTGGCCTCTTCTACCATTAAGATTCATTGGATTTAACTCTGCAAGCTTGTATGAAAATGATCATGGGAAATATGCGCAAACTCTCCAGGTCCCTTGGATAACAGGCTCCTGTCTTCTTCTCCGCCGTAAATCATTCGAGAAATACGGCGGTTTCGACTCGCGTTTTTTCCTTTATGTCGAAGAATTTGAGTTAGCAAATAGGGTGAGAAATTTTGGCAATAAAATAATCTTCGAACCCACATTAATTTCTAGGCACGAAAATAGGTCCGGAGGCCAAATTACTTCCAAGGCTATTTTCCACACTCTAAGAGGGCAAAGAATATTCATCACTTCTGAATATGGTTATTTCCACTCTTTGATTTTTCTCCTTTCTGCATCAATTTGCTGCATAATGTGGGGGGCTATCTCAATTCTGCCGCTTTCAGTTATTGGAAGACATAAGTCATCTTTGAATACCCTAAGGGGCGGTTTACAAGCACTGTTCTTGGGTTGGTGAAAAACACATCCATTGTTCCCGATTCAAAACTCAATCTGTCAAAACAGCAATCTTTCTCAATCATTACAGATGCATTTATTGGGTAAAAGTTGTGGAGATGAATTGGTACTGATGGAGGACTCAGATATGGACGAGTCCACCGGAGACGTTACCGAGGTGGAACCCCAACTTTCAATTGTTCCGAACGAAGAAGAAATTGATTGGGCGGAAATGTTCGGAGAAGGCGCCCTTGAGGACGGGCAATCTAGGATTACTTTGACGATGCCTGCAGCAAGGGCATGTCTAGTGGGAATTCACATTTGCTGTGCAATTTCTAGACCAGTTATAGA
>MDSZ01223360.1_pt1 | contig 11873 bp, 7 predicted proteins | sample 811201 | NCBI WGS metagenome assembly MDSZ01 (sample SAMN05326647, study PRJNA326480) | marine metagenome | isolation source: seawater | place: Indian Ocean: North | collected 2010 | reverse complement strand
CGCCGGTGGCGGCGCCGGCACTCTCGGCGTATACAGCGGGGTCGTCGAGTATACCCCTTCCCCCTCGGTCGTTGGCATTGCGCCATACTCCCCCGGCGGGGGTTCTGCTGGTGGTGGTGGCAGTGGCGGCGGTGGGTTGTCGCCTTCCGTCACCTTCCGCGTCATATACGATCGCTTCAGAGATGGACTGCCGGTTAGAAAAGTTGTCCGTATAGTTTATAATGGATTACCTCGAACAACAAGCCGCGGCTTCCTAGATATAAATAGTCCTTTTTTATCGCGATATCAACAAAGGTATTACTCTGGTTTTAGCGATGATGATAGTAGTCCGACAGTTGCCAAGATTGGTGGGACTAGTTTAAATTTTAGTTTTGGTGGAGATGCCGACGATGATTCAATTACCTTTGAAGATTATTATGAAGATGGATATGCCACGGCACCATACACAGGTTTAATGAGGGAATCAGTTATAATCGGATCTCGTTCTGTGACCGGGTATAGAAGAAATACCGCGCGGTCCCATTACGATCCGAGTGAATTAATAATTTTTTCCGTTTTCGGTACTGGCGGCGGCGCACCGGATAATGTTACTTCTGGTTTTTACGATTATGGTCCAATTAACGAAGTTGTTTTTTCTGATTTTACTGGATTTTTAGATATGGGCGAGTGGATGGACGGGGGTCGTACAGCTAGAGGTAATAGCTATTATAATATATTCACAGGGGAAAGCAGCACCGTAAAACCAAAAAATTACCCGAAACCGACCGGTGGAACCTACAACACCGACGCAATAGGTCCTAATTTACACAAAATTAATTACACCTATGGTGAGGCTTTTTTCCCGACGCTCGTGACTGATATGGTTAAGAGATTCAAAAGTGAAACTTACGTTAATACTTTCTCGTCTGCTTTAATCGAAGATAGAGTTGATAAGATTAGTTCTCGTACCGGGGTTTCAGTAGATAGAGAAGTTGACATTAAAATTCAAGCCAACAAACCTTTAAGTTATTTAAATGCTACAGCAATGGCTGAAAATGAATTATATGCACTTGAGGAAATAGATCTAGAGAGCGCTGCTAGTAGCAATGTTTCTGCCATGGCTGTGGGAGCTGAAATGGGTGAAATCGGCACCGCAGAGGCTGTTTCCGAACTTGCCGCATCAGCGCCATTTGAGGTAACAGCAGGCATGCTGACTCCCTCTGTGACAGGCGGCGGAACAGGAACAGGCGGCACTGGCGGCACTGGCGCCGGCGGTAGCGGCACTGGTGGCGGAGGCTACGGATGATTTATGGCTAATGGCAAAGTATTAAAAATATTATCACAAGATATAACTCGAAACACCACTGACAATTTAAGAAAAGCGCTTGGTACATATTATACTATATCCGCTGGTTCTGATGAGCAACCTACTTTTCATTTTATAGATTTTTTTGAACCGACCGATCCCTTGTTGCCGGATCGACCAATTAATGTTCCGGCGGACGGAGAAGAAGATTTGAGAGGCAGAAATGTCATTAGAGCTGAATTATCCGATCAGCTTAATTCAGTTATTGAGAAAATTCAAATTAATCCAGCCCTGATGGAGTCTCCCCAGCCGGACGCATATTTTCCAAATATCAAAATACCGTTTAGATTATATGCTAACAAAGACAAAGCATCAGGTGACAGCTTTTGGAAAACTTATTTTATGGGCGGTACTTTTGGTGACTTAGTATACCCTAGATTAATAAACACAAGCACCATATTTTATGATTTAGACGTGGAGCTTTATCACCCATACTCTTTTGCAGAGTTTAATGTGTCTACTATGATTACCGACGCAAAAACATCCACATGGAAAATACAACCAAACTACAATGATTATGATAAGTTTGTGCATAAATATCAAGACTGGACATACTCGAAACATGAATTGTTATTACCAAACTATAATTTAGCTTTCACTGAGGCAGTAATATACGGTGGTCCAGAAACCATAGTTGATACATCTGATGGTATTCCCACAGCAGTAATTGGTGGCGATTGGGAAATAGCTCGTGATGAATTTTTAGCTGAACATAGCTCTGTCGGTGAATTTACAGAGCCTGCTGACAGAATTTTAAGAGATCTGATGCAATATTATTACCCTGAACCTGAAATAATGTACGGTTCAAGTAAAAATGCTTATTTTGGAAACAACTGGTTACAAATTGTACAAAATGATTCATTAAGAAAAAGAGTTGTTAGGTTACAAAGAAATATCATGTTTGATCAAAATTATTACGAATATTTCAAGGATTTTATAGCAGATGACATCACCTCCGCAACTGATCTTTATGATGCCGCTTTGGAAAGTATGGGTCAAAGCATTGATAACTCATCCAATATGATGAATGTAGAAATTAACTTTACTAGAAATAAATCAGCAGTGAGATCGTCTATTGATCCATCCGAAGCATCTGATGTAGAAATATACGAAAACTACAATTATTCTACCCCGCTTATTACTGGCAATATCAATGGTGGCGCTAATCAGCCTTTTAGAATTAGAGATGCAATCGAAGACAACAATTTTTCTTCAAAATTTTTAGAAATATTGAAAGACATGACTCAGAATGTGATTACCGAAATTCCATTTAGCAGAAAAAGATATGATGTCGCCTCAAAATTTTTAACACCAGATGAAGTGCCGACTACCATGACATCATTTGCTGATTTGCGAACTTTTGACTGGATGCAATTTTTAATTTATACATACAATAAATACAGTGTTGGTTTAAACGAAAACTATTGCTTTATGGGTCCTCCAAAAATAGTTCACAGTTCAACATATTCTGATAGCACATTTTATAGATTTGTAGACAACCAAAATTTACTCGAAGTTATTGATGAGACTATTGATCTAGCACAAGAATACTTTGATGGTCTTTACAATGTCAAAGAACAAAGCGAAGCAAGAGCAGCCATGCTTGATGGCGATGAGACAGGATTATTTGATGAAATTGACAAAAAAGTATTTAATACAATTTTATCACCGGTTCAAAAGCACCATGAAGTATTAGCTTATAAGGTTGATAAAGTTGGAGGAGTGGCAACTGGAGACTCGAATACACAAAATACACTACAAACATTTTGGTCTTTTAACTCAAGACATGCTCCTGATAATATCTCAATTATTGATACTCAAGTAAAATATGGACAATCCTATACTTACGCTGGGTATGCTTATGTGGCAGTTATGTCTCATAAATACAAATACTCTAGTTTCAGACTTACAAAGCAAATTGGCACGCACGATTTTAGTGGCGACGGTAATTTAGATACATTTTGTTTACAATTTTATAATCCAATAAACGATAATCTAGCTGAGCAAGTTTTTGCAGATAATAGATCAATGCCAACCATTGGCGCAGAAACATCTATGACATCGATTGATACTTTTGCCAGCTCAACACTTGCAGGTTTTAATACTTTTGCAACTAACGGACAAGAATTCTCAGTTCACCCACAACTAGCTGATTTCAATTTGATAGTAGAGCCATGCATTAAAATTATTGAGGTTCCAATATTTACAAAAACTGTTAAAGTTTTAGATAATCCTCCCAACAATATTAGTATTGTTCCTTTTCACTTTGTTAATGAAGACAATAAGCTTGGTTTTAACATGTTTTCGGATGGCTTTAATGATTCTAATATCTATCCAATACCCATAACCGATGTCGATCTTGGCAATAGAAGCGATTATCTCAACAACAAAGATCTGACTCTGACGGACAGTATAAAATTATTTTCTGAATCGCCTGCTAGATTTATCGAAGTTTTTAGAACCACAACAAAACCAAAATCATTTAAAGATTTTGACGGTAAATTAGTTAGTCGTATAGACTTAAGAATACAAGACACAGATTTTAACACGAAAGAATATATTGCTGCCGATGAAGTTAAAACCAATATAAAGTATTACTACGTCTTCAGATTTGTAAACGAAAACGGCTTAGCTGGTCAACTTTCTTCAGTTATTGAAGCTGAATTACATAATGACGGAGGATATGTTTACTCGCTATTTGATATACTTGATTCAAGTGAGTTTATACCCGATCCTTATGTTGAAACAACAACTAAATTTAAAAAGATTTTTCAGCTTGAGCCCAATATTCAACAATTAATATTAGATTCTACAAATGCCGATTTTTCTAAAACTGCAAGATCGCAAGTAAATAATGTCCATATTGGGACATCAGAGGTAAGGTTATTTGATTCTAATAAAAAATTTAAAATAAGACTGACTTCAAAAAAATCAAGAAAAAAATTAGACATTAATGTTGTATACAATGTTCGAGAAAAAGACTTAACTGATATTGAACAAATGTATCAATACGTTGGCTCTGATGATGCGACTTATGGATCGCAAAGCGAATATGAAGCCTCAAAAGAATCACGTGGCACGGTAGCCGGCAATGCAGGGTCGATTAAGTTATCCCCCGCCGGTCAACCAGATGAAATCAAGGATTCTACTGTACCCGCTAGTCGCAACACTGGCGCAAAACCTGTTCTTCCCGGTCTATCTTCCGGTGACGAAGATGAAATAGTGATTACTCAATTTGGAGGTCCAATGCCGCCACCTATTGATATGACCGGCGGAAGCAACCCATTTGGTCCATCTCCATATAATCCAAATCCGCCGGGTGCAACAGAAGATGAAGAGGGAGAAGGCGAGGAGGATAGCGAACAAGAAGATGAGAAGCTCCTCACCGACGAAGAATTCAGAGAAATTATGGGCTTTCCTAAGTTTATGTTTGAATTTGGAGACAAGGACGACAAACCTGAAGACAAACCTGAAGACGAAGGCGGCGAGGACGACGGTGGCGGCAGTGACAGCGGCGGCGGCGGCAGTATCTTTGACAATTTCCCGACTGGGCTTCCACTCCCCGACGTCGGTCCATTCATGATGCTGCAGGTTGGTCCAACCTTCATGGACGGCACGCCCGGTGTTGTATTAATGGGATCATTCTCAAAAGCCGGCGACTCTGAGGACAGCTTCGACAAAGGCGCCGCGAGGAGCACGCGCCCTAGAAAGACTGTTTCCTCTGATGCTTACACGAAACTTAAAGATGACTAGAATTCAATAGAAGAGATAATTAATAAACATGGCGTACACAACAACAAGCGATTCAATCGTAATTAAAGCAACATTAACGGATAAAGGCAGAAAGCTTTTAACAAGAGGCAATTTTAAAATAGCTAAATTTGCTTTTGGAGACGATGAAGTTGACTATGATTTGATTGATCCTGAGTTATTAAATTCTATGATTGATCCTAGCGACCCTGATGATCCATCAAGTGACGAAGATTTAATACCGTATAGCCCAGCAATTTCAAATACAAAATTGTTTGAAGCGATACCAAACAAAAATAGAAATATTATTTATGGCTTAAATTCATATGATGAGGGCGTGTTGTTTTTAAGCAAAGAAGAAATAGAGGACATGGAAGGAAAACTTCATGCCCACATATTATATCTGCCATCACTAAAGGACAATAAAAAGCTTACAATATCGCCAACTTTGAGTGGATCTGTTTATTATTTGTCAGTTAATGATGAAACAACAACCAAATTAGAATCAATTGAAAATTTCAAATTTTTAAGAACTAACAAGCTTGAGAATACAAAACTTGTCATCGAATCAGGGATCGAAGTGCCACCAGAATCTCCCGGAATCACCGCTCTAGGAAACACAAGACCAACCGCTAAAAACAGAAAAGAATATATATTAAAGAAATTTTTACTTGATCTGGACTTTTTTATATACGCAGACAACAAATTTTTTAGAAAAATGGTAGGAATAGGAAGAGGTTCTGAATTTAAAAACTTTGCAAGTGGAGAGTTTGTAGTTAATTTTACCACTGGAAAAGAATCGCCACCCATATCATTAGAAAGTGAGTATGAATTTTTTGCAACTTACATCACAAAAGGTGTGCACAATGAGATGTATTCTTTTGATGCAGAGGGCGTTGAAAGCGATACATCGCTATTACACTCATCTTTTAATGGACCAAGAGGCACTGTTTTGGCTTTAAATCCGCTGATAGATCAAGAACTACAAACAACTTCTACGGGTGAGCGTGATTTTAGATATACCGAATATGGACGTACAGAACAAATCGTTTTTGCAGAATTGCCAACCGATAAGTTCGATTATATAGATACGACTATTTATATTATAGGCGCGACCACAAACTCAAGGATTCAGATCCCTGTAAGATTGATTCGTTTTTCAGGTACATAATTTTAAAAAAATAATTAACTATAGTAAACTCTTTATATGAAATTTACTATTTATTTAGTCAAAGAGGATAATAAATGGCTTTTTTAGATAACTCAGGTGACATCATTCTAGATGCAGTTCTCACAGAGGTGGGAAGAAAAAGGATGTCCCAAGGTAATTTTAGAATTACCAAATTTGCTTTAGGTGATGACGAAATTAATTATGGTCAATATAACAAAAATCACCCATCCGGATCTGCTTATTTCGATTTAGAAATCTTACAGACTCCTATTTTAGAGTCGACAACTGGAATTAATGCCAATATTAATTATGGCTTACTGTCAATATCCAATTCTAATTTATTGTATTTGCCCACTATTAAGGAAAACAACTTAGTAGCTGAGTCGGCACGTAGAAAAGATAATGTATTTTATCTTGCAATTAATGATGGTGTCACTGCTGACGCCTTAATTACAGGGTTCGGCGGTATTTCTGGCGGTGGTAATCTCAATGTTCTTCAAGCCGGTCAAAAATCAGGCACAAAAGTTGTTGTCGAAACTGGTATTGACAACAGTGAGATTGCCGGGACACCTAATAACAAGACAAACTTTATTGCTGTTAATGGCTTGCAGGATTCAAATTTCCAAGTATCGGTAGATAGTAGATTTATTTCACAAGTTATGGGTCCAGATACGGCTAGCACATTTGCAAATGATGCTGGTTCCGGTGAAAGTAACGTTAGAATCAACTTAGCATCATCGACCCCAACTGCAAACGACAGAGGCATGAAATCAAATCGTATAGCTAGCATTGCAGCCATCAACAACACTGTGACAAAGAGACAGAACGATAACAAAGCTGACACCAGCACCTCTGTTATCAAGGGTCCAAGATCTGCTGCAACAGCGCTGAATTTCAATACCAAAACTTTATCAGATGATGATTTTAAGAGATTTGGTAAGACTGGACAAACCATCTCAGGTGCTTCAGGTACCTATAGATATATCGATACAAATGTTAAGGTTATGACCGGATTAGGTGATAGCCTTAGCTTACCAATTAGAATTATACAAAAAGAATAATGGAGTTAAATAATGCCTGTTCGATCATTTGAACCTATCAATCCCACCACTGATGTGACCACAACAAGAACCTTCCTTCACGAAGTGATCCCAATTACAGGATCTGTCGTAAGTGGGACCTATGTTACTGGTGACACAGAGGACAACATCAAGAACTTTACTCACGGAATGTTTCAGTCTGTTTATGACTATCCGTATTTAAGTTCCTCTGCCAATCATATATTTGATATTACTGCTGGATATGCCGCGGCATCATCGCTTTCGTCGAGTAGTAATGTGCAAAACGCTAAAAAGATTAATATGTATACCCAATTTGCGCAAACGCTTCTTGGCTACACAGGATCTAAAAATAACGTAAGGCTTTTTGAGTCTGATTTAACTCTAGATCAAGTAAATCAAATGAAAGACGTATTTATTATTAGCTTGTCGCGTCTTTTAGTAAAGGATGAAATCAAGAAAGGCTCATTTAGTTTAACTCTCGGTCGTGGAGCATACGGCACTGCATTCGATGCTAGCCCGGGCACTGCTACTTGGACACTGACTGACAAGCCAAATGAAGGAACAACCATAACCCTTGTCGATGCAGCCGGCACATCGGTTGTATTTGAAATCGATGCTGATAATAATGGTGCTTCCGGTTCAAATGTCGCGGTAAATGGTATTGTGGCTGCTGGAGGCGGAGCCGCTGGTACTGCTTCGGATCTTGTCGCAAAGATCAACGCTTCTGCTTTAGCTATTACAGCCACTGCCAGTTCAGGTGAAATTACACTAACACAAGATACCGCGGGTACTTCTGGAAACACCAGTATCACGCTGAGCGATCGCACAAACTGGGATTCAGTTTGCTCAACGAATGTGCCAACTGCCTTTACCGGCGGTAATGATGCCGATTTAACCTTGGGAGATTATACCGCAAAGGTCGACGGCACCGGCGTGACAAGCTGCGATGGTGGTGAATATTCTATACTTCATACAAGTTCGGACGCCTCAATAGGTGATATTGGTTATGGTGCAATTTTCTACCAAGCTGGAGTTGTTGTTTTAACATCATCTGTCTTTGCTGATATATCTGACTTTGGAAGCGCCAATCTCAATACCACCGCCGACTTGACTGCTGAGCAAACTTTAGTTCAATCATCTATCAGTGGCTCAGCCAATGCGTTAAGACATAGAATCAAGAACTTACAGTTTAACAACACCACAGAGTTAAACTCGACGATCTTTTTCTGTCGAGCACCATCAAACAAGTTTAATTACAGTTCTAACCCAACTTATGTGACAGGTAGCAAAATTAAGGTCAAGAATCAGGCTTCAGATAACCCTGTAGCCTACGTAACGACGGTCGGCTTATATAACGCTGCTAACGAGTTACTAGCGGTTGCAAAGCTTTCTGAGCCACTTAAGAAGAGTGTAGATAACGAGCTTACAATCAGAGTAAGATTGGACTACTAAAATGTCTTACCGTAAGTTCGGTAAAAACGATGTGTTGATTAACACTATGAAAGCTCACCCTAAAAGTGAGTTTTTCATATACAGCGGCTCCGTATATTATAACAGCCGCGGCGTACAAACAGGACAGTTCCAATCTGCTTCAGCAAATCCGGGCAACATTTACATGAGTGCGCCCGGTTTTGTTAATTTATATGAGTACAACATTGATAGATTAACAGGATCCGATGGTCAATTTAATCCATTGATATTTCCATTTGTTGTGAAGGATGGCTCCAGATCAACATTGGTGATTGACGGAACTGAAACAGCAGATGATTGGAGCAGCGCAGAATACGGTGATTTAATAAAAGGCACGTACCCACAAACAGCGAGCATAAGAAGAGAATATATAACCACACCATCTGGTACGTGTCATGGAATCAATACTCATAAAACTAAGTGTAGGCACAACATGTCTTATTGGTCTTTAAGAAACACACTAAATCACTATGGTACGATGAGTCCGCACTTTTTTGTGTCTTCATCATATGATACTGATGAAAGCGAAGATGGCTGGAACAAAGATCAACAAACACTAAACTTAATTCACATACCTTCAATTTTTTACGGAACCAAAATTAGACCGGGTACAGTATCTTTACAATGGTATTACACCGGATCACTTATTGGTGAACTTAAAGATGAAAAAGAAAACGGTGAATTAATACAAGTTGGACCACACGGTAACACTGGCTCTGGATCTGTCGCGGGTGTTGTACTATACAATGAGGGATTCATATTGTTAACAGGTTCGTGGAATATTGTAGGTGCAGGAGCGAGTGCATTGTCAATTATAGATGGACCCGGACAATCCGGCGTGTCAAGACCAAGATGGATTCACTGGGGCGCCGGTCTTCGAGATGCAGATACGGGTGATTATACAACCGATACAGGCACCGGCACACTGTTAACAGCATCATTTGGCTTGTCGTTTGAGGGCGTAACAAAAACTGAGACCCTTACGATGTATGCCCGGGCTCCCAAAGGACAAGTTAATTATTCTAACAACCCAACGTTTTTAGAATATGATCAAACACAACTATCATTTACATCATCGCACATTTTCGAAGAAAATCCAAATAGATTGATTAAAAATACTGTATCTTCAAGTTATACTAACTATAACGAAGATTTTAAAAGGCAGGTCTATATCTCTAAGGTCGCAGTATATGATGACAAAAAACAATTAATCGGAATCGCAACGCTTGCAAATCCGGTTTTAAAAGAAGAAGATCAAGATTTAGCTATAAAAATTAAATTGGATATGTAATGATTTTAGGTGTTGATGTTTCGACTAGTATAACTGGTTTCGCAATTGTTGCTGATGATGAAATAGTTTTTTATGACTCAATTGATTTGAGAAAATTCAAAAACGTTTTTGACAAGACGGTTGCTATTAAAGAAAAAATACTAGATTTATACGAGATGTATCAGTTGAACAATGATGATAATCGTGATTGGGGTGACTCTAAGTTCCCAATACAACATATTTATGTTGAACAACCGTTTACATTTTTTAACTCAGGTGGTTCATCTGCTAAAACAATGGCAGCTTTACAGAAATTTAATGGTATTGTCTCTTGGTTATTGTTTGAGATATTTGAAATAAAGCCAGAATTTATTGGAGCTACGGCAGCAAGAAAGCATGCGGGTATTAAAGTTCCACGTGGTCAAAAAGCTAAACAAGTTGTCCTTGAGCACCTGCTAGAAACCGAGCCGGCTTTTAAAATTGAATACACAAAGTATGGCAACCCAAAGCCCGAAAGCTATGATCGTGCTGACGCGATAGTAATAGCTAAAGCCGGCTGGGATATAGAAAATTAAACTTGACACAAGATTATTCGCGTGTTATGGTTAATAACATTCATTTAAATTAGGAGAAAAAAATGAAAGTAGAAACTGGACATAGTGTTAAAGTTCACTATAAAGGCACATTTGATGATGGCACCGAGTTTGATAACTCAAAATTTAGAGGACAAACTCTCGACTTTACAGTGGGATCAGGGCAAATGCTAAAGGGTTTTAATGATGCTGTAGTCGGTATGGAAGTTGGTGAAACAAAGTCAGTTACATTGACAGCAGATGCGGCTTATGGACCTGTTGACCCACATGCATTTCAAGATTGCCCTAAAGACAAGTTTGAAAACATGAACATTGAGATTGGTGGAATGATTAGAGGAAATAGCCCAGAAGGACCATTCATGGCAAAAATTCATGAAATTCAAGAAGATAATGTTGTATTAGATTTCAATCACCCTCTTGCCGGAAAAGATTTAAATTTTGAAATTGAACTTGTGAAAATAGAAGAATAATTTATTTGTTGACTGTGGCGATTCATTGTGTTATCTTATATAAAGAATTATGAACAAAAAAGAAGCAAGGAAAATATTACATGAGACGTTTGGCAATTTTACGGATAAAGGTTCGGAGCTTTTGTTTACATGTCCTGCATGTAATCACCGCAAGCGCAAGTTCTCTGTTAATTTGGATAAAAATGTTTTTAAATGTTGGACTTGCGATTATCGGGGTCGTAATATTAGGCGCGCTATTAGACGTTATGGTTCGCTTGTACAATTACAAAAATGGGACGAAATTTTCCTCGTTAATGATTTGGAAAAATTTGCTGATCTCTTTATGGAAAACAGCACTATACAACACAAAGATGAAGTGGAATTACCCAAGGAATACATTTCGTTAACATCTGATAAAATACCCGCAACTGGGATTCAAGCCTCTAAATATTTGAAATCTAGAGGAATAACAAAAGCCGATATTCTTAAATGGAAAATTGGCTATTGTTTTGAGGGTGAATATCGCAACAGAATCATTATTCCATCTTTTGATGATGATGGCGATTGTAGCTACTTTATAGCCCGATCCTATACCGGAGACTCTTACAAGTATAAAAACCCAAGAGCGTCGAAGGATATAGTGTTTAATGATCTATTTATTGACTGGAATTCAGACCTAGTACTGGTCGAAGGAGTTTTTGATGCACTGGTCGCCGGAAATGCTGTTCCTATATTGGGTTCAACCCTACGGTCGGGGTCCGACT
>MDSZ01133400.1_pt1 | contig 11874 bp, 12 predicted proteins | sample 811201 | NCBI WGS metagenome assembly MDSZ01 (sample SAMN05326647, study PRJNA326480) | marine metagenome | isolation source: seawater | place: Indian Ocean: North | collected 2010 | reverse complement strand
TGTGACCCCCTTCGAGACTCTAGAAGCGCTAATTTTAAATATGTATGCGAAAGATAAGCGCTCTCTTCCGACTAGCTATTGTGCTAGTCCTCTCAGGATTCGTTGTTGGAATTGTTGGTATTTTGGGCGCCCCTCACGTTGGGGATATAGCAACTTCGGGAGAGTGGTCGCATAGCCCAGTAGGTCTAGCAAGTACGGGAACCCGGTCTCTTGTCTATGACCGAAACGGAGAACTTATGGCGACGTTCTTCGATGAGAACCGTTCCCCGATTCTCCTAGATCAAATTCCGGTTGAAGTTCAGCAAGCAATTTTAGCGATAGAAGATGCAAACTTTTACGCGCACCAAGGAATAGACCTTAAAGCTACAGGAAGAGCACTAATTGAAAACGTCGATGCAGGAGGGATTAGCCAAGGGGGTTCAACAATTACACAACAGTTGATAAAAAACCTCGTTTTAAGTTCAGAACAAACCGTTGAGCGAAAAGTCCAAGAAGCATCGTTAGCAGTCAGACTCGAAGATCAACTCACAAAAGATGAAATATATGAAATTTATCTCAACACAGTGTTCTTTGGCAGCACCGCATACGGGGTTAAGGCTGCTGCAGAAGTCTATTTTGGAGTTGACCTCGCTAATAAATCTCCAGAAGAAATAACGCTCGCACTCGACGAAGGAATAGGGTGGCCAGAAGCAGCCATGCTTGCGGCCCTCATCAGTAATCCGAGTGTCAACGACCCGACCGTGAACCCTCAAATAGCAAAATACCAACGGGGCATAGTTCTTGACCGTCTTGCAGAACTCGGCTTTTTCACTGAAGCGGAAGCTCAAGAATATGCGCAATACCCACTCCCAACCGAAAGGAATCAGCCATCATTGCCATCTGCTGACGACTTCTTCGTGGCAGAAGTGCGGCGAATCCTCCTTGAAGATCCAACCTATTTAGGAGGGGGTTTACAATCACGGATCGAAGATCTCCTCGGTATCAACGGGGGCATCCGCGTGTATACAACTTTCGATCCAGCTGTTCAGACTATGGCAATGGAAGCCAGAGATGAAGTCCTTAAAGTTCGATGGCAGGTTGATCCGACATTTACAATCGGTGTCGCTTCAGTTGAACCCGATACGGGAGCAGTCCGCGCAATGATTGGGGGCGAGAGCTTTGATACAGAAAGTCAATTTAATTTAGCAACACAGGGTCGCCGACAGCCAGGGTCATCATTTAAGACTTTTGTGATCACAGCGGCTCTTAGAAGAGGAATTCAAACTGATGATAAAATAAACGGTGAAGGCCCCTGCGAATTTCCAGAAGACACAGAGCCGGATGGGGTCTATGAGGCAAACAACTTTGCCAATGACGAAGGAGAAATAGCCCAAATACGAGACCTCACTCTTAAATCTTCTAACTGTGGATTTTTGAAACTGGGCCAAATAGTTGGACTTTCAAATGTCATCGATACTGCAAAGCTTCTAGGAATCAAAAGTGAATTAGACCCAGTGCTTTCCCTTCCATTGGGTGTTGAAGAAGTAAGCCCAATGGAAATGGCGTCAGCGTATGCGACTTTAGCATCAGGTGGTGTACAAAGAGAACCATATTTTATAGAGAGAATTGAGCGACTAGAAGGGGAAGAATGGATACCGATATATAACCACGTGAACGATGACCGTTTTCTTCCAGAAAGAGTAATAACCGAGAATATAGCTTGCTGGACTACTGAAGTTCTTCGCGCAAATGTCCTCTCTGGGACAGGCACACGTGCAGGGAATCAAATGGGTTCCCAGCAGGCTGCAGGCAAAACAGGAACAACAGAGAATTTTGAAGATGCATGGTTCGTTGGCTACACCCCATATCTATCAACAGCAGTATGGATGGGAAATCCGGATGAGAAAATAACAATGCGAGGGATTACACCCTTCGGCAATGTCACAGGTGGATCTTTCCCTGCAGTAGCCTGGGGGCTTTTCAATGCCAAATATCATGAGAATCTACCTGATAGATCATTCCCGTATTGTCCAAACTTTGCTAACGATGGCGAGTACCTCCGCACTGAAGATGACCCGGAGGAAGGAACAGACCCATGTCCGGAACAGATTTCCTTGGATTACTTCAGTGATGAAGAAATAGATGCATGTGAAGATGAACTACCAGAAAACTTTGAAGAATGTGATTATGAATATGACTACCTTGATGATGAAGCTGTACGCGTCACTGTCTATTGCGGAGATCCTCCCCCAGAGGAGGAAGAAGAAGATCCAGAAGGTGAAGAAGAGCTTCCAGACGAAGGAGGGGACCCTGAAAGCGAAGAAGAACCTCCAGATGAACAAGAGGAACCTGAAACTGGGGGAGAAGAAGACACCGAGGATTTATCCAATAGCGAAGAAGATGAGTAGGATCATCAGAGATGACTTCAGCTAGTCCAGAATCATTAGAACATCTATTACAAATTCAAGATCGTGATAAATCCATCGCGGCCCTACGACACCAAAAAAGCAACCTTCCTGAGCGCCAAGAAATCGCTGACCTCCTAGAAGCGCTTTCGACACTACAAAAGAAGAAAGACTTTGTTTCCAAAGAGCTCATATCGAAAGAAGATGATCAACAGCGACTCGAAGACGAAGTAAATGCAATAGAAGAACGTGTTTCGGAACAGGAGGCAAATCTTTACAGCGGAGAGGTATCCGCAATTAAAGACCTACAAGCGATTCAAGGAGACATAGCTGGCTTGCAGGAGCGTAAACGCCTAGTTGAGGATCAGATTATTGTTGTAATGGAACAGATCGAACCTCTTAAGACTCTCTTTGACCAACTTGAGATAGAAGAAAAAACGAACACCGAACAACAAGCCGAGTTAGAAGCAGCCTTACTTCGCAAAGAACAAAGTATCGAAAAACAGATCGAAGACGTTGAAGCCGAACGCTCTGAGCTAGCTTTGGACACTTCACCCGCATTACTTGAGATATATGAAAAAATTAGAAAACAGTCAGGAAATATAGCGGTAGCTCAGCTAAACGGGATGACCTGTAAAGGATGCCACCTCGACTTGCCCGCAGTAGAAGTCGACCGCCTAAAAAAACTACCCCCAGATCAGTTAGTTCATTGTGAAGAATGCGGCTGCATTCTTGTTCGCTAAATATGTTCTTCTGGTTCGCAGGACTATCTTTTCTCATTGTTGCTAAAGTTTTTGTAAGCCCAATGATCGATTACCGCTTAGTGGTTCTAGGTGCAGTGTTACCCACAATAGAAATGTACATTGGGGGCCCGTGGGTACTTCATTCTCTAGCTAGTCCAGTAGCTGTAATGTCAATTGTCATGATCGTTTTTGCTGGCAGACGCCTTCGACAACGTAAATGGTTAGGTTTGCCTATAGGGATGTTTCTATATTTAGCCTTAGATAGGGCATGGACTCGAACTACGATGTTTTGGTGGCCCTTTTCTGGTATTGACATCCGAAATTTGGATAACCCCAACTGGGAATCGGTACCCACTCTGATAATTATGGAGATTATAGGATTGGCAGCAGTAGCTTACTCCGTAAAAACATATAAGCTCTTTGGCAAAGACGAACGGTCTTTGTTCTTCACAAAAGGCCATATCAAAAGAGCGAATATGAGTCAGAAAGAATAACCTATGGGGCTACTAACGTTACTGCGACACGGGGAGACGGACTATAACGCAAAGTCACTTTTTCAGGGGCGTGTAGACGAACCTCTTAACGCAGTAGGTGAAGAACAGGCCAAACGAGCGGCTGCATCCATTGGAAAAGTTGACAGGGTTATAACGAGCCCTCTTCAGAGGGCGCAAAAAACTGCTGAAGCTTTCGGGATTTTACCTGAGGTAGATGAGCAATGGATTGAATGCAATTTTGGAGAGTGGGAGGGGCATCCCATATCATCCATCGATTCTGACAAATGGGAGAGATACAAAACAGATCTAAGTTATAAACCACCCGGCGGTGAATCGATTCAAGAGGTGAACCAAAGAGTTTTCACGTCACTCGAGAACTTCTCCATCGGTGAAGAGGAACACCTTCTTGTAGTAACCCATACACTGCCAATAAAGTCGGCATTTCACTGGGTTCTCGGAGTTGAAATTCCTGTTTTAAGAACCCGCCTCTCAACCGCATCATATACTCAAATCGGTTTCTTCGGAGATGAACGAATCCTCCTCAACTTCAACGTAACTTCCTAGAGAACTTAGGTAAAAGAAATTTAACTAAAGCAGGTTTTAGGAAGTTTCTTACTAGCGACCCCAACGAGAAGACGATCCGTTCTAATCTATAGGAAAGACTCGTATGTAATCGAATAACTGTGGCGGTTAAAGGAACGGAATGAAGACTAATCTATTTGATGGCTTTCGAACCAAGAAGGTCTTTTTTCTGCTTTCTACTTCATTGCTTATCAGCGCATGTAGCACAGGGGAAATGGAATTTAGTGTAAGTGAGCAAGCACTTAAAGAGAGTCCCAGCCAGGCCCAGTTAACGGAATCTCAAAATTCAAGCCAAGATGAAAACGTCGAAGAGGACACCCCTCAGCAAAACGTAATCCCAGAAAATCCAGTTCAAGAAACTACGCAGCCAATTCCAGAAAAAAAAGAAAATGCAGCTGATGCAGAGTTAGATTGCTCGCAAGAAACTCCACCAAATATTTCCTATTGGCCCTATAGATCGCCCTATGGAGATGCCCAAAACCTCCTCATGAAAGACGCAAGACTTGGGGCGCATTTCGACTTTGATAGATTTGTTCTGGAGTTCGAGTCAAACCTCTCTGGCAATATTGAGGGCCCCCCTGACAGTTACTCCATACAGTGGGTTTCCCAACCGCCTATCCAATTTGGCAGCGGGCAAAGCATTGAGGTCCAAGGACCTGAATATCTCGAGATTCTCCTTCATGCCTATGCATATAGCAGAGGCTCAATCCCATCTGAATATTCAGGCCTTACAGAAATTCAAGCAACGGGAACGATTAATGTCATTGAAGCGGTATTTGGGGGAGAGGTAGAAGGCAAATTGGTTTGGGCTATTGGCGCAAAGAATAGGACAGGCTTCCGAGTCCTTGAGATTCCTGATCCTCCTCGTCTGGTTATCGATATCTGTACATCCGTAAGTGATTAAAGACAACCGCGAGAGCCGGTAAGTTCATGAAAGTTAGAGAATTACATCTTCCTTTTTACGTAGGCGGTTTCATGGGGCCTTTTGGGGCAACTGTAATCCTTCCAATGTTCCCCGAGCTTCGACGTAGCTTCAATGTATCCTCCCAAGCAATTGGGTGGGGCTTTACCGCCTACCTCCTTCCATTTGCGCTTCTCTTATTAGTTTCAGGAACGCTTGGTGAGCGATGGGGAAGGCAACGGACCGTTAGGGCGACCTACCTTCTATACACGCTCGCGTCGGTATTATGCGCAGTATCACCTAGCATCACTATGTTCTTATTTGCTCGAAGTCTTCAAGGAATCGCCACAGCATTTATCACTCCCTTACTTTTGTCTGGGCTAGCCGAAATGGTTCCACCAGAACACTTTGGAAGACAGGTCGGAATTTATTCTAGTTTTCAAGCGTTAGGGGTAGGATTGGCTCCGATCGTGGGTGGTATCGCTGCCGATACCTCGTGGGAAGCGGCTTTTTGGGGAACGGCTGCAGTTTCATTTGTTCTTTCGCTTTTCCCACCAACTGGGCAACCGAGAGACGAAGCGAATCTACCTTCTTTGCGTAATCTACTCCAAGGCCGAATTCTGCGAATCGGACTCGCAACACTAGCTGTAGCCGCAGGGCCAATGGGTGTAAATATACTTGTCGCTGTTGCCGCTCGGGATAAGTTTAATGTCTCCGGATCCCAAGCTGGACTGATTCTGCTTGTCGGCGCAGCTTCTATGTTTCTCCTCGGTCCCTTCTGGGGAAGAACAATAGATCGCCTAGGCTCTCGAAAATCATCGTTGCTGGCCGCAGGCGCGGTAACTACCTTTTCTTCTTTGCTCTTTATTGCGTCAAGTCCATTGATGCTAGCTATCCTATGGTTTTTTGCAGGAGGAATGGTCGGATACATGTCTGTTGTCCTTCAGGCGCTCGGTGCAACAGAAGCCCCCAATAACCGAGGAGGAACCCTATCATTTATACTTTCATTTAGATTTCTAGGAACCGGAATCCTTCCCGTCCTGTGGATACCTGTTCTAGAAACATCGTACGAAGCAGCTATTCTTGGATCATCGGCACTCGGATTGATAGCAATTTACTTGCTGATGAGGAATTGACCTAGAAGGGTCCTTCCACATAGCTTTATCTGTGAGGTAAATGTGGCTTTTTTCGAAAACGGTGATTCAAAAATATTCTACGAAGTCGAAGGTGAAGGAACTCCCGTTCTACTTCTAGCCCCAGGAGGAATGCGATCTGCAAACACTCTTTGGGAGAATATGCCATGGAACCCGCGCAAATCTCTTATCAAAAAGTTTAAATTGATCGGCATGGATCAGCGCAATGCTGGAAAGTCCGAAGCCCCGATCAATCCAACTGATGGATGGAGCCAGTACACGTTGGACCAACTAGCTCTTTTGGATCATTTGGATATTGAGAAATGTCACCTAGTTGGCATGTGCATTGGTGGACCATTCATAGCCGGACTACTTAAAGCAGCGCCACACCGTTTTCTGTCAGCCGTGATGCTTCAGCCGGTAGGTATCGATGGGAACCGAGAAGCATTTTACGATATGTTCGATAACTGGGCGGATGCCCTACCCAGTGGCGTAGAAGAAGAAACACTAAAAAAATTTAGAGGGAATATGTGGGATGGGGAATTCTTACTTACAGTGTCGGAAGAAGACGTTGCCCAATTTACACTCCCTATGCTGGTCCTAATGGGAGATGACCTTTATCACCCACAGATTACATCAAGAAAGATAGCTGACCTTGCTCCTTCTGTCACGCTTGTTGAACACTGGAAAAGTCCAGAAATCCTTCAAAAAACTGATTTAACGATCCGGTCTTTTTTGTTCGAACACTCATAGATACCCGAGCAAAAGTGAATCAGCCCATTACTCGCGCAGCCTGGTATATCCTAGCGATTTCAGTTTTCGCCATGATCCTCCTTCCAGCAGCATTGACTGGGACAACCATCGCTTTCCCAGAGATCGAGCTAGATTTCGGGTCGAATCGAGCTACCTTGTCTTGGATACTTTCGGGCTATGCAATTACAACTGCAGCGTTTACCCTCCTTGGAGGGCAGCTATCAGACCGGCTCGGTTCTCAACGAATGTTCACAAGGGGAATGCTGCTTTTTTTCTTTGGGGCACTAGTTTGTACATTCTCACCTAACGTAAGTTTTCTGATAGCTGGTCGCACTATGCAGGGAATAGGTGCAGCAATCTATGCTCCCTCGTCTTTGGCAATGGTCCTTTTACGATTCCATAAAACCCATCACCCTTTAGCGATAGGAATATGGGCGGCATCGGTTCCTATAGGGTCTGCTTTATCACCAACATTCGCCTCATTGATTCTTGAGATCGCGGATTGGCGTTGGATGTTCGCAGTGCAAACAATTGGCGCGGCAGCGGTAGTCATCGCAATAGCACTCCATAAAACAAAAGAGATCTCAGCAGAAATTATCAATACTGGGTCGTTAGATATTCTTGGAATCCCGATAGGAACTGCTGCAATAGGGTGTCTTGCATTAGGAATCGTACAAGGACCCAGATGGGGTTGGATGAGTTGGGGAACCATTCTTGCGTTTATCGCTTCAGCGACTTTTTTCCCAATCTTCCTTTACCGAAATAAAGGCCAACCAGTACCTCTAATTGACTTCAAACTTTTCTCGATCCCAACCTTCACTACTGCAAACGCTGTTTCTTTGGGCGTGTCATTAGTGGGTTCTTCAGTTTGGCTTCTATGGCCAATACACCTATCAACTGTTTGGGAGTACTCTCAGATTCAAATCGGTCTAGCGATTACTCCTACTCCGCTTTTAGCGGGAGTTGTTTCGATCGGAACTGGCCGCTGGGTCCAAAATTACGGCTACCGAGGGATACTTCTAGTAGGGACAGCGCTACTGATAGCAGCAAATTGTTGGTTCATTTCATTTTACGGATCTGATATAAACTACTGGGGAAATATGTTTCCTGGATTGTTTTTGTATGGAGTAGCAATGGGGTTGACCTTCGCTCCGCTAAATAGCGCTGCGCTTTCAGAAGTACCTGAACAAGTCTATGGCAGAGCAAATGCCACATTCCTTACGGGAAGGGCAATGTGCTCTGCTGTAGGCATCGCCATACTCGTCGCGATTATAGGAGACTCAGTAGGGGTAGGTGCCCTTCCAGCATTCCGTAACGCCTTTGTCTTCCTTGCAGCAGTATCAACGTTGTCGTTTCTCATGGTTGGTGCTTTGTGGCCCAAAAGAGCTAAAAAGTCAGCAGATTGAAAGTAGGTGAGTTGGCCTATAGGCGGGGTTCTGTTCAGGAATCTATTTCTATATTTTCCCTTGATGACTATCCATCTATGCGGTCCACCTGGGAACTGTACCATTTCTAGTAACCGGGACGAACGACCCATGTTCCACACTTGACCTTGCTCCGAGTGGAGGTTGCCTAGCCACCCGAATCGCTTCGAATGCTGGTGCGCTCTTACCGCACCCTTTCACCCTTACCTGTTCCATATTTCTATGACCATCGGCGGTTTACTCTCTGTTGCCCTAATCGACAGATCACTCCATCCTGACTCTCATCAGCACTCTGTTCATTGGAGCCCCGACCTTCCTCAACATAAATAAATATGCTGCAGCCATCCGGCCAACTCACCATTTCCCATTTTTACGCCAAAAGACGAAAAGCACAACATTCTGACTTCGAGAACCTAACAACACAAATAAATCTAAATTTAAAAAATTCCTGCTCTGAGTATTCTTAACGTCTAGTAAGTGCTATTTTTCTAAGTAGACCATTGTGGTTTTCGCAGCAACACAGCAAAGAGCCACACCTACAAGATTTGGAGAATTTCTTATGACTGCACCAGAAGATTTAACGGTTGCAAATTTTGGGCCTTTACTTTCACTTGTTGGAACATGGGAAGGGCACGGAGGTGTTGACTTCTCCTACCACCACGAAGAAGGCGAAACTGGCAATACCAGCTATTTTGAGCGAGTAACATTCTCAACTTTTGGCCCAGTTGACAATGGTAACCAACATCTCTATGGATTGGACTACCGGATGGCAGCCTGGAGATCTGACGAGCTCGATCAAGACCCATTTCATACCGAGATCGGATATTGGCTATATGACCCTGAAGCAAAGCAGATCATGCGCTGTTTCATGGTTCCGAGAGGGACAGTTGTTATCGCAGGAGGAGAATGCGAAGCTGACGCTACCTCATTTAACATGTCAGCAGAGCTCGGTTCGACAACCTACGGAATTCTACAGAACAAGTATCTTGCAGAAAATGCATCAACGGTAGAGTACACACTCAGTATCAACATCGGAGAAAATGAATGGTCCTACGAAGAAGACTCAGTTCTAAAGATGTCGATCCAAGATGAGCTTCTGCATCATACCGATACCAACACGCTAACGCGAGTGGCTGATTAGCAACTTCTAGGATGTAATGCCGATTCCCAAAGGCAAGCAAAAACATTAGCTTTGGTAAATGCTTTGACTTATTGAATTTCAAGGCAATACTAAAAACATGCCAGAACAAAAATTCGAGAATTGGCCTATCGTTCTTGCAGGTCTTTCTGAAGGTCGAGATTTAGACTCAAAGACAGCCGAAACTGTCCTCATGTCAGTTCTAAATGGAGAAGCTACAGATGCACAACTTGCTGCGTTCCTTGTAGCGCTTCGACAAAAGGGAGAAACAGTCGATGAGCTCAGCGGGCTTGTTCACGCTATGCGTTCCGCATGTATACCGATCAGCTGCCCGCCTGAGACTATTGACTTAGTCGGAGCTGGAGGGTCTCCAATGGGTCAAAAAGCTGCACTAAACGTTTCGACAATCGCTTCATTTGTCGCTGCTGGAGCAGGGGCAAAAGTCTGTAAACACGGAAACAGAAAGGCATCATCTACTTCGGGTTCATTTGACCTACTCGAAGAGCTTTCTATTGCTGCCGAGTTAGCTCCAGAACAGGTCGCACGTTGCGTCGAAGAGGTGGGAGTGGGCTTCGCATATGCGCGCTCATTCCATCCGGCAATGCGTTACGCCAGTCAAGTACGTGTGGAATTAGGCATCCCCACAGTATTCAACTTATTAGGACCTCTCTCTCATCCAGCATCACTTACGCGTCAAGTTATCGGCGTTCCTGTTGAAGCGACAGGAAAACAAATGGCCGAAGTCCTTAAAGTAACCGGAACAGAATTAGCTATGGTTGTCACAGGAGATGGTGGTTTAGACGAGCTATCGATCACAGGACCCAACACCATCCACACTGTTACCCCTGATGGCATTACAACCTCACAAGTTTCGCCAGAAGAAGTCGGTATAAAGAGAGCGACCGAAGAAGAGATCCACGGAGGCGACCCCAAGACAAATGCCCAGATTGCATTCCAAGTTCTTCAGGGTGAGCCTGGCCCTAAACGAGATATTATTGCTTTAAACGCCGGCGCAGGACTACTCGTCGCCGGGATCGCCGAAAATCTTGTCGATGGAGTTGAAAGAGCAAACGCTGCTATTGACTCCGGAGCTGCTCTCAAATGTCTGAGCGACCTACAAATACTTACAAAGAACATGAGTGAGGATGACTAAAACCAGACGATATAAATGCCTAGCATGTGGGAACCTAACACGATTCGATGTCATACGGACAGAGAGAGTACGCGAATTTCATCACTTCACCACTGGTGGTGAACTAGAAATTGAAGATGCAGAAACGTTGGAAGAAACCATCGAGTCTTCAATTTGCAGATGGTGCGAAAGCAGTAAAGACGTAGTTGAAATATAGATACTTTCCATCGGGTTATCTCAAAAAACTGTCACACCTTACATATACCATCCAATCATGGAAGAAAACTACATATCTATTGATTGCAGAACATGCATTATGAAAGACACAGTTACATGCTCAGATTGCATCGTAACTTACATCTGTGACCGTAAATCTGAAGAAGTAGTTGTCATTAGCATGGAAGAATGGCGTTCTATGCGTTCTTTGAATAAGGCTGGGCTGCTGCCAGAGTTACAACATAAACAATGTGAAAACTCTATGTACTAATACTGCAAATAATACAAAATATCTGCGACTATTAAACAATGCCTTCAATGCCTACGGTCACAGAGCTACGGAAAGCCGGTACAGATAATGGCCTGGACTCTATAGGATTTGCCAAAGCAGAAGTTTTCACTTCCACAAAGAGAGACCTAGTTGAACGAAAACGAAAAGGTCTACATGGGGGTATGCAATTTACCTATCGAAACCCAGAACGTTCAACGGATCCAACTCAAACTCTAGTGGGAGCTGAAACATTAGTCGTTGGAGCTCGATCCTACTGGCGCAAGCGTCCAAAGGTAGCGAATAGTGATGAGCCGCTAGGAAAAGTAGCTCTATATGCTCTTGAGGACCACTACCAGCTATTACGGGACGGCTTGGAGGCAATCGTTCAGCTTCTAGACCAGCATGGCTTCAATTCAAGAATTCTCATAGATGACAATGCTCTCGTTGATCGCGAAGCAGCTTATCGAGCCGGTATCGGCTGGGACGGAAAGAACACCAACCTTTTACTTCCGAACCGAGGAAGTTGGTTCGTTTTGGGATCAATTATCACAGATGCAAAATTTCCTCCTGACATTCCAGAAGAAAGAGGATGTGGCACATGTTCGCGATGTATTCCAGCTTGTCCAACCGAGGCAATTACTGCTCCGGGAATTTTAGACGCTAACAAATGCTTAGCTTGGCTTCTGCAATCAGAAGGCCAGTT
>MDSZ01209031.1_pt1 | contig 11875 bp, 8 predicted proteins | sample 811201 | NCBI WGS metagenome assembly MDSZ01 (sample SAMN05326647, study PRJNA326480) | marine metagenome | isolation source: seawater | place: Indian Ocean: North | collected 2010 | reverse complement strand
TTTTTTTGTTTCTGAACCACATAAACATTTTTTAGGGAAAATAAATTTTTTACTTTCATTATTACGAAGTGATTTATCAACGGAAACCACCTGTGGAATAACGTCACCAGCTCTTTGAATAATGATGGTATCTCCAATTCTTATATCTTTTCTAATAATTTCATCTTCATTATGAAGACTCGCCTTCGAAATGACTACTCCACCTAATGTTATTTGTTTTAATTTGGCCACGGGAGTTAAAGAACCGGTTCTTCCTACTTGAATATCAATTCCAGTAACTTTTGTTTGACCTTTTTGAGAAGGAAGTTTTTGAGCAATGGCCCATCTTGGTGATCGAGAAACATTGCCTAAACGTTTTTGAAACCCCAAATCATTTATTTTATGAACTACACCATCTATGTCATAATCTAAGGTAGATCTTAACTCAGAGATTTCATCAAAATAATTAATATTATCCTCAAGACTATCAAATTTTTTAGATAAAATATTAATGGGTAGCCCATATTGTTGAAGTTTAGTCAGGGTTTCCCAATGGGTATCAGAAAATTTCTCAGATACAAATCCAACATCGTAAGCAAAAAAATTCAAATTTCTCTCTTCAGTCACTCTGGGGTCTTTTTGTCTTAATGATCCTGCTGCTGCATTTCTAGGATTTGCAAATAATTTTAATTTTAAATTCTTCAAAGTAGAGTTTAATTTTTGAAAATTATTTTTTTTCATAAAAATTTCACCCCTGACTTCTAAAACTTTTGGTTCGTCTGATGTTAAAGATTGAGGGATATCTTTAATTGTTTTAGCGTTTAATAAAACATCCTCACCTTCAAAACCATTTCCTCTTGTTGCAGCTTGGACTAATGACCCATTTTCATATCTAATAGATATAGATAAACCATCAATTTTGGGTTCTGAAATTAGTTCAATTTTGTCATTAGTTTTTAGTGATAAGTACTTTCTTATTCTTTCATCAAATTCTAAGATGTCATTATTATTAAATGCATTTGATAATGATAACATTGGGATTTGATGTTTTATTTTACCAAATATTGTAGAGGGTTTCTCACCAATTTTATTTAAAACATCTAAATTAAGATTGTATTCAGGAAACTTTTTATAAATTTCGATCGTTTCTTTTCTTAAATTATCATATTCTTCATCACTAATTTCTGGATCGTTCTTATTGTAATATAAAAAATTATGATATTGAATTAGTTCTGATAATTTTTCCCACTGGTTAATTACTGAATCTTTATTTATTTTTTTTTTATTTTGATTGTTATCCATGTTCTTTTCTTATTAATATTTTTGCAGCTTCTCTAGCTTGATCAGTAATATGTTCCCCAGACAACATTCTAGCAATTTCTTCTATTCTATTAGTATTAGAAAGTTTATGACAATTAGTTTCTTGTTTTCCCTTATTTATTTTTTTAGTAATAATATAATGATTTTGTCCTAATGCAGCGACTTGAGGCGAATGGGTGATAACAATAGTTTGGTTTTTTTCTCCTAGTATCTTTAACTTATTACCTACAGCATTTGCTGTTTGACCACCAACCCCACTATCTACTTCATCAAAAATTAATAATTTAGAATTCTCGATATTTGACATTACAACTTTTATAGCTAATAAGAATCTTGAAAGTTCACCACCTGAAGCTATTTTATTAATTGGCATAAAATCTTGTTCAGGATTCGTTACTACTTCAAACTTAACATCATCTATCCCTTTTTGACTCCAAGAATCTTCTGGTAATATATTTACTTGGGTTCTAAATAGAGCTTGATCTAGTTTAAGTGGTTTTAACTCTTCCTTTATTGAACTGTCTAAAATCTTTGAAAAATGTTTTCTTTTCAAACTAAGTTCCTGAGCAGCTTTCAAGTATTCATTTTTTGCAATCTTATAATCATGTTGTTTTTGTTCAATCAAACTATCAAAATCTTCATGAATAAGTATTTCATTTTTAATTTTTTCCAACTGGTTGCTTAATTCATTTGGTGAGGTATCTAATCGTCTTGCTATGGATCTTAATTCAAAAAGCCTGTCATCAACTAAATCAAGATCCTTTGAAGTATTCTCTATTGATGAAGAAATGTTTAGAATTAGATTTATTGCTTCCTCAAGCTCATTATATGAAATATTCAATGAATTAATAATTGGTTCTATTAACTTTGATGACTGGCCAATCTTTTCTAGCCCAGCAAGAGAGTTTACGATCAGTTGTCTAGCTGATGAAATTGATCCATCAAGGTTTTCATGAGCTTGATTTAAAGTTTCAATTAATTTTGCAGAGTTAGAAATTATTTCTCTTTTTTGAAGTAGTTCTTTTTCTTCATTTATTTTAGGATTAATTTTATTTAGTACTTCGAGATTTTCAGTTAGTTCCTCATAATTTTTATATTTTTCATATTTTTTTTTCTGAAAATCTTTTAACTCATTTTCTTTTTCTTTCATTAAAAAGAATGTATTTTGAACTTGATCATTTAAAATTTGCAAATTACCAAAACCATCAAGTAAATAAAGATGTGTTTTAGAATCAAGTAATTCGTGATTATCAAATTGACCTTGAATTTCTGCTAAAGAAAAACCTATTTTCCTCAAGGCATTAACACTTACTGGTAAATCATTGATAAATGCTCGCGATTTCCCATCTTTAGATATTATTCGCTTCAAAATTATTTCATCATTGGCCTCTATTCCTAAATCGTCTAGTGATTCAAAAATTAAACTATTTTTATCTAAAATAAAGACAGCAGAAACTACAGCTTTGTTACTTTGGTTTCCTATTAGTTCAAAATTAGCTCTAGCTCCTAAAGCTAAACCTAATCCCTCAAGTAAAATCGATTTTCCAGATCCAGTTTCACCAGTTAAGACTGTTAAATCATTAGAAAACTCAATTTTGATACTATTTATTAAAACAATATTTTGAATAAATAAGTTTTTTAACATTATTCAAAGATTGAAGTGAAGATTTTAAAAAAACCTGAATTGTTATTCTCTTTTTTTAAACTTTCCTTAGAGTTATTGAAATATTTAGGTAATTTTTTAACCCACTCTGAATTAGGAAAATTATAAATTAAAACTGATGCAGATCTCTCTGCTTCTTCTTTTGCTCCTAATGCTAAATAGCATTCAGATAATCTTAACAATGCTTCTGGAGTTTGATCGGTGGTTTCATAATTATCAATTACTATTTTAAACCTTCTTATTGCAGCAGAAAATTGTTTTTGGCTTTGATAAAACCTTCCAATAGCCATTTGTTTGCCGGCGATATTACTCCGAGCTAATTCAATTTTAAGCTTTGCTTCTCTAGCATAATCGCTATCAGGATATAGTTTTATTAAATTTTCAAATGACTCTTTTGCTTTAAAAGTCATTTTTGAATCTCTTTCAACATCAATTATTCTTTCATAATAACTCATTCCTATCAAATAATAGGCATATGGTGTTAAGTCATGTGTAGGATGGTTTTTTATAAACCTTTCAGCAGATAGAATGGCTGCATCGTACTTATTAACTTCATAATAAACCCAGGCTGACATCACTTTTGCTTTAACTGCCCAGTGTGAATATGGATAATCTTTTTCAATTTTTTCAAATAAATCAGCAGATTGCAAATAATTTTCATTATTTGCTTCTTTAATCGCTTTGTTATAAGATTCCTCTGCACTAAGTTGCAGTTCTTCAACAGGTTTTTGAGAACAACTAGAGAAGAAAATCAACAATATGGTCGTAATGATTGTCTTTGAATAGTTCATAAAATTCTTTGACATTTTAAATAATACCTAAACATACTTTTGCAATATAATTAATTATATAATAAATATTGAAAAAAAAAAATTAAAAATAAAATTTGAGTTTTATGCTAAAGCAGCAATAGGTACGTTATCTATAAGATTTTCAGTAAAATTTGAAACCTCAGTCTTTTCCCAATTTTGGGGGTTGCTAAAAATAGCATGCATAAGCTTATTATTTAATTCATGCCCAGTTTTATAAGCAAAGATTTTACCTCTTATTCTGTGACCAGACATAAATATATCACCCATACAGTCTAAAACTTTATGACGAACTGGTTCATCACTATACCTAAGTCCTTCTTTACTTATAATTTTATCTCCATGAAATACTAAAGCATTATTAATTGAAGCACCTAATGCATAGCCTTGATTCCTTAATACTTCAGCATGTTCTTTAAATCCGTATGTTCTGGCGGAAGCTATTTGGTTTTCAAATGAGTTGCCTTCTAAAGTAAATCTGTATTTTTGATTTTTTATTGCTTTACTATCATGATCAATTTCCATATTAATTTCAAAACTATGGCATGGTTCTATAGAAATAAATTTATCGTTTTGATTGATAGTTACTTTTTTAAGTATATTTATAATTTTTCTTTTTTCCGGTAATATTTTTACTCCAGCTTTTTTAAAAGAGTTTATATATGAAAGTGAAGATCCGTCTAAAATTGGCGTTTCTGGACAATTTATTTCAACCATAGCATTATCAATTCCATATCCCATGAAAGCTGCCATCAAATGCTCTACAGTGCTTACTGAAACATTGAAATCATTTGTTAATCTTGTGCAAAGTTTCGTGTCTGAAACATTTTTAAAATTGGCCTTAATTAAATTTAAATGCTTACTAAGATCAGTTCTTATAAAATTTATTCCTGAATTTGCTTCAGCAGGTAATATTCTAAGATTTGAAGTATGACCATTGTGTAAAGCAATTCCAGAAAAAGTAACAATATTCTGCAATGTAGTTTGATAATTTTCGTCAGGTGTGTTTGACATATTCACCTTTTTTAACTCACTAATAATTTAATATTTATAAAATAATTATTAGTGAGTTAATAATGACTTTTAGTTACAAATTGTTACAACTGAGTTTACTTCAATTAGCTTGTCTTCTTAGAAAAGCGGGTATTTCTAATACTGTGCTGTCGATTTCTTCATTTACTACATCCATTTCTGTTTGTTTAGTATCAGAACTGTTCTTTTTTTCTATAAATGCAGGTTCTTTTATGTTATTATTTTCTCCTTTATCAAGTATCGTATTTTGATCTTTTTGTGACCAAAAACCTGTAATTCTATCAATTAAACCAGTGTTTTTTAAATTATCATTTTTATGATCTTTTAATTTTGTGTAATCCATAACCTTTTCTGAAATTAGAATATCTTCAGAAATTTTGCTTTCCTCAGTTTTAGCTGGTTCTTGAAGGAAAAAATCATCTTTTGATTGATGTTCTGCTATCACATTCTCTTTAATTTCTAAATCAACTGTTTTTTGATTATTTGTATCGAACTTAACTTCTGAATTTGAATCAAATAAACTTTGATTCAAAGAATTATTAAGCTCTATATTTTTATTTTTACTATTATTATCTGGCAATTCATCAAGATTATTATCTGAAGAAATTTTAGAGGATAAATTTTCTAAATCCTCTTTATTTTTTTCATCTTTAAATAAATCTTTTTTAACCTCAATATTCTCATTCAACAACTCTTGATGATTAGTTTCTTTTAAATCATTGGGTTGGTTATTTTGATTAATATAAAAGGTGTTATCAACTTTGAAAGTGGGTTCACTAATTTTAGTAGTTTGATTGACAACTTCTTCATGTATACCTGTAGCTACTACTGATACGCGCATTGACCCTTCTAAACTATCATCAAATGCAGATCCAAAAATAATATTTGCATTAGGATCGATTTCTTTCCTAATGTGATTGGCGGCTTCATCAACTTCAAATAAAGTCATATCTTTGCCTCCGGTTATGTTTATTAAGACTGCTTTTGCTCCTTTAAGTGTCATTTCATCCAATAAAGGGTTGTTTATTGCTGAGTTCGCCGCATCTATGGATCTATTTTCTCCTGATGCATCTCCTGTCCCCATCATAGCTTTGCCCATTTCGCCCATAACAGTTTTAATATCAGCAAAATCAAGATTTATCATGCCTTCCTTAACCATTAAATCTGTTACACCACATACTCCTTGTCTGAGAACATTGTCTGCCATATTAAATGCTTCTGCAAACCCTGTTTTTTCATTAGCAAGCTTGAACAAGTTTTGGTTGGGTATAACAATTAGTGTATCAGAATGTTTTTGAATTTCTTCCAATCCATTTTCAGCAACTCTTTTTCTATGTTCTCCTTCAAATGCAAATGGTTTAGTGACAACACAAACTGTCAGTATTCCTCTTTCACGAGTTGCTTGTGCAATAACAGGCGCTGCACCTGTTCCTGTTCCTCCGCCTAAACCAGCAGTGATAAATACCATATTGCTATCGTCAAGTTCAGACATAATTTCTTCCATTGACTCTTCTGCAGCTGCTTTACCAATATCAGGTCTTGAGCCTGCACCTAATCCTGATGTAACAGATTGACCAAGTTGAATTTTCCTACTTGTTAATGAATTAGCTAATGCCTGACCATCAGTATTTGCTACTACAAACTCTACTCCTTCAAGCTTAGATTCAATCATATTATTTACAGCATTTCCTCCAGCACCACCAACACCAATAATAGTGATTTTGGGTTTTAGTTCTTTCATATTTTCGGGTATCGCAATATTTAACATTTTATTCTCCTTTTAAAATAAATTATTAAGTTAAATTTTATAATTCTAATTTTTCAATTTAGCTTGTTATATGAAATTTTCATTTCTCGTTGCTTTAAACATAAGTTTCTAACCATTGATAAATTTTATATAGGCCTCCCATATTTTTTTGAGTTTTGATAAATTTCAGGTTTTCTGTGTAGGACTTTTTGAAATACAATTCTGAGTATATTGATCCCACTATAGAAGTAAAAAAGGGGTTGAAAGCAGCATCAGGCATGCCTTCAATTCTTATTGGTTTTCCTATTCTAATATGTCTAGCAATTTTGTCAGAAGCAATTTCAGGCAAACCTGTTATTAAACTACCTCCTCCAGTAAAAACAACTTTTGTTAGGGGAATATTATTCAACTTATATGAATTGAGTTTTAAGCTAATCAACTCGAGAATTTCCAACACTCGAGATTTAATAATTTCATTCAATAAACCAGAAGAAACTGATTGAACCAAGTTTGAGGGATCATCTCCTAATGTAGGAATATTAATTGTTTCAAATGAATTGAATGAAGATAACAAGTTTCCATTTAAGACTTTTACTCTTTCTGCATCAATTAATGGTGAAGCTAATCCAGAAGCTATGTCCTTTGATATATGGTTACCACCAATCGGAATTTCAAAAGAGTAATTTAAACATTTATCTATGAAAATTCCTACACTACTTGTGCTTGCTCCTAAATCAATAACAACTGCTCCTAAATTTTTTTCTTCACTTAGAAGACATCCAATACCATTGGCTAAAGAAGAAGAGATAAATTTTTTAACTTTTATATGATTTTTTTCAATAACCCTTGCAACATTACTTAATGCGGATTCTCTAATTGAACAAATGTTAATTTCGGCATAAAGCTTGTCTGCTATCATTCCTATAGGGTTTCTTATTGGAGAACTGCCATCAATTTTATATCTTATTGGAATAGCATGTAAGATAGATCTATTGTCTAAAGAAGCATTTTTAATTGTATTATTTAGTAATCTTTGAATATCCCATTCATTTATATCATTCCCGGCAACAGATATTTCAGAAGAAAATATTTCGGAGTATTGTTCTCCACCATTTAAAACTATTATGGCATCATTTATTGATATTCCTGCCATCTTTTCCGCAGTTGATATTGCATTGCCAATACACAAAGATAGTTTTTCTGCATCAGTTACTGTTCCAGAATCAAAGCCAATACTTGCATGTTGACCAAATCCAATAACTTTTATTTTATTGTGCTCATTAGATTTTGAACAAATTAGACATGCAACTTTAGATGAACCTATATCTATACATGTAATCAAAGGGTTTTCTTTATTTTTTCTAAATGTATTAAAAATATTTTTCATAACGTTAAATGACCTTAAAGTTTCTTCGTTGGTTCAATTATTATTTTTTCTTGATGTCTTAAATCGATAGAGTAAATGTCTCTAGAAATGATAGAATTATATCTGTCTATTTCTGCGAGTTTTGACCATACTTCTTCGGTGTTTTTTTCAGGAAGTTTGATTTTAACTCCAGATCTTAAATGAACATCCCATCGTCTTTTAGATATAAAACTAATAGCCCAAACTTGATGAAATAAAGAAGGTTCGGAACTAAGAATATTAAGAGTCTTAGCAGCATGTAATTCTGCATCTTCACCTTTCACAACAGGTAAATAATTGAATAAACCATTTGATCTAATTATTATATTTCCACTCGGCGAAATAACAAAATGATCATTATTTTTTTGAAGAAGCGCTAGTGGTTCATATTCTTCTATCTTGACTAATAAAGTATTTGGCAAGCGCCTTTCAACGACCACATTTTTAATCCAACCAAGATTATAAATTTTTTCTTGAATGTTTATTAAGTCCAAGGAAAGAATAGGGGTTCCATAATAGACATTAATGGTATTTAAAAGAAGTTTAGTCTTGAGATTATTTCTTCCGATAACATGAATTTCTTTTAATTTAAGATCATCATTGAATGAAACTTTATTTAATAAGTTATTTTTAGATTCAATTAAAAAGCCCAGTGAGAATATTTTTTGATAAAAAGACCAGCTAATAATAACAATACTAATTAAAGTTATAGAAAAGAATAATTTACGAAAACTGAAAAGTTTTCTTGGTTTGTGATGGAACTCAAGACTATCTTTATCTGTAATAGAAAACCAACTAATCAATCGCATCTGGCTTTCTCCAAAATTTTTGAAATAAGTTCATTAAAAGAAATTCCACAGAATGACGCCTGCTCTGGTATTAAGGAAGTTTTAGTCATTCCTGGCTGAGTATTAATTTCTAGCATGAATAGATTAGAGTTTTTTTCATCATATCTAAAATCAGCTCTTATCACACCTCTACATTCTAGAAATCTAAATGCCTTTTCAGACCATTTGATAGCTTTTTCCTTTATCTTTTTTGGTATTTCTGCTGGGAGAATATGTTTGGATCCTCCTAACTCATACTTTGAAGTGTAATCATAAAAATTATCCTTTTCAGGTATAATTTCTGTTACACATAAAGCTTTTCCATCTAGAACTCCAACAGTCAATTCTTTTCCTGAAATATATTTTTCTGACATAAGCTCATCAGGATTAGACCAATAATCTTTTGGGACTTTGGAGTTGTCTTGAATAATCTTTATTCCTATGCTTGATCCTTCTGCTCTTGGTTTTATTACATATTTCCCTTTGTATTTTATTGCGGAAATACTCTTGTCAACCTTTAGTTTAACTCTCTCTGGGAATGATATCCCTTTATTTGACAATAAAAATTTAGCTGTGGGTTTGTCCATTGCAATGGAAGAAGCTTTAACGCCAGAATGGGTATATGGGAGATTAATAACGTTAAGTAACCCTTGGATACTTCCATTTTCTCCTACACCTCCATGAAGCGCATTAAAACAGACATCAATATTGAGATCATATAAGTTTTTTATTAAATTTTCGTCAATATCAATTTCAAAAACATCATGACCTAGCTGGGTCAAGGCTGCTTTACAGGCTTGCGAAGTATTTAAAGAAACTTCTCTTTCAGAAGTTTTGCCACCCATTAATAAACCTACCTTATGTTTCACATCTACCCTCAATATTTAAAAGATTTTTGCCTACCCTGTGAATTTCCCAGTAAAGCTTAACGCCACAAAAGTTAATAACTTTCTCTCTTACTAATTCTCCTAAATTTTCTATATCTGATGCTGTGGCAGAGCCATGATTTATTAAAAAATTACAATGTTTTTCAGAGACACTGGCTCCTCCAAATTTCAGTCCTCTGCATCCTGCTTTATCAATAAGTTCCCATGTTTTCATTCCTTGAGGATTTTTAAATGTTGAACCACCAGTTAAAACCCCTTGAGGCTGACTAATTACTCTATTTTGAATAATCTCTTTCATTTTACTCTTTATTTTGGCTTGACTACCTTTTTTGCCAATAAGTTTAGCTGAAACTACAATCCAATCATTGGGTAAATTAGTTTGTCTATAATTCATCTTAAGCTCAGAAGAATTTAAATAATGAAAAATTCCGTTACGGTCTAATGCTTCAACTTCAACAAGAATATCTTTTAATTCTCTTCCATAAGAGCCAGCATTCATTTTAATTGCTCCACCTATACTTCCAGGAATTCCAATAAGAAATTCAAATCCTTTAATAGAATTTTTTGCTGTGTTTCTTGCGACTTCCATATCCAAAACACCGGATTGTGCAGTAACAATATTATTATAGCATGAAATTTTTTTTAGTTTTCTTGTAGATATAACTACTCCTTCTATCCCGCCGTCCCTTATTAATAAGTTTGATCCAGCACCTATTGTTGTTATAGGAATAGTTTTTGGACAATGAATAAGGAATGTTTTTAATTCTGTGATATCTTGGGGAGTGAATAATACTTCAGCATTCCCTCCAACTTTGAACCATGTATATCTTTTCAATGGTTCTAAAAATAATAAAGAACTTTGATTAATTGGTATTTTGCTCAATTGATTTATCATTTTGGAACCATATACTGATTTAATTCTTCAACTAATGTGTTTGACCAATTAGTTATTGACCCAGCGCCAAGTAGGATAACGATGTCATCAGTCTCCGCAATTTCTGATATTTTCTCAGCTAATGATTTTGGATCATCTAGTTTGAAAACATTTTTATGACCGTGGTCAATAATTCCAGAAACAAGTTCATCTTTATTAAACCCTTTTATAGATTTTTCACCAGCTGTGAAAATGTCAGCAACAAAAACTATATCAGCATCGTTAAAACAACTACAAAAGTCTTCAAAAAGATCTTTTATTCTTGAGTATCTATGTGGTTGAACGATCGAAATAACTTTTTTATTATTAGCTAATTCTCTTGCAGCACTAAGAGCATATTTAATTTCAATTGGGTGATGACCATAATCATCTATTACTGTAATTCCTAAATCGCTTTTACCTTTAATTTCAAAGCGTCTCTTTACACCTTTAAACTCAGCCAAAGAGTTTCTTATTTGGTTTTCATCCATACCCATTTCTATTGCTACAGCAATACCGGCAAGACAATTAAGAATATTGTGGATACCAAGCATAGGAAGTTGAATATTGTGCCAAACTTTTCTTCTACAAATCATTCTATCAGATAAAATCAAATCAAAGGTTGATTTTCCGTTATCAAACTTTATCGATACAGCTCTAACATCAGCACTGGTTGACTGGCCGTAGGTTAATAATCGCCTATCTTTATTTAAGGGAATTAAATTTTGAACTACTGGATGATCTATGCAAAGTACTTTGAAACCATAAAAAGGAATAGATGCAATAAAATCCTGAAAAGCCTTTTCCAAATTTGAATATGATCCATGATAATCAAGATGCTCAGGATCTATATTTGTTAAAACTGCAACTGTAGGTGTAAGTTTATTAAATGAACCATCACTTTCATCTGCCTCCACAACCACCCAATCACCTTTGCCCAATCTGGCATTACTTTCCCAATGTTTGATAATACCTCCATTAATAACCGTGGGATCAAATCCACCTGAGTAAAGCAATGACGAGATTATTGAAGTCGTGGTCGTCTTTCCATGAGTTCCAGCAATTGCCACTGACCATTTCAACCTCATCAATTCACAAAGCATTTCAGAGCGATGGACGATAGGAATTTTTAATTCTTTAGCAGCTAGAAGTTCCTCATTATTTTCATTGATTGCAGAGGAAATAATTACAATTTTGGCATCCATGACATTGATTTTTTTATGACCAATTGAAATGTTTATACCCTTCTTTCTAAGTCTAATAACATTAGAATTTTCAGAAATGTCACTTCCA
>MDSZ01183641.1_pt1 | contig 11875 bp, 7 predicted proteins | sample 811201 | NCBI WGS metagenome assembly MDSZ01 (sample SAMN05326647, study PRJNA326480) | marine metagenome | isolation source: seawater | place: Indian Ocean: North | collected 2010 | reverse complement strand
TATCAAAATCCATAATAAATGGTTTATTCTCTATTTTTTGTCCAACAAGTAATTCACGAGAATTATCAGCAGTACTGAATGGATATCTCCATTCATTTTGTTGAGAAGTTTTTCCATCATTTGAAGCTTTATAACTATTGAATAAAATTAATTTGTTATTAATTATCATTGCATTTTTACCGTTATATACTCCAATACCCATTAACTGGCTATTAGATGCAATGTGCTCTATAATATCACCCTTATAATTTATTATTTGAATATCACCATACTTATTTTGAAAAATTAATTCTGGGAATTTATCTCCCAATAAATCCAGTGCTAATAGCTCACTATCTGCGCCAGCTGTTACTGGAAAACCATTTTTCAAATATAAATTATTATCGAATGCATATATGTTACCTTCAAGGTCTACCGCTAATATTTCAGCAATACCATCATTTTCAAGGTCAATTAATGATATGTTTCTATATTGACCAATATGAAATATCGATTCATTGATAACTATTCTATCTTTTAGGTGTAATATGGCTTCATTATTACTAGTGCTAAATGGGAAATTATTTTTTTCTAATTGATTTAATCCTAACTCATTAACTGAAAAGTAATTTTCACTTATTTGAATATTTACTTTATAGTTTTTACCATCTGCATTAACGAGCGATATGCTTTCTTTACTATTAATTATTTTCTTCCAACTAGAATAAAAGGATTTGGTTTTAGGATTGAATTCGAACCATTCTATAATACAATTTTCCTCTAGTTCAACTAAAGAGATCAAATGTGTATTTTTATCATCTTTTGCAACTATAAGGTCAATTAATTTTCTATTAATTTTAGATATTTTTTTAAAATCAATAAGATCGTCACTCCACCATAAAACGTCACCACCTCCAACAAAGTCTAAATCTCCATCTCTATCTACATCCCATTGAAACCTAATTGTTTTTTTCATATCATCAATTAGGATAATATCATAGTTGGATGAAAGATTGATTGTCATTGATTTATTAGCTTTTGGTATATCACTAATAATAAGGCCTGAATTTGCGCCAAGTTTTGATTTGGAATTTGGAAATGTATATGAAGAAAACGTCATGCTTCCTTTTGAATTTGCTCTAAAATATTCTTTATTTTCGGCGAACCACATATCTCCCCAGTATCCTGATGATGGATCTGTTAATAAATTTGATATATAACCGATATCCTGTGCCCCATCAGCTTCCTCAAGATCAATGCCACGATTTTCTCTTTCATCATTAATACTAAATGAATCAATACCTTCTTTGATCTTTTCCTCATCAATATGCCAAATCAGCAGTCCAGATCCAGGTAAACCAAGATTATAATTAGGGACTTGCGTTATAACACCATACTGATTTTTAACAACATCAGTAGAATCTATGAGAATCTTAATAAAAGATGGATAATCACCTGTATTTTCCCATACATAATATCTCGCTGAATCAATGCTCACTTTATCTCTGTACCAATTATTTCTATTTTCAATAAGAAAGTATTCATTTTTAGAAAATTGTTTTTTGTAAATGTGCCCTTCCTTACCACTTTCTAAGGTTATACTATTAAGATTTACATCATCATTAGGTAATTCCCATCCTGCATAAATCCTGGTCCATGCATCCGGTGGTGCAGGTATTATTCCACGACCATTATTTGAGCCTTGATCCATAAGAGAAAAAACACCAACTCCAGACTGACCTGTATTTATATCCCATAACGGAGGTAATCCAACAGCAAAACCTATCATCATTGCCCAAGTACCTGTAATACTATATTGAATATCACATGGTTCATCTAATAAACTTTGCAAAGAAGGATCCATAAGAGGAAAATTTTGTGATTCAGGAATAATAATACCACTCTCAATAATTGAATTACCTATCTGAATTGGTCCACCTAAATGTTTATTAACCATATTTTTATCTACAAATGTTGAGGGTATATCCTCTGGCGTAGGATCAAGAAAAGGTAAATTAAAATCTTGGCCAAGGCCTGGATGGATAATTGCTATAACGTCAAATCCAGATAAATCAATACCATCAGTATTAAAAGCTGCTAAGACAGCATCTTTTAATAATTGTGTAATTCTATATTCATGCTCATTTTTCTTACCCAATTCATTATAATAGTTCATAGGTCGTGAAATTTTATAACTAGATTGATCATTAATAGGAAAAATTGTTGAATTCATGATATCAATACCAAACTTACCAAAAGAAACATTTCTGAAATAATTATTTACTGCATGAATATGGGAATTGAAATAGTTAAAATCATGAGGAGTGGGATCAATCGTATATTGTCCACAAAAATTATTTTCTGAATAGTTGAAATCACCCGTCCCTGTGAATCCAGGATAATTACCTTTTTCAAAAGATATACGAATAAAAGCTATTTTCAGATTACCTGTTAACTGAGACTGTAAAGGGAAACAAACTAATATTAAAAGAGCAACCGCTCTTTTAATATACAATAGTGAAAGCATTATTTATTTTAATTAAAATAAAACATTCATGGAAAATCTCATGGTATTTGTTAATGGATGACCAGGTTCTCCAGAGGTATATCCAAAATCAAATCCATAATTTGAGAATCTCAATCCAACTCCAAAAGTTGGATTTGATATTTTTCCAGTTTTATCAAAATAATAACCACCTCTTAAAGCAAAGTAGGTAGAATACCAATATTCCATTCCAAAATTATGAACTAGTTTATCTAATTCGCCTTGAATTGAACGATCGTCGGCTGAGCCAACTTCCTTTTGCCCCCATTCATTATAAATACCCCAGTTTTTATCACCAAATTTTGCACCATATTTTGTAGCAGTATTTATCATTTCTTCAGTATCACGTTTTCCATTCCCATTCGCATCTCCGGCCCATTCCCATCCACCAATTTTTCTATCAGAGTCCTCTCCAGCTGGAGCACGATCGATGTCACCACCTAAGAGCCAATCATCAACCCATGAAGTAAAAATAGCTTTATAAAGAGGATCTTTATGTGCTGTTTCTAACTTACCATTTTTATTATAATTATTATTCTTAATACTCTCTTTGCCATTACTATCATATCCACCTATCAAGCCATCACCATCCCAATCCATATCGGGATATGATGCTACTAGTAGTTTGTCCACATCATAAACAATTTTAAAACTATTATTTTCATTTTTGAATGCTTCATATGCAAAACCAAAAGTTAAATTAGTAGGCTGAGGATCTGCTTGATCAGGATCAATAAAAGAAACTTTTGGACCAATATTTGTCATTGTAATTCCCATATCAATTTCGGGACGCAACCAACCTTTTTTCATATATCCAATATCAAAACCAAAGTCAGTTGATGTACCCTTACCCTTCTCAGCGCCTGTACCTAATTCAACTAGATGCTGATAGGATATCTTAGCATTTAACCCAAAAGAAGAAGATGAGGATAATTTTGAACTATAGGAGATTGCAGCTGCCATCATATAAGAGGTGAATTTACCCTGATATTGAGCATATTCATCCATTCTGACTTGCTCACCCAAATTTAAATAAATCAAATGACCACCAAGTGTACCTAGATTATCAAACTTTTTTCGATAGCCAAGAAATTCATAATACATGTCATCTGCTAAGTTTGGTAACCAGTTTACATGCATTATTGCTAATTCAGATCCATCTTGAAATGCTAAGCCAGCTGGGTTCCAATAACTAGCATATGCATCATTTGCAACAGCAACCTGAGCTTCACCCATGCCACCTGCGCGAGCGCCAGGTGAAATAAGTAGAAAAATTGAGCCAGCCTCACCTTGTGCCACAATTGGTGAGCTGCAAAGGAGCAGAAGTGCAGACACAATTGAATATATACGTTTCATAGTAGTCCTTTCCCACAACATTGGGATTTTATTTTATTGATGGAAGAAACGATTCAACCGTTAGCGTTTTATTAATAGCACTCCTGTTTATTTAATAAAAATTACCCTTTTATATAGAATTAAGGCAAGAAAATAGAAAATTATTATTTTCCAGGCCAAATTGATAGAATTGGTAAATAAGTAATAACAATTACACTAATTAGCATTACTATGAAAAATGGCAATGTTGATTTATATATTATTGGCATTGGCTTGTTAAAACGATAAGAAGATAAAAATAAATTCATCCCCACTGGTGGAGTTAAAAAACCCAACTCTAAATTCGCAATAAATATAATCGCTAGGTGTACTGGATCTATACCAAAATACAAACCTAAGGGAGTAATCAAAGGAACTACAATAATTATTGCAGAAAAAATGTCCATCATACATCCGACAGCAAGTAAAAAAATATTTAACATTAAAAGAAAAATAAGTTTTGATGAAATTGCTATTTTAGCCCACTCAAGTAATCGGAGTGGTATTTGAGCATCAACAAGATAACTTGTTAATCCCATAGCGACTCCAAGAATTATTAAAACTCCACCAATTAGTGTAGAACAATCTAAAATAATTCTTTTTATGTTTTTCCATTTAAGATCTTTATAAATGAATACCTCAACAATAAATACGTAGATGGTGACCAAGGATGCTGTCTCTACTAATGTTGTATATCCTCCAAAAATACCAAATAAAATCATTATTGGAATTATTACTTCCCATTTAGATTCATTTATAGCAGAAATAATTTTTTTAAAATTAAATTTTTCTCTAGATATAGATTGAACTTTTCCTTGCCAAATAGCCCATCCACCAATCATACCTACTCGAATTAACCCGGGGATTATACCCCCAAGAAATATTGACTTTATAGATATACCAGCTGTTACTCCATAAATTATAAGAGGTAAACTCGGTGGAAATAATAATCCTAATGATCCTGCAACGGTTATAAAGCCTAATGAAAAATTTTTGGAGTATCCTTCTTTAATCAATACTGGCATTAATAAACCACCTAGAGCAAGTATAGTAACACCTGATCCACCTGTTAACGCAGTAAAAAAACCACAAACAAGTACTAAAACTATAGGGGTACCTCCTGGTATCCATCCAAAAGATCTTCTAAATAAGCGAACCAACCTTTCTGATGCATTACTTTCAGCTAATAAATAACCGGATAATGTAAATAATGGAATAGTTGGTAATGTTGGTGAGACAACAATTCGATAAGTCTCAGCTGATATAGCCGATAGAGGTGTCCAGTCTCTCCAAAAAAACAACATTGCTAAACCTCCAAGACCTACAAATATTGGGGCTCCCTTGTAAAGAGAAAATAGTAATAAGGCAATTGAAAAATACATAAACAGAGATGATTCCTGGAGAATATCATTCGCTATTAGAATCATCACTAGATATACTATAACAAATAAAATAGCTTTATCATTAAAATGTGAATAACTATTATGAATCATATGAATAGCAATTGCTAAAAACCCAATAGGCATAATTAACAATGCAGTCCATCTTGGAATAAAAGGAGCAATATTTATTGGATAATCCATTTCAATCTTTACTAAATCCCAAGCTCCAATTGATAGGAATAGTACAATAACAATAGTTGTTATTTTTTGGAAAATATTCAGCCAGAATAATCTATTCTCGTTATTAAATAATGGCGTATTTGATAATGAAAGAAGTTTATTTCTTCGAGAAGCAAGGATTGCTCCTGAAAAACCAATCCACAAAGTAAAATGCTGCACTAATACTGGAGAAGCAACAATACCTGTAGTTCCGAATAATCTTGAGATAACCTCTACTGATGGCAATAATACCAACAACAAAAAAATAATAAGCGAAAAATTATTTTCTATATTTTTGTAACTAATAAGATTCCATTTCTTTTCTTATCTCCATTAGTCTATCAAATGCTTTCTCATCTATCACAGTTCCTCGAAAATCAGGCGTCATTTTACTAATTAATCTTTTCCAATCATCAAATTGCTCCGGAGAAATTTTATTGACTTTAAGTCCGTATTCTTGCATTACGCCTACTGCCTTATCTGACTCATAACGATTTTTTTCTTGGAAACCTTTACCAATTTGATTCGCGATTTCCATCATAAGATTTTGATTATCAGCATTGATACGATTCCATGTTCTCAAATCAATAATTATTGCAGCCGTCAAATTTCCCCATTTCATATCAAGCATATTATCTGCTATACCAAATAATTGTTGGGACAATGCATACATTGGATTAAAACCAATTGAAGTTATCAAACCTGTTTGCAAACCAGACAGTACATCAGTCATAGCAAGTGGAATAGGTTGATATCCATGCTTTTCATATAATTGGGCACTTTTATAATCACCTGCCCAGATAAAAATCTTGTTATTTTTTAAATCTTCTGGAGTAAAAATAGGTTCACTAGAAAACCAATATGCCCAACCAACATCAACCATTGCTAAAAGTTTGAATCCATTTTTTTCAGTTTGTTGATGCAAATCATTGCTTAGCCTATCTCTAACAAAATCAACTTCATCATAAGATTGGTAAAGAAGAGGCATATAAAAAGAAGAAAAATAAGGGTTAATCTCTGTCATGCCCTCATTCGAGATTGCAGCGCCCTGAATTTGTCCAATTCTCATTTTTCTGATCATATCTCTTTCGTCGCCAACAACGCCACTAGGATAAATTCTAAGTCTAATCTCTCCTTTAGTTGCTTTCTGCCATCTTTGGCCTAATTCAACCAATAAGCCATGCCATTCAGTACCTTCTGGAGCTAAAGTAGCCATTTTGATGACAATTTTTTTTGCGCTTAAGGGTTGTATAAGAAATATTAGAAAGCATAAAAGAAAGTATTTCTTAACGATAATATATCTAATAAAAGAATTCATCTATGTTATCGAGCAACCATTCTGCCCTTTTTTTATTAATAATGTTTGCTAAACGTAAATCTGGATCAGCATTGATATCAATATTTATCGCTTTGTATAACAAATTAGAGAATTCATTGCGATCTTGGTTTGGAATGCATACACTTTCTGCCATAGAAACATAAAGACCTATATCTAAATTATTTGATGCTTTAAGGGCATTTTTAAAAAATTCTTTTGCAACTAATTCTTTATCATTTGGTGCATCATGTCGAATCATTGTATAAGATATCATCGCGCCAAGTAGTGAACCACGATTCCAATTAGGGTCAATTTCAATTGCAGCTTCTAACAACTTTCCAATTTTAGGCAATTGGATTATCCAATTCGGATCACCTTTACTTGATTTTATTGCACCACCATAAGCACCAGCTGTCCAATAAAGAAAAAATATATCATCCTTTTTAAAAATTGGCTTTTGATCAGATACTCCACTAATCCAATCTTTATAATTAGTAAATTTTATCGACAAGGATTGATCGCCGTAATTGACAGCTTCTGAAAAAGATGAATTTGCTTTAGCATATAATTCCATAGAATTATTATAATCAGTCATAACCATTCTATCTGCTTTTTCCATTGTAAAACCAAAAGAGTGAAGGGTCAAACTTTTACAAGCATTTATAAGAATATTTGGATTATTAGGATTTGAATTAGCCTTCTTAACATTTCTATTTACATAAAACTCATATCCACTGTCAACTAAATCTGGCTTATTATCTAATAAAATAATCGTAGGACTACAAGAATAGAATATTAATACAAATAATAAAAAGTATAAACGGGAAGAAAAGATATCTAAAGTAAAATTATTATTCGTGAAGCTCACGGTAAATTGGGAAAGATTTACACAAAGATTTTACTTTAGATTTAACATTAGCGATTAGAGTTTCATTCTCAATATCATTGATAACTTCATCAATAAGCTCTACGATTTGAACCATTTCTACTTCACCCATACCTCTGGTAGTAATTGCAGGAGTACCTATACGCATACCACTAGTAATAAAAGGACTTCTTTCATCGAATGGGACCATATTTTTATTTACAGTAATCCCTGCCTGCTCAAGTGCTTTTTCAGCTGATTTACCAGTAATATTTTTATTTGTAAGATCAATAAGAATTACATGAGTATCAGTGCCGCCAGAAATTAACTTGTAGTCCTTACTAAGTAATTCATCGGCCATTGTTTTAGCGTTGTTAATAATGTTCTGGGTATATATTTTAAATCCTGGATCTAATGCTTCTCCAAAGGCAAGAGCCTTTGCAGCTATAATATGCATTAAAGGGCCACCTTGAACACCAGGCATAACTGCTGAATCTAATAATTCAGAAACTTGCTTAGTCCTACCAGACTTGAGTGCTTTAATGCCCCACTTGTTTTCAAAATCTTTGCCCATCATAATCATACCGCCTCTAGGTCCGCGTAAGGTTTTATGGGTTGTAGTTGTGACAACATCACAATGTGGCATAGGAGATGGATGTAAGCCTGTTGCGACTAATCCGGAAGGATGAGCAATATCTGCCATTAAATAAGCTCCTACCTCATTTGCAATTTCACGAAAATGGCTAAACTCCACATGCCTAGGGTAGGCACTACCTCCACAAATAATTAATTTTGGTTTATATTCTTTTGCAATTTTTTTAACATCAGTAAAATTAATTCGTCCAGTTTCCTTATCAACTTGATATGAGACACTATTGTAAAGCTGACCTGAAAAATTAACTGAGCTTCCATGTGTGAGGTGGCCACCATGAGATAAATCTAAACCCATAATTGTATCTCCGGCCGAAATAAATGTCATCAATACTGCCATATTTGCTTGAGAACCTGAATGAGGCTGCACATTAGCGTAATCACACTTAAATAATGTTTTTGCTCTCTCACGAGCTAAATTCTCAGCTTTATCTACAAATTCACATCCGCCATAATATCTTGCTCCAGGATACCCTTCTGCATATTTATTTGTCATGACTGATCCAGCCATTTCTAATACAGGGTAACTAACAAAATTTTCAGATGCAATTAGCTCAAGGGTTTCTTCTTCTCTAGATACCTCATCTAATAAAATATTATATAATTGAGAATCTTTATCTTTTATAAATGAATAGGGCTCATTTATATCGCCCATAGTTTACCAACCTTTTTGTTTATTCAGCTTCTCAGTAACCCAATTATAGCAAGGACTTGATGTTTTTACAAACCCACGATTTTTAACCTGAGAATTCATCATAAACCATTGGGGCTTACCAAATAAAACCTCATTATCAGTTAACCAGTTTTTTGAACGCATATATTTAGAGAAACCCTTTTCTTCAGCTTTCTTAAATTCATCATAAGCGAAGGTTGCTATCACCCTGTCATCAGTTGATATATCATTTGACCTGCAAGACTGAAAAGCTTTGTAATAGACATTCCCTTTAGCAGCATATGCTTCACCTTGCCCTGAGAGCGTAACAGCTTTATCAGCCCAATTGAATGCTGAACTATAATCTTCATCTTCGATATAAACTTCAGAGATTTTAACCGCGACTCTAAAGTCTCTCGGGTCGAGTCTAAATAATTTTTCATATGTCTTAGCTGCATCTGTCAATCTATCTGATGTATCATAAGCTTGAGCTAATTTTCTAAGAGAAATTTTGCTTGAGGGATCGACATCAACAACTTGCCTTAGAACCTTGATTGCATCATTAGCACGATCTGCTACCATTAATTTATCAGCATAATCTAAGCCATAACTTATATTGTCAGGATTATTATCAAATCTACTTTGATATACATCTAATGGATCTCTACCACTTTTTTCATATGCCTGCGCTAAATCGCTCTGAGCAGCTTCATTATTTGGTTGGATCTCTAATAAATCTTTAAGAACTGCGATTTGATCATCATAACGTTCTTGTGACTCATATAATTTTGCTAAATCGCTTTTAATCTTTGTATCTTCAGGAGCTAAGAAAGATAATCTATCTAATTCATCCATCTGTAATGAAATTTTCCCTTGTTTTTCATATGAAAAAGCCAATCTTTTCCTTAAGTCAACATTGTTTGGTAAAAAAGTGAGTCCTTTTAATAATACATATTCAGAGCTATCATATTGGCCCATATATTCATAAGCAATTGCATAAAACAAATATACTTCCTGAGGATCATCACGATCACAACCAAGATCTGTTAATTCATCATAAGCACGAACTGTTGCAGTCCAATCTCTATTTTTATAAAATTCAGCAGCACTGCTAAAAATTCTCGGGCATCGAACTTCTCGAATAGAATCGAGCCTAGCTTGTTCGGCAGCATCAGAATCAGCATCAGATTGTTCCGGTGGAGTACACATAGTCATAAAAATAGATACCGCACCTAAAAATAAAATTTTGTTATAAAAAGATTTAATCATCATTGTTTTGCTCTCCTCCTCAAGAACCATACATCCCCTACACTTATACCCACGCCAAATTCTCTAAAATTTTCTTTATAATTTTCGTTGATATAACGGGAACCATTTCTAAAAGAAAAATCGATTTGATTTCCTGTACCTGCGAATTTAAATCCAAACCCAAATGATAAGCCATTCTCAATTATAGTTTTTCCAGAAAATTTCATCCCGTTAAATGATTCGTTATATAAATCATAATTGTCTTCATATATTCCAGTTCTAAGTGTAATTCTATCTTGCCAATCTCTAGCCATTTGATTTCCAAAACGTATTAACCCAATACCTAAATGGCTTTTAGAACCAATTTGTTCTTTAAAAATACTACCATAATTAATATTTGTTGCTTTATCTCTCCAAGTTTGAAACTCCCCAAATAAGTTAATATTATTTGTCATAGTCAAATTGATCCCAAGTGCAATACTATTAGGTGCATAAATATCATTAATATCCGTAGTGTCAACCTGCACTTCGTTAGGATAATCATTAGAATCAAAAGTATAATTATTATTTCCATCTTCAAATAAATCAAAATTGTAAAGATTTCCTGAAACAGGTTCGTTCGTCATCTCAACTTTGGCAAAAATTAATATTTGATATTTTTTTGAAGAATATACTTGTCCTGCAAAATCAATATTAAATGTTGAACCATCATAAGTTCGAATATTAAATAGACGATAATAAGTTTTATTAACAACCATTGCATGCTCATCCCTAGATGATCCAAATAATCTATTCATGGACAATCCTATGCCCATATTTTTATTTAAGGGAAGCGAAATTCCAAAAGAACCAGCCATAATTCCACCTCCAGAACGAAATTCCTTATTGGCTATATATTCATTCGAAGCATAAGTCAATTTCGTTGTATCTGTTTTAAAAAATGAATTATGATTACTTACAGGTTTCAATGATAAACCAAATGCAAATCTATCTCCAATTGGGACAATAAATTGTATATTAGTAAAACCTGCTGATTGATTTTTTGTATTATTAATTTCATTCCCAAAAAGCTGATTGCCAAATGAACTATTTATATAGGAAAAGCTTAACCCAGGCCATGTCGCAGAATTTTCAAGTGAGACTCCTGGATGAAAAGTTGGAACCAAGCCTATGCTCCCAGCACCGCTAACAGCAGTATTAAAAGAGGTACGCGATAAGCCTAATCCATATGAGTTATAAATTGACTGTGTATATACAAAACAAAAAAGTATTGTTAATATATAAACTATCCTACGGATGAACATATACGACTCGCATAACTGGATAGTATTTTGAATGATCTATGCTATAAAAACTAATAACCTTAAAAGGATCATTCGTTGAATTAGACTGGATCTTAAAACCATAATTTTTGTTTTGTCCATTAGCAATTTCTGTAGATGCGCTCCTGAGATTGATTTTGAGAGCATTATCCTTAATTACTGAAGAAGACATTAACGTTACATCAACAAAGAATGGATCTTCGTTGTAAAATAAAAAATTTGAAAAAAATGCATCGCTAGTCAAGGGGTATGCATTAATAGAATATCCTGATATTGTATCTATATCAGTACTATATAGAATGAGTTCAGCAGATTTAATT
>MDSZ01060321.1_pt1 | contig 11875 bp, 10 predicted proteins | sample 811201 | NCBI WGS metagenome assembly MDSZ01 (sample SAMN05326647, study PRJNA326480) | marine metagenome | isolation source: seawater | place: Indian Ocean: North | collected 2010 | reverse complement strand
TGCGATCGCTCCACCATCAATAACTAATGTTTGACCAGTTATGTATCCCGAAGATTCGTTATCTGCAAGGTGAACAATAGTAGGGGCAATTTGATCAGGTTTGGCAATGAAGTTAAGAGGAATCGCTGATTCAAGGGCTTCAAAATTTTCCTGTGGAAGGTTCTCATCTCCGAGCCGACTTAAACCACTTTGAAGCATCGAGGTATTCACTGCCCCCGGTAGAACAGCATTACATCTAATCCCGTCGGGAGCATATTCCATCGCGATAGCTCTCGTTAATGCGGTTAGTGCGCCTTTAGAAGCCGCATAAGCAGAAACATACGCAGTTGTCGCAGTACTGTGCACAGAGCTGACATTAACAATTGATCCTTTGGCTAACAGCAGATGCTGATGAAATGAGCGAATCATCTGAAAAGCCGATCGCACGTTGACATCAAAGGTCTGTTGCCACTCTTCGTCGGTCGTTTCAACTACAGACTTGTTTATACATATCGCTGCGTTATTCACAATCGCATTGACTTGTTGAAGATCTCTGAGCCTGTCATGCAACTTCGATACAGCATCTACCTCCGAAAAGTCAGCATATTCAAACCTGTGGAGATCTAATGATGAGTCATCTACGTCTACCCCTATTACATCCCAACCTTGTTTTATAAATTCTGTACAGACTGCACTACCGATACCGCCTGAAGATCCGGTAACAATAGCGGTCTTATTCATAGGGTTATTTCGACGTTAAGTTCGTTAGCTAAATTTTGTATAGCTCGAATATGAACACGCGCTGATGCTTCGAGGGTGTTTGAAGCATTGTGAGATCCAAAAATAACATTCGTGAAGCGTACTAAAGGAGAGTTTGATTTGAGAGGTTCTTCCTCTAGAACATCAAGTGCCACGCCAGCTAGAACATTATTTTCTAGTGCACTGATTAAGGCACTAGTTTTGATTACGCCTCCTCGACCAACATTTATTATCCATGTTCCAGTTTTTATCTTCATAAAGGCGTCTTCGTCAAACATGTGATGGGTTTGTGAGTTAAGTGGGCAATTAATGGAAATAATGTTACTCATACCAAGTAATTCATCAAATTCAACAACCCTAACCCCTAGACCACTTGCTTCTTCCTGACGTTCAAGCTGAGGGTCTACACCGATGACATTCATACCTGATGTAATCGCTCTTCGAGCGACTGCCTGCCCTATCCCGCCGAGACCAACGATTCCCATAGTTTTCCCCATTAATGAGTTGCCTGGCGGCTTCAACCAAGATCCATCTCTGACATGAAGATCTATTACATGGAGTTGTCGAAGAAGCATAATGCAATATCCCATAGCTACATCAGCGACTTCTTCATTAAACTCTCCCGGCGTATTCCTTATGGAAATATCTAATTTTTGAGCAGCTTGTGTGTCTATGCCATCGATCCCAATTCCCCACTTTGAAATAACTCTCAAATCTGGACATTGAGAAAGAACGTTTTCGGTGAATTGATCATCCCCAGCTATAACACCAACACAATCATTTAATGCAGCAACCAATTCGTCTCCTTCTAAATGCTGGCCGAGCACTTCTGGTATTACCAGATCAATTCCAGCCGAACGAAAGGATTCACGATAGGCATCGATATCTCGAATTAACTGAATGCAAGTTATCGCGACCTTCATATTTGACCCGCTTTTCGAAGTTTATGAATTGCTTCTGCTAACAGGAAATCTACTTCTTCATCTATGTCAAGAGCTTCTATAGGATCGATTTCATACAGAACTGGCTTGTCGCCGAATCTTTTACCATTTGAAATTTGATTTTTGGTAAAGATATATATGCCTGAGTTCTCTTCAAAAATTGGTGGAAGGTCTTGTGTTCTTAAAAGTACATTTGGATCATGATTTAGAGGTTTAAATTCTGGTCCATATAAACGCGTCTGAAGCCTTGTTACAGAAAATAAAGAGTCGAATTTATCTATTTGTTTTTCAAGGTATGTAAGAGCATCGGAAATAGTCGAAGAAAGAAGAAGAGGACTTGTTGAATGAACTTGCAGGTACCAGTCCGATGGAAATAGTTCGGCGTCATGACGAAGAATCTCTGTCATAGCGACTTCTCCTCCCAATAAATGAGATGGGCGTTCAACTATTTTTATATCTGGGAAAAGAGTCGCACATTGATTGGCTATTTCGTCACTGTCAGTATTGATAACGAATTGGGTAATTTCTGGACATTCAAGAATGGTCCGTGCCATGTAGTGAAATAGCGGCTTTCCATTAAAATCTCTATAATTCTTTCCAGGAACTCGTTCACTCGAGTGCCGCATCGGCATTAAAGCAACTACCTTCATCACAAATTACAACCCCTTTCTAATCTAGAAGTTTTAAATTTCCTTTTAAGTTGATGCCCTTTGGATAATAGAATCTTCTTTTAAGTTCAGCAGTTGGATCTTGATGTTGCCTGAATCCTAGCCAAGCTCCTCGAAATTGTGCGAAGCGGAATTTCGGAATAGTAAAGATATTTCGCAGTAGTTTCTTTCGTGGTATGGCTGCTAGATAATCTCGAATAACATTTGCAACAAATAGACCGATAGCTTCAAACATTCCAAGTTTCTGATGGCCGAAAATCATTTTGTGCGCTATTGCTTCTCTTCTGTACCTATGAGTGACTTGACTAATGCTCTCTTCGTGGATGTGGACTATTGCTGCATCTGGCTCATACCAGACTCTGTAACCAAGGTTAAGTACCTGTTTTGCCCAGGCCATATCTTCGAGCCCAGTAATAGACTCATCATATGGGTTCTCCTTCCATATGGATTTTCTGACTGCGCAATTGGCATTGTTGCAAAATGGATGATCTTGGTTCGTGTTTCTTTGCAACGGAAACCAACGACGCATTATCTCTGCCTCCGAGAAAGAAGATCTTTCATCTCCCATTTGTCGTCCGTATACTAATCCCAAAGAAGAGTCTTGTTCGAAAGGCGAAGTTAGATTTTCCAACCAATATGGATCTAAAGGGTAGACATGGGCACTAGCGAAAACAAGAAGATCACCGGTCGCTGCTTGGCAACCAATGTTTAATGACCTTCCAAAAGTGAATTCAGCTGGGGATATCTCGACAATTGAAGCGCCATACGATGCAGAAAGAGATTTTGTATTATCGGTTGACCCTGAGTCAACAAGAATAACTTCATCCGGTTGACGAGACTGAGATTGAATTCCCTCAAATAAGGCAGGGAGATGCTCTGCTTCATTCAAAGCTCTTATTACTATGGATACTTTATAAGCCACTGGCCTATCTTAGTCCCCAAATGCGCTACATTGTCTCAAGGAAAAAGGAGGACTTCCCATCATCTAATTAACTGTCTATCCTAAAGGATCAGTTGTTTTTGTAGCTGGGAAAAGATGGGCGGCCCTCACTCTACAAGGATCATAGTCTACGGTTTTCTTATCCACCTCCAAGCTTCTAACTGGTAGTGCCAAAACTACATCGTGAAGGATCTCGGCAATATATTTTGATATTCTACTGATCCTTTCTTCGTCGTCTGAACTCAGAAACGCTCTTGCATAACCCAAACCCAGTCCTCTTCTGATACCGGCCGTAACCCAGCGACCTGTATTAAATCGATCTAGTTGTGCAACAGTCATAGGCCTCAAAAGGTCAGAGAATGCCTTATCTGTAGGTAAAACTAAGCCTCTTGAAGATACATAATTAATTCCCGCAAAAGTAGCAGCTCTCTTTAGACGCACCTCAGCATTTGATAATTCTTCAACTGGTAATGCAGCTCTAGGATCAACGCATAAATCATTAATGACTAAGGCAAACGAAGACGCGTTCGACATAAGCACATCAGCCTCATTCAAATGGCCTATAGAATCATTTCGAACCATACTTTTTTTGCGTTGACGATATAGCCCAGAATTTCCTGAAGCAGGTCTAAAAGTATATCCATGTCGGAGAACTCGTTGCCAGAGGTCCCAGTCCTCTGCCCCCTTTTTCATAGACTCATCAAACCCTCCAATAGCTCGAAGAAGCTCCGCTCGGAAAAGACCCGCATGAGCATTAAACGGGCACTCACCTAATGAGCTAGCAAAATCAACGACCTCAGAAGCGACTCGCCTTTTCCCGTAAATTTCTATAAATTTGAACGGTATTCCTTCAGGGACCTGCGGTGTAGGCGCCCAAGCCCCAGCAACGTGGCGGTCATCCCAGTGCTTTCGCATTACAGCAACTCTTTTCTGAAGCGACTTCGCTAGCAAAACATCATCAGCATCAAGAAAAGTTACTAATGGTTCAATAGTTTCCCGAAGTCCAGTATTTCTAGCTGAAGACAAACCCGAATTTTCACTGTGGTGAATTAGATGGAACCGATTATCGTAATTCACCCAATTACTAGCGATTTCAGATGTCCTATCTGTGGATGCATCATCAACGATGTAGCATCTCCATTGGCTATATGACTGTTTTGCTATTGATTTAAGACAGTCATCAAGGAATTCTTCTGCCTGAAATGCGGGAACAACAATACCTACAGATAAGTCAGAGCTTAAATCTGAAGTTCCTATATCGCAGATACCAAGATTATCTGAGTCAGGCAATTGGATATCAGACAGAATTTTTTTCGCATCAGCGATAGTTCTTTTTGTATCAGACTTGAATATTAAAAGGCCCAAATGCAGGAATCCCCTCCTCAGGTAACGCAAAAGAGAACGTATCTTGGAGCAAATAAACCAGAAAAAATGCTTAGACATATATCTAAAGTGGCAAATTCGGGGTCGAAGATACCAAAATAATTTCCTTGACCGGCAGGTCAGACCAGATGTTATCCAAGCAAAGAATCCTCAAATACCCCTCTCTCTGATTAGTGAAACAATTCATAACGCATCATGGCTTTCTATTTGGTGCCTCCCTCAAATATAGTCACTTTATTTTCTAACCTGAAAGAATGCCCTTACTCCAACATAGAAACACAATGATTTTAAGCTACTAAAGCACCTAAGAATTCCGCCCATGTTCTGTACTACGATATTTTCATGGATTTAGTTTCAGTAGTAATCCTGACTATGGGAGACCGGCCAAAGGAGTTATCCGCAGCCATAGAATCAATCAGAAAGCAACAAGGAGTTAAGCACGAAATAGTCCTTGTTGTGAATGGGGGAAACCCTGACACGACGCTCACTGATATCTCGGTAAACCCTCTGAAAAATCAGGGGATTCCAGGAGGAAGAAACATTGGCGTTTCTCAAAGTAGCGGAAGCTATATTCTCTTCCTAGACGATGATGGAACTCTTATCGGTGAAGACGTCCTCGCAGGTGCTGTATCGGAGATGGAAAATAATGCAGCCCTTGGAGCAATCGCATTACGAATCCTTGATGAAAACAGAAAAGTCACCCGAAGACACCACCCGCGACTTAGAACAAAAGATCATACAGCGGGATATGTCACTTCATTTCCAGGAGGAGCCAGTTTCCACAGAAAAGATGCATTTACAGCGGTAGGAGGATTCTGTGAAGACTTTTTCTATGGGTTAGAGGAAACTGACCTGTCATGGAGACTCTATGATTCCGGCTGGAATATCAAATATTGCCCAGAATTAGAGATGTACCATCCAAAAACTACACCGGAGAGGCATAAATCCTTTTTTTTCACTACTGCTCGAAACCGGGTATGGCTTTCCTATAGACAACTCCCAATGATTCTTGGCCTTAGTTATATCCTTTTGTGGTCGTTAATTACATGCGCCCGCAATCCAAGAAGACTATCGGTTTGGAAAGCTACATTAAATGGAACCATCTATGGTTTTCAAAACAAAATCGGCCCTAGAAAACCAATTTCATGGAGAACAGTCATAACATTAACTCGGTTAGGTAGACCACCAATAATATAAGAGATATTTCTTCTAACTCCTATGCGAGAAATCTAAATATCGTTGAACTGTTTCTTCAACGGGGCCATAACCTGCCAAATTACCGCCATCTAACCACAGAACTCTTTGACAAGAGCGGAGCACTTCACTCATATCGTGTGATACAAGAATAACAGAACCTGCTTTTTCTCTTATCTCTTGAATTCTTTCGGCACTCCTTTGTTTAAATGATTCATCTCCAACCGCTAGAGCTTCATCTATTAAAAGAATCTCAGGAAATTTAGATGTTGCGATAGAAAATGCCAGCCTAGCTCGCATACCAGATGAATAAGTTCTCATTGGTAGATCAATCGCTTGTCCAAGATCGGCAAATGACGCGATCTCCCCAACCTTTGATTCAATTTCTTTCTTTGACATTCCCATTGCCAGTCCGCCAATAATAATATTTCTTCTACCTGAAAGAGCAGGTCGCAAAGCTGAGTTTACTGATAGCAGCACTGGTCTTGAACGAACTTTGACAGAGCCAGAACTGATCGGGAGAAGACCAGTTAAGGCCATTAATATTGATGATTTACCAGACCCATTTGCACCAATAATCCCAAGTGTCTCTCCTAGTTTCAGGTCAAATGAAATTCCATCAACCGCTTGAATCACTATAGGTTGTCTCGAGATTTTTTTTGATGCGAATCGGGCTTTAAACCCTTCAGGTAAATCTGGGTAGACCTTGTATGAAACACTCATCTCTTGTGCCGAAATCGCTAATTGTTCGCTCATGCCCCATACCTATTTTCTTGATTTCTGAAAAGTATTAAGCCAGCAATCGGAAGAACAAGTGCCCAAGCAAGTAAACCAATTACAGCAAGAGTGGGAGCAGAAGTTCCGATTAGTGACCATCTAGCGATAGTACAAATGTCATAAAAGGGGTTAATAGCGCAAAGATTAATTAAAAGCTGATTACTTACAAATGCTTCGAGGCTAAATAGAACTCCAGATGCATAAAACAACAAACGAAAGATATGAGGAAGAAGTTGTTGTAAATCTGGGAAAGAATACCCAATCCTCGCTAAAACGAGACCCGAACCAATCCCGAACATCTGCTGAGCAACCAGAATAGGTAGAATGACAATCCACCTTATTGAGGGATTCTCACCAGTGGCCAGAAGAAATCCCAACATAACAATGAAGCTTGGGAAAAAGGCTACCGTTTGTCCAACGATGGATGAAATAGGTAAAAGTGCCCGAGGAAATTGAATAGATCTGATTAGAGACTGATTTCTTCTGAGAGAAATGGCTGCATCTTGGAGACTTCTCTGTGAGAGATTAAAAATAATGACTCCCACAACAAGAAAGCCAATAAAATTTTCAACACCTCTATTTGCGTCAAGAATAACCCCAAAGATCACATAATAGACACCTATCAAAAGTGCAGGATTAAATAGATGCCAAAGCTGACCAAAGAACGTGTCCATATTTTGTGCACGTATATCATTTGCTGGAACCACCACCGCAAAATGACGTCTATGCCAAACATCCTTAACATATGCCTTCAGGCTCAACCTGCTAGCTAAATCAACTAACTCATCTTCAGGTTGGCCTCTAGTCACGAAAATATGGTACTTGATTCAAGTCTGAATCATTGGCGCCACAAATAAAAAAATTAATTAGCAAGACCCGAAAAAGGTCCATCTTGGCTTTGCCAAGCCCAATTAAACTTCATTGTTACCAAGTACGTAAATGGATCTATATAGATGTCTAAACCAATAGTTTGTTCGTTTTTTACAAATGATGAATATTACAGAAATCACGCAATTGAACTTCGAAAGAATCTGGACGACCTCGGCATTGACCATTGTATTGAGGAAGTCCAATCAAGTTCTGATGAAGATTGGGTAGATATTTGCAGAAAAAAAGTTTCTTTCCTTACAAAAGTTTGTGAAAAAAATCCTGAAAAAAAAGTGATTTGGATTGATGTAGATTGCAGAATACTCGAATTGCCAGACTTCATTCTTAACTCTTCTGCTGACATTATTGGTTTCCAACGAGGCTTTAGTCCTCCAATTGCTATTGGGTATAGAAATCATGCAAGGTTTTGGGAGCCATGTTTTTGGGGAATCGGCACTTCTTCCGCAGCTCGAAAGATGATCAAGGATGCCGCAGTAAATGAAGCTCAATCTAAGTTAAAGGCAACCGACGACTATTTCTTCGAAGAAGCATGGAGAGCAAATGCCGACTCGTTAACTTTTCAGCTCATTCCATCTGCTTGCGTGGTCGGGAGACAACCCTCGACCACCATCCACCCCGCTTTCTTTGTATTTGGATCTAGCGGAAAGGTCCCGGAATTTAAAGATAAAGTGTCACAACATGTTAGTGAACAGAGACCGAAATGGGTTCGTAAGCAAATAGTAAAAAAGAGTAAGCTTCTTCTGAAATTTCTACCTCAAAGGATCTCTCGATATTTAATCTCGAAATCCGACCAGCTTGGACTGACCCATTTTCTCCTAGGTTATGGCTATTCTGGTCTAAAAGATGGGAGAAGCCAGCAGCAACGTCGCGCTATCACAGATCGGATTCTTCGAGCTGGAATTAATGGTGAAGCTCAACTGCTACAGCACTTAATAGACGATCTTAAATCTTCTTGCTTAACGAATCCCAATGAAGAAGCAACAATCGAAATCGCAAATTCTTTTAATCACTATGCTTCTCAATCTTCAAAAAAAACCATTCATCTTAGCTGGTGGGTCCGCCCCTTTCCGGGAAACTTCGGCGATTGGCTATCTCCTCTGATCTACTCTCACTACAGTAATTCCAAAATTAAATTCCAAACACCCACAGCTCCATCCAAAGTGTCCCAGAAGCACATAGTTTCTGTGGGCTCAATTGCTCGATTCATTAAAAAGAGTTCTGTAGTTGTAGGAACGGGTATAGCTAGCACTGAATACCAAATCGAAGCAAACGCACACTACTTTTCGGTCCGCGGACCCATAACAGCTAAGTTCTTAGCCTCCTGTGGCGGCCCCGATATCACATCGTTTGGTGATCCGGCAGCCGTTATCTCAAGGATTTTCCCATTCGAACGAGGAGCGACAAATGGAAGAGTTGCTCTTGTTCGTCATGCCAGCCATAACAGAGTGCCACTTACTCTTCCAGAGAACTTTGATGAGTTAGACATCCTTATTTCTAACCCGAAGAAAATTCAAATGTTTCTTTATGATCTCCATAAGTACGATGAAGTTGTCACAAGTGCACTTCATGTTTTCATCGTTTGCCAATCTTATGGAATACCTTGCTCTTTAATTACATTTGAAGGAGTTGAGAATAGTATTTCTGGAACAGGGCTGAAATACGCTGATTATTCATTAGGGGTAGGGTTAAAAGAACTAATACCACTTGTTGTAGCGCGTGACTTACGCAAAGCCGACCTTGAGGAAACACGACACTTAGAAGTAATACCTGAATCAAAGAAAGACGAAATTGAAGAGAAGATCATAGAAAGTATCGCTTTCTTTAACAATGAAAGAGCAAAATGAAGTTGATAATTACCGAACTTAAAAATGCATCGATCGATCTATTCCCATCTCAAAAAGAACAGCGAATGGTTCTAGGAATTATTTCGATCGCAGTTTTCATATCAATTTCAGAACTTTTACTGGCCCACTTTTTCTCGCTACTCATTCTTCCAAGTAGCCAGAGAGAAACAAAGGAGCTATTTTTACTAGGATCTCTCTTCCTTATATTGTTCATGACTTTAAGACTTGTAAATTTCGTGAAAGAACATTTTAGACTCAATGTCTTTGAGAAGTCGCTCGATCAAAACGTAAGTACTAATCGTGCCTCAAATTCTTGGAAGTGGGCAACTGCAATGGAATGGACCTCTCTTCTCACAATGGTCGGAAGGTTGATATTCATATCTGTTCTACTTTTTTTCTTCTCCCCTATTTTCGGCTTGTGTAATTTGATAATGGGCGTTTGTGTTTTCCAGACACTGTCATATAGATTCCGTAAACAATTTGATTCTCAAAGGGAATTCAAAAATAAACAATTCTCAAAGCATCCAATATCTAACTCTGAAAAGATTCGAACAAGAATTATTGCTGGAGAAATTGGTGCTCTTATCTCTTCAGTAGGCCTAATCTTCCTACTAGGCGTTCTTCTATTTTTATATGCAAACGGAAATATTAATGCTGCTCGGGCATTTGTTCTCTTTATTGCAGTAAGGATGATCGGCCAAATCTATTCAGGATTCTCCTCTGGATTGATGAGATTCGCAAGAGCAAGAGTCCTAAGTGAATAAGCTAAGACTAACGATCGGATACTCAACTATCGCAGAGCGAGTTAACAAAATTAACTTTCCAAAAGAGCGACCTCAGACCGAGATACTAGTAGCTGTACAGGGAGGTGTAGCGAAAGAGCCAGATCGTGCCGATATTCGAATGATTCATCTGGATACGCTTGGGGCAGCAAAAAGCAGAAATGTAATTCTTCAAGAAGCCAATAGTGAATTTGTGGTTTTTGGAGATGACGATATGGAATGGAAAGAAGATGGGCTGACCAAAATTCTTAATCAATTTGATAGAAATAGAAATCTAGACCTCATCCTCTGCCAGAGCGAAAATGAGCATAAGCAACTTCGAAAGAAATACCCGAAACAACAGACACGCCTATCCAAATTTAATTCTGCAAAAGCAGCAACATATGAAATCGCCATACGTCTCTCTTCATTTCGGGAAAAGAAGATATTCTTTCATGAAGATTTTGGAGCTGGTAAAAAGAACTACATCGGAGATGAGTACATCTTTATATCTGAAGCATGTACTTCAGGCCTAAATTGTCAATTCATTCCTATAACGATAGCGACCCATCCCAAGGTATCTTCTGGAATGATCTATGGAACACTTCAGGATACCCAAGCTAGATCCAATGTTTTTAGAGAGGTATTTGGAAAATTAGCAATACCAGCTAGAGCAGGTTTTATTTTAAAAAACCCACTTCGTATTAGCAACCCCAACTTAGCTTTACGATTCATCTTTGGAATATTCCCTAAAGAGTAGGGTTCTGAATATGTGGCGGGGGCAGGATTTGAACCTGCGACCTTCGGGTTATGAGCCCGACGAGCTACCAAACTGTGGTGGGGGAAGTTCCCCATTCTCAGACTCACAATAATTGTGCATAATTCTCACATGAAAAATACTTTAAATAAAAATGTAATTTATCCCTTCAGTTCTCGAAATGTTCATTTCCTAGAACAAATAGCTGTTGAAAGTTTTGTATACATTTCTGCATTGCTCTGGAAAGAAAAATTCCACCATGATGGGCCTTATTTCTCAAAAGAATCCAAAGGTGACTTTTGGATTGAAAATATAGGAAATGTAATCGTTGAATCACTTTATATCGCTGCGATGTCAGACCCTGACACAATTAATTTAGGCCGAGGGCCAGCAGCAAGCACTACTGATGCTGCTCATCTTCGATTTGTTGTATGTAATGGAATTGAAAATTTGATTAAGACTAATCAACTGGAATCCTTTATAAAAGAATTTTCAATACATGCAAAAGTTCTTTGGGCAAACCCCACACAGTTCAAAAACCCACAAGATCTTGCTTTAGAACTATTTGTGTCGATGCTTTGGAGATTGGTTAACCAAAGTGACACCAGCTTGGATCTACCAGTATTTAACTTTCAAGCCGCATATATATCTGAAATTGAAGACTTAGTCTTAGCTAAGCCGTCAATCAGGGATCCACTACGCTTTACCGATCTAAACGATCATCAACCATTGGGACTTCCTTTCTCACTTAACAACAAAAGACTGAGATGTTCAACTCGGCGCAACGCTAGGAGACTTAAGTGCGAACCTAAAAAAATCAAGTTATACGCTCCTGCATTCGAAGATAACATGATAGGAAATAGACTTCTCTGTGTGAACCTTACAGAAGAACGAAGACACCTAGAGAAAACAGAATTTGTGAATGGCAGATACATAATTACTGCCCCCTCTAAATGGATAGATATGTTTGGAATTGAAACATCA
>MDSZ01034322.1_pt1 | contig 11876 bp, 10 predicted proteins | sample 811201 | NCBI WGS metagenome assembly MDSZ01 (sample SAMN05326647, study PRJNA326480) | marine metagenome | isolation source: seawater | place: Indian Ocean: North | collected 2010 | reverse complement strand
TTGCATGTGCTCACCGCAGACGACTTGATTATGCCGGATTTCTATGCGCGCCTTTTAGAACCGTTACTTTCGGTAAAGGGCCCTGCTCTGGTATACTCAGCCTACGAGGTGATTGGAGAGGATGGGGAGTTAGTCAAGGACAGCGATCTGAAAAATCCGTTTCCAATTGAGCCGGGCGGGTTGCCTAGGATTATTCCACATACTCGTTTCATCGCTTCTCAGTCTGACTTGCGCACCATCTGTTTGCCGGCAGTGTTGATGAAAACCAACCGTGAAGCGTTACCTGTGAAGTTTAGCTCCGATTATATCCAGTGTGCGGACGCGGTTTTCTACGCAGAGTTAGCGGGGTACTGTGAGCAGATTGTGGAAGTGCCTGCTGCATTATGCCGGTATCGGCGTCACGAGAACTCAACGACCTCCCGTAACAGGATGGAGCCAGCTGCATTGATTGAAGACGAGTGGAAAGCAATGCAGAAAACATCTATGTTGCTAGGTAAAAAGGGTTTGTCCGCTTGGTTATGGAATTTTAGGCAACGTTGTCTACTGGCTGGGACGAGTCGAATAATGTTGCGTGAGTCCAATCAATTAACAATAGCTTATCAAGCTGAGGTGGTGCAATCTACCCGTGCGATTACGGGGGGGGTTGCTTGGTATTTGGGGAACTTGGCCGTTGCCCTGCGTGATTTTATACGGCATGGTTATGCCTGAGGAAGGTATGTCGAAACCCGACGCTCCCAGTTCATCTTGGTGGAAAGACGCGCTGATTACATTCGGTTGTTTACTGCTCGTTTTAGGTTTTCTTTTTCGGGAGAGTTTTGAACCTGAAAAAGTTGTCTTTGCTAATGATGCTCCCCTTGGCGCAATTCAGGCCCATGCTGAAGACAAGAAGTATGGGTGGAGTTTTTGGCAGGATCTCAACTGGGTGGGGGGAGAAATTCCCTCGGCGATGCCTAACTTTACCAAGTTTTTCTTTGAGGCTTGTCTTTATGTCGGAGGGGAAAATGGAGCTGTCCTTTTTGCTAAATGGTATCAGCCCATTTCGCTTGTTCTACTAGGATTTTGTGCGTGGCTTTTTTTTAGGTCATTGAGGTTTCGTCAGCCAGTTTGCCTGCTTGGTGGTCTGGCAGCAGCTCTTAATGGTGATTTTTTTACTTATGCATGTTGGGGGCTGCCGAGTGTAGCTTTGGGGGCAGCTGCGGCATTTCTTGCAATGGCAGGGATCGTGAATGCTTTGCGTGAAAGCGGTTTGCGGATGGTTGCCTGGGTGGTATTGGGGGGGGTGGGTTTGGGACAGGGAGTGATGGAGAGTTTTGATGTAGGCGGAATATTTAGCTTATATGTGGCGCTATTCGCAATTTTTGCTGCTTTGAATCGGGAGAAAAATATTTTCGGCGCACAGGTCAAAAAGGGTGTTGGGCTCGTTGTAGTGTTGGCTTTATCTGCTGCGTTGATGGCAGGGCATGCACTCAGCAACCTGATGGGGACTGAAGGTAAAGCTGCGGCGCAGCAGCAAGAGCAACTGTCATCGAAAGATAAGTGGAATTTTGCGACGCAGTGGAGTTTGCCCAAGACTGAAACACTTAGGGTGGCTGTGCCTGGATTGTTTGGATATCGGTTGGACTCTGAGGAAGGTGCACGGTATTGGGGATCAGTAGGCCAGTCTCCTAATTGGCGGCCGGGAATAGGTGGATTGGATCGCCATTCGGGTTACGGTGTATATGCGGGTATGTTGGTATTGTTGGTTTGTCTCTGGGCATTGGGCCAGGCTTTCCGTAGGGAGAAGAGCATTTTTAATTCGCTTGATCGTAGGTGGGTGATTTTTTTGTCTGTGCTCATAATTATTTCTGTATTTTTTGCTTGGGGGAGGCATGCCTTTTTCTATTCGTTACTCCATCCCTTACCTTTCTTTAGCAGTATCCGGAATCCCATAAAGTTCATGCACCCAGCCAGTTTGTTTCTGGTGATTCTATTCGCCTATGGATTGGAGGGAATGGCCCGTGCTTATATGGAACAGCAAAAAAATAAAGCGGACGATTTTGTTGGATGGATAAAAAATTGGTTTGGTGGTTTGAAACAATGGGATCTGCGTTGGTGTCAGGTCATGTCTGGCTTGTTGGTTGCGTCTGTTCTGGTTTGGGTTTTTTATGCGGCCGTTCAGTCTGACTTAAATCGATACCTTGAAGAAACGTTAAAGATAGGCTCCGATAGTAAATCAATAGCTCAATTTAGCCTCAAAATGCTGGGGGTTAGTGTATGTATGCTTTTTATGGCCGTCACAACCATGACCCTGTTTATGTCCGGGGTATGTTCTAGATTTGTGATTTGGGCTTTATGTGGAGTGGTGTTGGTTGTGGATTTTAGTCGAGCACATAGCCGGTATTTGGTGCACGAAAATTATGTCAGTAAATATCAGGCTAATCCAGTAGTTGATGTTTTAAAAGAACGTCCATGGGAGAATCGGGTAAAATTATTTCCCGCACAGTTTGTGGGGCAATTAGCGCAGAGTGAACTAGCTTTTTTACAGCAACAGTTGCAGGACACAAACCGCACAGATCAGGCACAAAGCCAGATCAAAATTCAGGACTTAATGCAAAAGTTTCAACAGGTGCAATTCTTCAGTGGTGTTTATCGGGGTTTGTGGGCTCAACACCATTTTCCTTATTATCGTGTTCAATCTACCGACATAATTCAGGAACCAAGAGTGGCTGCAGATAATCGAGCTTATCGCGAAGCACTTAACGTGGATGCATTGCGGCTTTGTCAGCTGACCAGCTCTAAATATTTACTTGGATTACGCAATGGCGATGCATCTCATTTGAATTTGGTTTACGGGAAGGAGGGTGCGTTTAGGCAGCATATGATTTTCTCAATGGTTCCCAAGGTGCCGCATAGTAAGATTCGTACGATGGAGGATTTAACGGTGATGACTCTTACTAATGGTGCTCTGGCACTCGTTGAGTTTAATGATGCCCTGCCTCGGGCGGGTTTATATGCTAATTGGAGAAGCGGTTTATCAGATCAAGAGGTGCTAACTATCCTGCCTCAGAAAACCTGGAACCCACGACGAGAAGTATTGATTGTAGACAAAATACCTGATCCGGAGAATGCCGATTCCAATGCAACTGTGATGGCAGCCAGTTATAATGATTATGACCCCAAACGAATTGTGTTATCGACCGAAGCCAAAACTTCAACAGTATTACTGCTCAATGACAAATATCATCCTGCCTGGAAGGTTGCCGTTGATGGTAAACCGGCAAAATTATTGCGTGCAAATTATTTGATGAGAGCAGTGTATTTGCCGGCAGGAAATCACCAGGTTGTGTTTAGCTTTGAACCCAGCGAGACTGGTATTCACGTTAGTATGGCTGGTTTTGGGTTGGGGACCTTGGCAATCGTGGTCTTAATGTTTTCCCGCCGCAAAGAATCTAAAGGCCTGTTGGATGATCCAGAAATTTCCAAGGAAGCGAATACTTCTTTGATAGATGAGCCGAAAGAGCCTTTACCCCAAAAGTCTCGGTTGCGTAGTGGCCGCCGTAAAAAACGTTGATTCCAAGTTCTTCAGCGAGAGCAGCTGTCCAATGAGGCCCCTCCCCGGTTATAAAGGTGTCTACTCCTTCTGCAGCGGCTTTTGTAAGGCTGCTCCCTGCGCCCCCGGTGACGATGCCAATTCTTTTGCAAACTAGTGGGCCTCCGGGCAGGAGTATAGGCGCTGTTCCGATTATATTTTTTAACCGTTCTTGTAAAATTTTACGGTTCAAGTGAGCGTTTGTTTTTAGTCCGATAAATTGACCTCTTTCTTCAAAAAACGGTTTGGGCTTGGTTAATTTTAGTGCTTTGAATAAGCCGGCATTGTTGCCTAGGCGTGAGTGAATATCCAGAGGCAGATGAGAGCTATAAACCGCGAGGTTGTTGTCTATGAGTTCACCTATTAGATCTCGCTTCTTGCCAACCCAGGGTTGTTGGGGACTCCAAAATAGGCCGTGATGAACAATTAATAAATCGGCCTTCACGTCGATAGCCATCCGGATAGTTTTTAATGAGGCATCTACTGCAGCGGCAATACGACTGACTTGGCCGTTATTTTCCATCTGTAATCCATTTAGTGCTCCATCATAATCGGTAATGGTGTCAATCTTCAGAGTGCGATCGCAGTGCGTCACTATGTCCTTTAGCAGGGTCTTCGGCATGAAGAAAGAAGACCTATGAATGGCACTTTTTGCAATGACCGTCTTGCAAAACAGCGTTTCATTCCTATGATGCGCTCTCCTGTGAGTTCAGAGCCCGAAGACTGGAGTGTTGATGCTGCGCGAGATATGTACCATATCAATCGCTGGGGTGCTGGATATTTCGATATAAATTCTGTCGGTAATGTGGTGGCCAGACCGTTGCCGGGTAAAACTATTGAGGTTGAATTGACGGAGGTGATTCAAGCGGCAAAAAAGCGGAACTTGTATGGGCCTTTACTCATTCGATTTCAGGATATCTTGCGTCATCGAGTACAGTCCCTTTGCGCTGCTTTTGATAGTGCCATTGAACGTTTTAATTATGGTGGTACATATCGCGGTGTATTTCCTATCAAGGTCAATGAATTACGGGAAGTTGTAGAGGAAATTATGGATGCGGGTTCTGGGCACGGCTTTGGACTGGAAGTGGGCAGTAAGGCTGAGTTGTGCGCGGCGTTGGCCTTACAAAATCAACCTAATAGTCTTTTGATATGCAATGGCTACAAGGATGCTGATTTTATTCATACTGCACTTATGGGTAACCGGTTGGGCAAGCAAGTGATTCTGGTGATTGAGAAACTTGACGAATTGGATCACATAATGCGTGTGGCAAAAAAGGTGGATGTACGGCCACAGTTGGGGGTTCGGTTGCGTTTGTTGAGTCGGAGCACCGGAAAGTGGGCAGACAGTGGTGGTGAAGATGCGAAATTCGGTCTGAATACCGCACAGTTGATGGTGTTGCTGAAAGCTTTAAAAGACGAGGGATGGGAGGATTGTTTGAGGCTCTTGCATTCCCATATCGGATCACAGGTTCCAGATATTCTTACGGTACGAAAAGCGGTGCAGGAGGGTGCACGTTTTTACGCAAAGGTGAGAGAGCTGGGGTTTCCGGTAGAGTTTCTCGATGTAGGGGGGGGGTTGGCGGTGGATTATGATGGCAGTCGAGCAGCCTTTGAAAGTTCGGCCAATTATTCGTTGCGTGAATATACTGATGACATTGTGCAAACAATTGGAGAGGTGTGTAATGCCGAGTCGGTTCCCCATCCACATATCGTTAGTGAAAGCGGTCGGGCCATTGCTGCTCATCATAGTGTGCTGGTAGTGCAAGTTTTTGCGGCTAATACCAAGGCTCAGCTCACACGCTTTAAGTATGGGGAGAGTGAGCATTCACTAGTCCAAGCTTTACTGAAAATTCGTCGAAATCTCAAAAAGTCGAGTAAACTTACTGCCTATCACGATGCACTTAATTGTAAGGAGGATGCGCACAATATGTTTACACTTGGTGTATTAGGGCTGGAGGCTAAAGCCAAAGTAGAGACTTTGTATTGGGAGATTTGTGATAAGGTGCTTACTCACTTTCGAAATTCTGAAGGACATGTGCCAGAAGAAATTGAGATTCTTGAGGATCAAATGAGTGATCAATACGTGTGTAACTTTTCTGTTTTTCAAAGTTTGCTAGATCACTGGGCTATTGATCAATTATTTCCGATTATGCCCCTCCAGAGATTGGATGAAATTCCCACGCGAGAGGCAACTTTAGTGGATATAACCTGTGATTCAGACGGGACGGTTCGAAAGTTTATTGATTTAGAAGATGTTCGTGACACCTTGAAGTTGCACGCTCTCAAGAAGAAGGGCAAGAAGGCTCAACCGTATTATCTGGGATTCTTTTTGATGGGTGCCTATCAAGATGTGATGGGTGATCTTCACAATCTTTTTGGTCGAGTTAATGAAATGCATGTCTTTGTCGATTCTGACGAACCAGATGGATATTATATTGAAGAAACTGTTCGTGGAGACTCAGTTTGTGACAGCCTTTCGACAATGTAATACGATCGACGTGAGCTTACCCGACAGATGAAACGTCAGATTGATGCGGCTATTAAGGCCGGACTCGTGCAATCTTCAGCTGGTATGCAAATGCTAAATGATTATGAACGTAGGCTGGACGATTACACCTATCTATCGTTCTAATGACTTATGACTGAAACGGCTCCGCTGTCTCCGACTCTAATGCCTTCATTGCGCCAACTGGTGCGGGGATTAGAACTCTTATTCTGGGCGTTGCCGATTGCGTTACTGGTTTGCGTGCAGGAAATTCTGGCACCGGCGTGGGAATCATGGGGGATAATGCCACTCATACTTTCTACGGGAACACTCTGGTTCGGGATTTCAAGACTCAGGCAATTTCATCCGCAGGAACAAATATGGCAAAGCGCAGTAAGATTAACCGAAGTGCTCGCTTTGCTTATGGCAGGACTTGTTCCGTTCTTACACTGGATTCAGGCTTTGCCTGAGCTTTCTGCTTCGGGGTATTCGGCAGGGCAAAAACATATCATTTATTCCACCATAATTTTTTGTACGGCCAGTATTATGTTTGTGCTTAATTTAAACCATTTGCTGACTCGGTTGAGTGTAATTTTACCTGATCCTGTTTTAAGAGCAGATATTAAGCTTTTTGTAATGATCAACTTCATCCTTTTCTTCCCCATGCTAGCGGCTATGTGGTGTTGCCGACTTAGCAGTGAATTGTATTCGGTATTATATTACAAGGTACCTGGATTAGCAGAAAGTTTTGGTAACGCAGTGGGCTTGCAGGAGTTTTTACAAGGGGTGGTTTTGTGGATTGCCATCCTGATTATTGCTACGACTATGACTATGATATGGAAGGCCAAGGAGGCGGTGCTAAACGGTGTGTTCAGTTTAGAGCCGGCTCTCCCGTCAGAGGATGAAGGTGAAGAAACGCGGATTATTCCGGTTTTGGAAACTGATACTGAAGGTGCTACTGATAAGCCGGTGGATCCGTCCTTGAACTAAATTCCGATTAGGTTGTACCAGTTGTCCCGCTGACGTGGCTCATATCCGATATCACTGATTAGCCGTTGCATGTCTGCGACATCCATGCAGTAAACGGTGCCGGCTTTGGAGACGACATTTTCCTCAATCATAATACTGCCCAAATCGTTGGCACCATGTTGCAGGGCAATTTGACCAACTTCACGACCTTGAGTTACCCAAGAGCTTTGAATGTTCTCAATATTATCGAGATAAATTCGGGATAGCGCCTGCATCCGAAGGTATTCATGTGAGCCGACAGTAGGGGCCTTGAGCTTGGTGTTCTCTGCTTGAAATGTCCACGCAATGAAAGCGGTGAAACCTTCGGTTTCATCCTGCTGTACTCGTACCCGGTCTAGATGTTCTATTCTTTCCTCAATGGTTTCGACGTGGCCAAACATCATTGTAGCGGTGGTCGCTAGCCCTTGCCGGTGGGCAATGGCCATGACTCTCAGCCAGTCACTGCTCATGGCTTTAAGTGGTGAAATCTTCTTGCGCACTCGATCCACCAGGATTTCTCCGCCGCCACCAGGAATGGAGCCCAGCCCAGCTTGATGAAAATCGCGAATGAGATCCTCCATCGGCTCATCGAACACCTCTTGGAAATGGACAAACTCACTGGGTGAAAAACCGTGCACATTTATTGTGGGGAATTTTTCGCGAATATGGGAAAGAAGGTCTAAGTACCACTGTTTATCTAGTTTTGGGTGATGCCCCCCTTGCATGAGGATTTGAGTACCGCCCAGTGTAAGGGTTTCCTCAATTTTTTTGTCAATTTCTTGGTGTGAAATGACATAGGCATCGTTAGCTTTTTCAGAGCGCCAAAAGGCGCAAAATTTGCAATACACATTACACACGTTGGTGTAGTTGATGTTGCGATCTATGCTGAAGGTGATAATTTCGTTCCCGCGGCCTTCATAGGCTGAAGCTTTAGCCAGCTCGCGCCGCCTTTGCGCTATAGCTCCTAAAGTTTCCAGCGGGAGCGAGTAAAGCCGTAGGGCTTCGTCTTGTGTAATTCGATTCCCTTCCCATGTTTTCTGCAGGAGCTCATCTATGGAAGGATCATAGATCATTCGCTTGAGAAAGTACTTGGATTGAATCTGGTCTGCAAGTGAGACGAGCCTGCTCTGTTAAAAGATTATTTAACATATATCGGATCAAAAATTGGTTTGTTTGCATGAATCTTCAAGAATTCAATAAACTTATTGAGCCCGGCTTTTTCAAGTCCACCAAGATTATAGCGTATGTGGCCATTCAGGTAGGCTTTGCGGAAGCCAGCGTCATAATCAGTTCGCGTAGCAATGATGTTAGTAAGGTTTGCGATTCCATTTTTCTTGGCCGAGAGTAATTTATTTCGAAGAGCCTCATTATGTTGCTCACGGCGTAGGGCCCACACAGCGTACACAAAAGGTAGCTGGGTTAGTTCCTGCCAAGCTGATCCAAGATCCCAGATATTGTGTTCGTAAGGAGTACGCAGGAAATCAATACCCGGGTTGCCGATTAAAAGTATGTTATCCGATTGGATTGCCTGTTCATAATCCGGCAACGGTTTAAAAATCGGTTTGATTCCCCGTTCGGCCAATAGTACCCGCAGTAGATTTACGCTAGTAAGGCTGGCGGTGTCACAATGTACAGTTTTAATTTCCTCTAATTGTTGTCGGTGTGCGAGGAAGACACTCTTTACTGGACCATCAGAGGCGACCGCAACCCCATCAAGGATGTCATAACCATCGTGGAAGAGGGCTTCAGTAATGCTGACTAGAGCCGTATCTAGTTCGCCGGCTCGCAATTTCTCGGCCAAGGCTGAGGGCACTACAAAGTCTATCTCATTCTCAATTCCGTAAGTGAGCGGTACAGAATTGAGGTAGGGAACAGAGCCAATTTTCTTGGCAGTCGAGCTCATGCAGTGGCGAGATTATCTTCCAGTGTTGAGCCGGGAATGGAATCATCGGGAGCCTCAGGGGTTTCCCCAGTCCATTCCTGTACGGGTTCATAAAAGGTATTACGTTGTACGGGCACACGGCCCGCTTCACGAATAGCCTTTACTAGAGAAGCTTCAGTTGATCCTTTGGAAGAATCCGCCCCTGCCATGTTAAAAATGTGCTCTTCGACGATCGTGCCATGAAGGTCATCAGCCCCGTAGCTCAAGGCAACTTGAGCAAGCTTCATACCCAAGCCAACCCAGTAAGCGGTGATATGGTTAAAGTTATCTAGGAAAAGCCGACTGACAGCGATAGTGCGCAAGATATCGTTCCCCGTAGGTGGATGAGCGACGGGGATCGAGTTGTTCTCAGGTTGGTAGGGTAAGGGAATGAAACCTGTGAAGCCACCGGTTTCATCCTGCAAATCGCGTAGTTGTGTTAGGTGGTTGATACGGTTTTCAAGAGTTTCGACATGACCAAAAAGCATCGTGCAGGTGCTGCGGCCGCCAAGCTGATGCCAAGTACGGTGGGCTTCTAGATATTCATCGGCCGTTTCCTTACCTTTGGCAATGGTATCACGGACATCTTGCTGAAAAATTTCTGCTCCTCCTCCAGTTAATGAATCTAAGCCTGCTTCCTTCAAAATGGCCAGTATTTCAGGCATTGTTTTTTTGCTTATGCGTGCAAGATGGTAAATTTCCACGGCAGTGAAACACTTTAATTTCAGTTCGGAATCCACGGCCTTAAGAGCTTTTAACATATCAGTATAATAGCTAATGGGCAGAGTTGGGTGAAGTCCGCCGACGATATGAAGCTCGGTGATTCCCAGTTTCAGGCTCTCTTTTGCTTTAGTGACAATTTCTTCAATTGAAAGTTCAAATCCATCATCATTTCTTTTTTTTCTTGAGAAACTGCAAAACTGACAAGAAAGAATACAGTAGTTTGAGTAATTGATGTAGCGGTTGACAATATAGCTGGCTTGATTTCCGACTTTTTGCTCACTCACCATTGTGGCAAGGCGACCGACTGCATTTAGGTCGGGGGTGCGGTAAAGATGCAAAGCATCCTTAGTGTTGAGGCGTTGGCCGGCTTCAACCTTCTCAGCAAGGTTTCGAAGTTCACTTTTTTGCAAAATGAAATCCATTACCATAGTCTCCACGAAATAAATTTGGGCACGATACTCACTTCAGTTACCACCATCGCAAGGAACACGAGACTAATAATGGCGTTCAGATTAAAGAAAGCTTTCTGTACCCAGTCCAAGCTGCGTTTACGGGCAATCCAGTGTTCTAGTCCAATACAACATGAAACGATCAGAAGCCCGATCCAATAGGACATTTTGAAGCCTGCTAAAATTCCGAATAATAACATCAAAATCAGCATGATAATGTGGATGAAAAACGCGACATTCAAAGCGTTATCTGGGCCCCAGCGGACAACAATGGAGTGTAATTTATGAGTGCGATCAAATTTGAAATCCTGAATTGCGTAAATTATATCAAAACCGATCAGCCACAGAACCACAATCATAGCTAAAAGTGTGGGGATAATGGCGCTGTGTTTGATTGAGCCGGTAAAATCAAAAGAACCATTAACCGCCAGCCAAGCTCCGATGGGTGAAATTGCTAGAGCAATCCCGAGAAAAATATGTGTGAAGTCGGTGAACCTTTTTGTGAAAGAATAACCCAGGATGAAGAGTAAGGCTACAGGAGAAAGCATGAAGCAGATTAGTGTGCCTTGATTGAGCTCGCGAACCTGATCTATTCCAAAGGTCGTGCCGATAAAGAGTACTCCACTGAGCAGGCAAAGAGTCCAGGCACTAATGAGTGAAATTTGTCCGGTAGGTAAATGGCGGTTTTTGGTACGTGGATTAAGTGCATCGAACTTACGATCAACAATACGATTAAATGCCATGGCGCATGTTCGGGCAGTTACCATGGCTAATATAATTAAAAAGAATAATTTCCAACCGGGCCAACCATGCTTCATGGCGATGTGGTTTTCCTGTAGACTTTCCTCTAATCCAGCGTGTTGGGCACGGGCTGCTAAAACTGTGGCAGATAAGGCAAAAGGTAAGGCAAAAACGGTGTGAGAAATTTTGACGAAGTCCGCCCACTTTTCTAGTAGGGTTGGTTCCTTGTGTTCCTCGTCGGGTTGAGGCCTTGTCTCCTTCCTTGCCACACACACAAGCTGAGCTATTGTCGGGAAAATGACAAGTTTAGTCACGCTCTTCAGGCCAACGTGGAGAGACATTATGGTCGACATTCAAGTGATCGAGAACCCTTGCGACGACCGTATCGGCTAGTTCTTCAATGGTGCTAGCTCCAGAATAAAAATAAGGATTTGGAGGAATCAGGATCGCGCCTGCCTGAATCAATAGTTCCATATTCTTAATGTGCACTAAGCTGAGGGGCGTCTCGCGGGGGCAAAGAATGAGTTTTTTGTTTTCTTTCAGCATCACGTCTGCAGCACGTAGCAGGGCATCATCGCTATAGCCATGGGCAATTCGGCCAAGGGTTCCCATGGTGCAGGGTAATATGACCATTGAATCAAAGGCATTGGAGCCACTGGCAAAAGGTACATTCATACTTTTAGCTGCATGGAGAGGAACTCCTTCATTTAGTTTTAGCCCTTCGGGGAGCTCTTCCCGCATCACTACCTGACCATAGTTGCTAGTGATGACATGAACCTCATGTTGATTCGGATCAAGCCGATCAAGGAGTCTTTGAGTGTAAATGGCCCCACTGGCACCTGTAATGGCGACTAAAATTCTCATTGCGATTGAGCATGGATTTTATGGGCTAAATGGCGCAAGCAGTTATTAACCATTGTGAATAACCTCGACTTATGGAGGCGTTTTTCTTAGGTTCTCGGCTGCATTTTGCGTTTTTTG
>MDSZ01133085.1_pt1 | contig 11878 bp, 8 predicted proteins | sample 811201 | NCBI WGS metagenome assembly MDSZ01 (sample SAMN05326647, study PRJNA326480) | marine metagenome | isolation source: seawater | place: Indian Ocean: North | collected 2010 | reverse complement strand
TTATCAGTAAAGCCGATAATGCGAACATTATATTCCTTACCTTCTTCCGGTCGCCAGAAGCGCGCGCGCTTAGAGTTTTGCCCGGACAGTTGTCCTAGTTTCTTGCGTAGTGCATCAAAGTCAATAGCCATGATTTTTCTCCTTTAAATGTTTAATTGTCTAGTGCTATTTAAGTTGCCGATACCCAAGAGCATCGACTTATTATTATACGATTGAGCGTGTCAATGTACAAACTATTTTTTCTGAACAAAGGTGTAAAGTTTTTCAGCTTCAGCAATAATGTCTTCGGTAGTTGGAAACGTAGGATAAGTGACAGTACTCACGTCAAATGTCTTATCTCGTTCCAGATTTAGGTGCATGTGCTGCGTGGCTTTATCATGCTCCATTGTGTATCTATGCATTAAGATACCTTGCGCTTGTTCAAGCAAGCCAGCGCGAAGCGCGTACGGATTATTACTACTCATTTTTTCTCCTGTGTTATGTGTAGTGTGTATGTGCTAACATATGACTACTACGTAGTCTATATGCGCACAAGTAATAATATACGGATACTTAGTGGATGTACAAATTATTATTTTTCCTTAACAAAGGAATAAAGTCTTTCCGCTTCGCGCATAATTTCATCGGACGATGGAGGATCGGGCCAGTTTATTTTCGTCGGATCAACTAAGCCGTTACCAACAAAGAAATGCATTCTTTCATTGTCGACTTTAAATTTGTTAAACAGGATTCTTTCGGCCTGTGCCAATAAAGTAATTCTGTTAGCTTCACAGCCAGTGCAAGGTCTTTTACTCATTTTTTCCCATACGGTTTATTACCCGGACCATAACCAGAACCGCCTAGTGGCCCTACGTATCCTGCGATACCACCAACAGTAGATGCCTCATCCTGATCTTCTTCTTCTTCGATGTCGTACTGAGGTTGTGGTTCATCCCTATGTTTTTCTGTTGATGAATCTGGTTCACCCAAAACATTCTTTTTTAGTTCCTCAATTAATAGCTTTCTGATTAAAATTCTTAAATTATTCATTATTGCATCCAAGACATTGCTTTGTTGGAAGGATAAATGATAAATGCATTTTTTCCTTCTACTCTTTCAACACGTAAGTTTTTAAATATAGTTGGGTCGACCGATAGAAATCCTGCTCTGGTTGCACCCATAACAACAGCTCTTATAAAACCAAAAGTTCTTTTGCCGCCTTTATCATCTTGTTCCCATACCGGTTCGAGGGATAGCACAACGCCTACTTTCTTAGATGGTGACTTAACAACAGTTGCGCCTTTAAAAACAGCACCAAGCTCACCAGAAGTTGCGTCGTTAAGAAGTTCAGAAAGCGCTCCATGCCAAGTGCTTGCGCTTGGTTTTGATATTTCTAGATCTGAAAGCATTTGTTTTGCATCATCTGGCGATGCGTTTGACCTGTATTTCATATTTGCTAGCCCCGCATCCTTAATTGGCCGGCCTTTCGATAACTTATTATCTGTATTTGTACGCAATAATTTAAAGTCGGCTGTAGGGTCCGCAGGCTTTTCTGCAGGCTTTTCTGTATCCTCTTCTTCTAAAATAAGATTTAGGAATTGCTTAGTGGTTTCAGTCAACATATTTTTTCAACCTTTACAGGTAACTTTTTTGAAAGCCCAGTATCTAAATATTCTATTTTCTTAGGTTTGTCCTTGTATATAAATATGAGGCCATCGTGAATTATCCAGTGCGGAATAATATCAACTTCCTTATTAAAATTGTAGAATCCATACAGTGCTGCATCAGCAGCTGAAGATTGTAGCCATAATGCTAAGAGGTGTTTGTCAGTTGCGCCATTCAAGTTGATTATTCTTCCAAACATATTTCTTATTGTATCGTTTTCAACCTGGTCTTCCAGTTGCTTTATTTGTTCTTGGACACGAAAATACTTTTCTATCAGAGTTGCAAACTTGTCACTTCTTCCTGATCCGTAAAGAGCTGCCATTGTTGCAATTTTCACCTTTGCGCGGCTTATTTTATTTTCAAAAATATCGTTGCGAAGCGTATCATAAATATCAGTTCTAGGATTTCGGTTTTGTGCTACCAATAATACATTTGGCTCGATGGAAACAAAGTCAATAGAATAACCATCTACTAGGCCCTTGCGTAGCCCTGAATGCATTGTCAACACATTTGGACCGCTTACCACAGATAGCCTGCCAGTTTTTGTCTTTGTTCTCAAGTAACTAGGTTTTTCAAGTCTGCCATCAATAAGATATGGTTCGATATGTGTTTTTATATGTTTCTCCAACGTTTTGTCAACAAGCTCTAGATTATATTCCGCAGGTTCTAAAGAATCAATAAATGAGTTTATTTTACAATGAAAAGTTATATTTTCCTTTTTTTGACTTTCAAATAAAGATTTATAGTAGTTAACTTGCTTGTCTACCAGAACTTGAAATTTTGCGCTTCCAATATAGGTGCACCAAGGAGGCTTTACGCATAATATTTTTGCAGACTGCAAGTAATTTGTTGGAATAAGTGGCTCGCAATCAGTTCCAAATATCTTACATATTTCATCTAATGAGCGTATACCAACATCAGCAATAATTGAACTTTCATCTATATCTGATTTCCACGTATATTCGCCATCTTCATATACTAGATGCGATGAAGTTAAAAAATTTCTAGAGCTTATAACTAACATAAGTTATATTACTGCAAAAATTATTTTTTTACAAATTAGGTTTCTGATGGAGGACCACTTTCGCCCCGGCTTCCGACCCCGCCCGCATCAGCTGCAGCAGCAAAACTTTGGACTTCTGCAATCATTTTGGTAAAGTTTCCGATCATACTCTGGAATGAACCAAACTTTTGGAGCGGTACAAAAGTAACATTTGTGTCAAACTTACCAGGGGAAAACTTGTGTGTGATCCCAGTTATGCCGTAAACGTCATCAAGAGTTGTGCCTGTGCCGAAGTCAACAAAAAATTGCTGACCGAACTGTAACAGCGGACAGCCATAGACATCCATTGTTAATTGACCAGGAAATGTTGTTAACGGTAAGCCATCATCTGTACCTGCGTCTGGTCCAGATCCCGTATCGTTTTTGTTTCGCTGCATATGAATAGTTGCCATCCTATTGTCTTGCTGCGTCGAAAGGTTTGCCTTAATTACAGCGCTATATTGCGAGCCATACTTTATAGACGGCATATTTCGATGAAACAGGTATTTTAAACCTGCAGGGCCGCCTTTGATTCTTACATACTTAATGTCTCTCGTCGCAAGTATTTGATCAAGTGTTGCAGTATCTGTTGTGTTTCCAGAAGCTGCATCCAAGGCTGGTGTGAGATCACTAATTGGCACAGCATTTCCATCGCCATCAACTGCTTCAATGATATCTAGTTTTGCTAACGCCGCCATCTGTGCGCCAAAATGCTCCGCATAGTTAGAAAGGTTAATTTGTTGGCCACTATCTGCATCGGGAGGATTTTCCCTTGCTCGAAATGCTGCAACTGCAGTAGTATTAATAGCGGACGATAGGCCACTCCTCAGCGATTCCCACATTTCAGCAAAGCCTGAATACGATGTTGCTGTCTGATCAAAAAAGTGAATTCTTAGTATTGTAGCATTATCGCCACCACTGTCCGTATTAGCGCCAGGTACAGTCTCTAAATACATTTGCACAGAAGGTTTTTTGAACTTTTGTTCTGCACCAGGACCATATGCTGCTTCAAAGACTTTTTTTCTTTCAGAAGCCATCTTTTGGCTCTTTTCTTTTGATTCTTCAAATTTTTTCCTGATTTTTGCTTTTCCGGTGTCGGGGTCGCGTTCGTATATTGAACCAAAACCATAGATATCCGACGACATATTGTTGAAGAAACTAGAATTCATAAAACCCATAAAAGCTGCTAGCGTCAAATTTGGGTTTTTCTTAATTTTGTTATTAAACTCTTTTTTGAAGTGCTTTAAATTTATGGGAAAAGAACCGACATCATCATCTCGGGCAAAAGTCGCATACTGATTAATTGGATAAAAGCACATCTGTATTTCGTCAAACTTCCCAGTTGCGGCCATAGGCTTTGCGATAAACTCAAGTGCAATTCTTGCGAATGAAGAATAACCTTTGCAACGGCGCGCTTCAATGTTTCCAGTTTCTCTAGCTGATAAACGAACCGATCTTATACCCTGAGCAGCACAAGGCTTTATAAATGGATCTGCTCCTTTCCCGACGGCATCGACTTTCTTTTTCATTGCCGATTGAACCTTGCTTTCTAAGTTTTCTGCTGCAACAAGGCCGTCTTGCATTTTTTTTGCGAGGTCTTCATAATCATCACCTAGTCTGGGATTGTTTTTGATTTGTTTTATCACCTTTTCAAGCTCTTTCATGTCTTCGTCGCTCATAGACATAATTGCAGACATACTGTTAGCTTTTCCCATAACTTGTGAACCGATCATCTCTTCATTCTCAACCAAGTCACCACGAATGCGTTTTTTAATTTCTCGTATTTCTTTAAACAGGACATTAATTTTATCAAACATTTGAGCGACTTCGCGGTCAGTCACCATCCTGAAAGTGAGATCATTGTTCCCTTTTGATACCAAACTAAGAGAAATTTTTGCTTGACCTACATCGTCAAAGCTCATACTGGAATTTACAACTTGAAACTTTTCTTTTACGCGCATTGCGTTCAACATTGTTGCAAACGCGTTATCTGATCCTATTCCTTCAGGATGTGACCATCCATATTCAGCAAGAATCTCAATGTTTGCCAGGCCGTCGGGTTTTACAAGCTGTCCAATTTCTGCAAGTCTGGATCGATCGTGTAAGACCATGCTTATTGATGCGGACTTAGTAGATATCATTCCCCTTGCAGGAACGACCTTTACTTCAAAAGATTCAAGTGTCATAAAAGGTCTGAACTTATCAATTACGCTGGCCTGTCTGCCTTCAGGCGTTCGTCGTCTCGGACCGATGTCATAGTGTGGCTCGTTCCCATTGACAAGAGTCTGGGGACTGGTAAAAACTTCCATCCCTGCAACAGTTGCAGGCTTTGTTACCATTATCGGTTGGCCGTTTTCATCGTACTCTGGTGTGCCGTCATCGCGTTTTTTCGGCTCGCTGTATAGACCAATACCAATAGGCTGGGCGATAGGAAAAGGATCATCTGCGTCTACTGTTGTCTTACCGTTGAGAAATCTTAAAAGGGATATACCGTCACCTATTTTCTTTACACCATCAAAATCATTGGTTGGAGCTGCCTCGGTTATTAACTTTATATCAACAAATGGTTGGCACTTTGATATTTCTATCGTTGGCAATAGATTCAAAAAAATACCACACAGCCCAGAACTTCTATTTGCAAAATTCAATGCCGGATTGTGAAAATTTACTATACCAATATTTGGAGTCGTTTTTGTCGGAGCGTCTGGGGTTGAATTAATCGGCATACCGCCAGGAACGATATTGCATAGTGCGGAAATTGGATAATACCCACAGAACTCAGTTCCAGGACCGTGCAAAGTTTCTGAATGCACTGTAAACAGTCTACCACCTGTACCATCGTCATCAACTGCCTCTGTCAATCTTTTTACGATCTGGTTGTCCGTATCGGCGCCTGCTACAAAATCCTTAAGTATACTTACAAACTGGGAAATGAAGGTACCGCCATCGCTCATACCAATTAGTGCGCCGATAACAGCCTCTAAACCATTGTCTGCGGAGACATCGACCTCTGTTTCAATTGCCTCTAGCGCTCCGGCATCTGAGGATGGATCAATTGAATCCCCTGTAGCTGTCGCAAGGTTTAAAAGTCTTGCTACAAATTGATGCTCACTTATGTCACCAGTGAAATATCCAAGCTGGTTGACTGCTCGACGGATATAATCAGAGTTATTTGCCATTCTACACCATTGCGTTTATTTTATCAAGCTGTAATGGTATGTTTATAACTGTACCCGCCGGTACTTGCAGTGACCACCCAATGTTTGAGGTAGCAGACAAGACCCACCACAGTCGAGCATCACCAAGATACCTTCCCGCAATGTGTTCTAGTCTTTCACCTTCTTTTAATCTATATCTACTCACTTGCAATTCACCATCTCGAACGGCAGCTTTGATTCTTGCTATAGACCCATTGGTACCTAGTGTAGTTCCACCTTTTATTCTTCTATCTGTTCTATACCTATTCATTTCTAACTACCTCCTTCAGGGTTCCTAGTTTGTGCCTGCATTGCTTCGTGTGTTCTTTGACGACGCGTATATCCATCTGGGTGTACGTCTTCGTGCTCGCCATGTGGACTTGAACCAGCAACGTTAAATACGGGTGCCGTAATCATTCCTTGATTATCAAGACCAGGTGTTATGTCGTGGATAGGTGTAAACGATATTGATATTTTACATCCAGTGGGTGCTTTGTAACCCATATATTTTGTTTCCCAATTTATCTCGCCATTAATACCCCAGTCAAAATTAAGCGATGTAATCACGCCGGCAAGACCTCGGCCTGCAGTGGTCTCGAAGGCTCGCATAATTGGATTTTTTTCGGTAAATAATCTGTCATGCATTGCCGCCTGTGCGACTGGGTCTTCATCCTCGCGAGTACCCTCTTCATCGGGAACATTTATGGTATCAGTAAGCAGCCCTTCAGGAAATAGATCAAAGTTTACTCCGTGGCAAATAAGTGCAGCAGATGCGGTTGTGTTGATATCGCGATAAGATAACATTGCGGTTGTAATTAACGATCCATCGGAGTTTCGAGTTGCGATTCGATCCCTGAGTGGGAAACCATCTACTGGCGAAGTTGTAACCAGTTCGCATCTTATAATTATTTCTTCACTGTTAGGGCTCGAGCCACCAAGCGGGTTTGTAAATGGTATATATTCTAGAATTTTTACTCCAATATCACCTTCTATAATTGTCGCAGTTCTGTCAGGAGATGCCGTTTCGGTTGCAGGATCGTAATCAACGAGTGGACTGTATGGTGGATCTAGAATTACAATACTGCCTACTGGCCAACCTCGACTTGTATCGTGCTGTCCGGTTGCAGTTAATGGTACAGCACGTGTAAACTCTTTCACCTTTCTGATCTGCTCTTCGCAAGGAAGTGGCCTTTGTTGTTCAACATTTCTAATTGGCGGTTCTAAAAGCCTAAAGTCTGGATCGTTTACACCCATTTTTCGTGCGATCGCATCTCTAGAATAGTTTGACTTTATGAGATCTCCAACTCGCAAACGTATTACAGGCGTTGCCGTTGTTATTTGAGAAAAGGGCTGAACAAACCTCGTAATTCCTCTACTTCTTTCGCCATCAAAACTTTCGTGCTCCAGCATTGTTCCTCTTGAGTATTGTGGATAAACCATAGCAATCAACTTGTTCATTTTCCAATACATCTCTTTCATATCGGCTTTATTCATTGACATTAAAGTGAAGTCAACCTGTATCGCTCGTGTTGTTTTTTGATATATCTGTACATCCTCAACACGCCCGAATCCTCCAGACGTTGAAAATTGCGGACTAAAACTATCTGATAAAGCATTGAGGAAAGCGTGGAATGCGACAACCTCGTTTGTTCTTAAGTCATGAAAATAAAATGGGGTATGCTCGGCTTCAAGCATATTCTCAATGGCCTCGACTTCCTCTCTGGAAAATCTATTTGCACTAACATTTAGTGGAGTACCTGCCCTGGTTTCCATCGCGCCCTGGCTACCGCCATCTGCAGCTGGAGGAGTGCCCCGGGCAGTCTGCAACAGATTAACATAATCAAAGTTTGTAATCTCGTTGCCATCGAGGCCAATGATAGGTCTTGGTCGGTCTCTTCTGTAGATATCCATTCCCCTTGAGAAGAAAGTCGGTAAAAGATACATTGAAGGAACATTTCTTACAGATAAAGGACCAGACATTCCTTCGTTGCTTAAACGTCCAGCTCGATGTCTATTCATTGCGGTATTTTTAAGTCTATTTAGGTCTGTATTGTTTGAAAATCTCCATGGCTGCGGCTGCATCGTGGAACCGGCGGTTTGACTTCCCGCCGAAACTGTTTCAGCGATGATTGCCATTGCCCTTAAAAACTTTATTGCGCCACAGTTTGAGAGTGCAATTTTAAATACATTGTCAGTTAGCAAAGATTCGAGCCCGGCCCCTGTTGGTATCACAGGTATTACCGGAAGCCCGAAGTTGTTATCTGGATGGAATGTTTTCTTTAGGCCACGAATTGTATTTTTGTAGATACCCACTGCAGAAGGGTCTTTTTCAATTGTATTTCTAATATGGCTAATTGCAATTTGAACAATTTTAGTAGCTAGCTGGCCAGGATCGCCAACTGCCATTGCTAAAAACCTCGGAATTGGGATACCAAGGGCTTGAAAAAACCTTAGGCCATCATTTTGCGGTAGATCTGCCGGTGAAAGAGATGGTTGAATTGTTCCTTCCCGAAAATTTATTGCGATAGGCGGGGTATATTGTCCAAAACCAAATCTTCTTCCAGGCGGTAATGAGTCAGGACTCTCTGGTCTGTTTCCTATAAAAGCAGCAAGAGATAAAAGCCCCATTAGTCCATTTAATAGTTCGGTAAGCGGACTCATTATAGCTTCGATTGCCTGTAATTCAGTGTCTAGCAGTGACCTACCGATCGCGTTATGGTCAGATCCAAATGGAAAATCTGGTGTGTACGCAACACCCTGTCCGGTTGCAATTCCCTCGACGTCAAGCGGGATGCCTGGAACACCTGGAATATCAAATGGTCTAGTTGTTCCACGTTCTCCATACTCTAATACGCCATTCTCTCCTATTTCAGCCGTGTTTCCGTTTGCCACAAATTTTGCATCTGGATAGAGCTCAGACGCTTCACGCTGTGCGTTAGTAACAAATTGTGCAATCGCTTTGATTTTCTCTAGCTGTGGATGGTCTTTTGGTTGTCCATCGTCTGCAAGAAACTCGGGGCCAGATGAAAGCTCAGATTTAATAGAAAACGGATTGTCTGGTGTATTTGAAAGTGAGAATCTCGTGGTGTTTAATATAGAAACAACCTTTTGTCTTGTTTCATTTGTGTTTAGTAGAGTGTGTCCTGCTGTTTGACCATTCTTGTCATACAGAGGACCATCATCGCCATCCAAGTCTTCAAAAAAGCCAAGCTGTTCCAGTATTTTATAACCGTCCCTGATGTTCAGCTCTTCTTGCGATGTAGGAGTTTCCGATACAAACGAAGCTTGTCCGTCTGCTATTGTTCTTAATGGTGCTGGGCCGCCAGTGGTTGGATCAGTCATTCTTGTGGTGACTATATCAGGCTCGAGTGGATACTTATTCTGCTCTTCTAGTCTTTCAAGTCCTTTTGTGCGCTGTGACAAATAGTCGCCAATCAAACCTTTCGACTCATCACTAATGTCATCAATACGTGGCTGAGCAATTGGCGAATGCGAACCGGCGCTGACTCCGCCATATGGCGATTGGCCGGACTTTTCGGGGTTCATCGCTCCATTTCTTATCTGTTCAAGTAATTCACCGATAGTTGGCATTTTATTCTCCGGCTGCTTCTGCACCACCAGCGTCAGTGCCGCCGCGGTCAGTATTAATTATGAAGAATGGCCCATCTTCTGCTTCTTCGCCAAGAGCGGCCGCCAGGTCCTTAGAATCGATCTGTACCTTGAAGTTAACCTGTATGTTTAGACCCTCGTGTTGAACTGCCACAGAGCCATCTCCGGCGAGACCGTCTGCAACCTTTGAAACCATTGCATCCGCTGTAATAGGTCCCATTTCTGCTAGCTTTCCAGTAACGCTCTGAATTCCTGTTGCAACGGCAGATACACCATCCGCAACCATTCCCTTTGCGCCATCAATAATACTGCCAACACCGGGCAACATACCGCTGACTGTATCAACAAGCGCTGTTGGTTCGAAGATGCCCTTAATTGCACTTAAACCCATATCGGATGCTGAGGAGAGTGGGTCTGCAAAATCTACATTATCTGACAGTGCACTGTTCATTGCTTCCGCTAACGAGACAATAAATCCAGGAGGCGAAAACCAGCTAAAAGCGTTTTTAATCGCATTTTTGGCAGATTCCATCTTCTCACCAACAGCATCTGCAAAACCGTCCAAGCCCTCGGAAACGCTATCAACCATATCGGAACCCAACGCAGCGGCATCATCCGCAAGACCCTTTGCGCCCTCCCAAGCGTCTGAAGCTGCTTGAGAGATCGACTCTGTTGCGCCTTCACCAAAGATTCCATCCGTAGCGGCCTCCATTAAATCACCGGCTCCCTCTAATGCGGCTGAGCCGGCATCTGTAATTGCTGTCCCAATATCGGATGCGGCCATACCCCAATCAAATGCAACTAGGTCATCATATAAGCCTGCAGCTCCTTTCTCTCCAAAAATCATACCGGACAGTCCATCACCATAATCAAGTCCTAATAAGTCTGCGCCCATCCCAGCAAAGAAATCGACAGTATCTGTCATACTTTCGGCAGTTCGCATTGCTGCGCCGATTGGTGCAGTTGTTGCTATCTCAAATGCGTCCCCAAACTTCTCGAACGCGCTGGTGTCTGGGTCAGTAAAAACATTCATTAATCTTTCACCAGAGTCCATTGCTTGCCCACCAACGCCGATGACTAAATCCAAAACAGGAAATGCTTTAGCAACTCCGCCGGCAAGACCTTTTGCCCCTTTGGCAACAGAAGTCATTGCCTTGCTATTACCCAAGAGCGCCTTGCTACTATCTGCTATAGTCTTCCCGAATCCTTTAACCTTAGCAGCCGCACCCGAGAAGAAACCTTTTGTGGATTCGACAGCACCGCTAGCAAAGCCTTTTAGTTTTCCAAAACCATCTTTTGATTTTGTTACCATACTGTCAAAGAAACCGCTTACACCGGCCGTCACGGATTTAATAGCTTTTCCTGCCTGTGTGGTTGTTTTTGCCCCACTTCCACCTACAGTTGGTGCTTTTTTTGGAGTGGCTAGCTTCTTGGCCCCTTGTACAGTTGATGTTACAGCTGTTTTTCCTGCGGCGGCAACTTGTTTGGTTGCACTCACAGCAGCCTTCGTAGCCTTACCGGCAGCCGATTTAACATTATCAACCATGTTTACAAAGCCTTTTTTCACTGAGCTTGCCATGTTTTTAAGGCCATCTGTCAGGCCCTTAAATGCACCTTTGACAGACTCCAATCCACTCTTGATGGCGGTCATCGCTCCAGTACCCGCTGTGGAGAAAGCACCAAAGGCGAGTGCTGCTTTGCCGCCAAACTTGCCGAGACTTTTACCCATTTTACCGAAGCCTTTAGTTCCTTGCTTTTCAAGGCCTTTCATATTTTTTGCCATTCCAGAGTTTTTACCAAATGATTTTTTACCTAAATCATCCGCCCCTTTTGAAAATGCTTTCGCGCCTTTGCCTTTCCTAAATGCTCTTCCAAGTTTACCAAGGCCGCCGCCGACTGCGTTAAAAACCATCTGCGCAGCAAATGCCTTCGCCATCGATATTGCGATTACCACCGTTAAATATTTTATAAGAAGACTCTTGATTTTTTTACCAGCAGGTGAATCCATAAATGTTTCGAATAGATCTGCGACAATATCCATCAATCTATTAAATGCCTTTTTTATCTCGTCTTTGTTCTCTTCCCAAGCGTTCTTTATCTTCTTAATTGCGTCACCAAAGATTCTCTTAAATGCGCTTTGCGTGGTTTTATCAGCCTCGCTGCCTTCTTTTGTGCCATCATCAACTGCATCGCCTAGTATATCACCAAGGCCGTTTAGAAGATCTGGTATAAGTGCAATTCCTTCAGCAATGATTGTTGCAAGGCCTTCAGCAATTGTTGATGCAAAGCCAATAAATTCATCGCTATTTAAGAACTCCTTTACGTCCGCCATTGTATCCGCGATCAGATCGCCAAAATTGTAGTTTGGATCTGTTGCAAACTTTTC
>MDSZ01170570.1_pt1 | contig 11879 bp, 5 predicted proteins | sample 811201 | NCBI WGS metagenome assembly MDSZ01 (sample SAMN05326647, study PRJNA326480) | marine metagenome | isolation source: seawater | place: Indian Ocean: North | collected 2010 | reverse complement strand
TGTAAAAATGCTTCTGCTATGCTTTTCACATCTGCCAAAGCTGGTCACCTTAATATGTTACCACAAGGGCAGGCCGAGAAAGATAAGCGAGTCCTCGCCATGGTTGAGGCAATGGATGACGCAGGCTTTGGAAATTGCAGAAATTATGGTGAGTGTTCTGCTGCTTGTCCCAAGGATATCTCTTTGGATTACATCGCGAAACTTAATCGTGATCATGCGAAGGCTAAGCTCAAATCGATTTTTGCATAAATCTTAAGTAAGTTTCTCAAATCTAAATAAGGTTGCGAGAACGACGAACCTTTGGATTATACTTAGACATGCCAAACAATGAAAAGCATGTCACTTGGGGTGGTAGATTTTCTGCTCAGCCGAATGCACTCATGCAGGTCTTTGGAGAATCGGTATCATTTGATAAGAGACTGGCGTCTTACGATTTGCAGGGAAGTCTTGGTCACGCCGCGATGCTATCTCATGTTGGATTACTTACGGATAAAGAATTTAGCGAGATCAAGACTAGTATAGAGGAGTTGCAGGAAGAAATTTTAAGGGATGATTTTCCATGGAAACTAGAACTGGAAGATGTACACATGAACCTAGAGCAGGCTTTAAGGGAGAAAACCGAAGCAGCTGACAAACTACATACGGGAAGAAGTCGTAATGATCAGGTTGCTATAGATATGCGTCTCTTTTTCAAAGACGCTTGCTCTAACCTGCAAATAAGTCTCGAAGGTACGATGCAGTCACTTCTCACGATTGCAGAAAAAAATGCATCCTTGGCAATCCCCGGTTACACTCATCTGCAAAGAGCCCAGCCGGTTACAGTAGGGCATCATATGCTAGCATACATTGAAGCATTGGGTCGTGACCATGAAAGGTTTTCGGTAGTGGCTAAGCATGCGAATTCCTGCCCCTTGGGTTCCGGGGCAATTGCCGGATCCACCTTACCCTTGGATCGAGAATATACTGCGAAGATTCTTGGATTTGTAGATGAAAATGGAAACCCGTGTTTGACAGCAAACGGAATGGATGCGGTAGCTGATCGTGATTTATTCTTAGAATTTGCATCTGCTTGCTCAATAACCGCACTTCATTTATCACGACTTTCGGAAGACTTAATTCTATGGAATTCTTCAGAGTTTGGGTTTGTTTCGTTGCCAGATGCTTTCACCACCGGTTCATCTTTGATGCCACAAAAGAAAAATCCAGATTGCTACGAACTAGTTCGTGGAAAAACAGGTCGGATAGTTAGCAATCTGACTAATCTTCTGATCGCTGTGAAAGGCCTTCCCCTGACTTATAACCGGGACTTGCAGGAAGATAAACCGCCGGTTTTCGATAGCTTCGACCAGTTATCTGTTTGTCTTGCGGTAGTGAAAGGATGTATGGAAGGAACTCTTTTCAATGAGGAAAAGTGTGAGTCTGCAGCATCTGATCCTCTGCTTCTTGCTACAGATTTGGCTGATTACCTAGTCATTAAAGGTCTACCTTTTCGGCAAGCTCATCATGTTGTGGGTGAGTTGGTTGGTCTTGCTGAATCCAAGGGAGTAAGCTTGACCGCTATCAGCGACGAGGAGGCGTCAGGAGTTTCAGAATTTCTGACAGGCGAATGGCGCGAAGTGTTTGATCTCAAGAGAGCCTTTTCCATGAGGGAAAAACCGGGAATGCCGGGACCTAATCAAATAGCCACTAGGATTGCTCACTGGAAGTCTGTTTTGTCTGGCATTTAGGTCTAAGAGATAATGGGCAGGATTCCATATATTCTCAGCCTGATACTTTTAATTTCTTTTGTTCGGGTAGATGCAAGAATTTGGACAACCGTAGATGGTAGGACGCAGACGGGGGAATTATTTGAAGTCGAAGGAGAAGAGGTGGGTATAAAAATCAAAGGACGGGAGTACAGGTTCTTGATCAGCAGATTCATTCTATCGGACCGTCAATACATTCGTGAGTGGTCCAAAGTGTCAAGATGTCACCGATGCTCCAAACCGATTGGAAATTCACGAGTAAGGGAAGCGGGTTCATATAAATTTCATGAGTCATGCTTTAAATGTCTAGTGTGCAATAAGGGGTTTCAGGGTGGTGAAAAATTGAAAAGGGATGAATGGGGGGGCATGGTTCATGCAAATCATTTTAATCAGGCTGTTATGTGCGATACTTGCTCGAGAATTATTTCTCTTGCTCAATTGACGCCCCAGCAAATCCTCAAAGATGGACGAAAAACCTGCATTTCTTGTGCTTCCGATGGGGTTTATGAAGTAAAACGAATGGAAGAAGTCAGAAAGAGAGTGTGGCCTACTCTGGCAGCATTGGGAATTTCTTTACCGAAGGGAGATGTAATAATAAGGGTTGTGGGAAAAGATGTGATTGCTAGACAGGCATTAAAAATAAATGCACGAGGCAATCTACGTGGTTTAACTCTCACGACTTACAAAATTGTCAGCACTAGTAAATCTACCCGAACCACTTTTGATCATGAGATCTTTATTTTGTATGGCATGCCGCACATTGAATGCGCATCTGTCTTGGCCCATGAATATGCTCATATTTGGTTAAATGAAAGATTTATAGAAGATTCCCCTCCTGTGGTGGAAGGATTTTGCAACTTGGTTTCAGAAGCTATACTATTGCGGGAAAAAGGTAAACTTGCCTCGATTATCCGTGAAAATATGAAGCAAAGTGATAACCCAGTATATGGTGCCGGATATCGCAGAATGAAACAACGGCTAGAAGTTTTGGGATGGACCGCCTTGCTTTCCGAAATGAAAAGAAAATCACAACCACCAACCCTCCGATAATATGAAAATAGACGCCCATCATCACTTCTGGAAATATGATCCTGACACCTATTCTTGGATGAATGAAAATATGGATATTCTGAAGGTTGATTATCAACCAGCGGATCTTAAGAGAGAAACTGAGAAGTCAGGTATCGATGGGGTAGTTTCGGTTCAGGCAGATCAGTCGCTTCGTGAAACCGATGATTTACTTGAACATGCAAAAGTGAATGACTTTATCAAGGGTGTGGTGGGTTGGCTCCCTTTAGCTGATCTGAATGTCAGGGATTTGATGGATAAATATGCAATTAATTCCTTTCTTAAGGGGATTCGCCATGTTGTACAGGATGAGCCGGATGATAGTTTTATTTTGGGAGAACAATTCAATAAGGGTGTAAGCTTACTCAAAGAATATAACTGGGTTTATGATATCCTTATATACGAGCGACAGCTCGGTCCATCCATTCAGTTTGTTGATCGTCACCCGGAACAGATTTTTGTTCTGGATCACATTGCCAAGCCTAGAATAGAGGATGGATTGATCGAGCCTTGGAAAACTCAAATGTTTGAAATAGCCAAGCGAGATAATGTTTCCTGTAAACTCTCAGGTATTGCAACCGAGGCCAATTGGAATAAGTGGAAAAAAGAGGATCTATTCCCCTACATGGATATTGCCTTGGAAGCATTTGGACCTGATCGCATGATGTTTGGCTCTGACTGGCCGGTTGCGAGACTTGCAGTTGAATACGGTCCTTGGGTTGAGGTCTGCCGTGAGTTTATTGCAAGTCTTAGTGGAGATGAGCAAAGCCTGATTGAAGGAAATGTAGCATCAAAAGTTTACGGTTTGAATAAATAAACTCCCAACCGGGACTATTAGCGCTGGTAGATTGGCAGGTAATGATATTTTACCGCCAACGCTAGCATAGCCATCGACGAGCAATACACTTCTCCGGCACCTGATTCAGAACCACCACCTTGCCATGCTCCGTTTTCCCTCTGCATAGGAAGAAGAATTTCCTCAACCAACTTACGGGCTTTGTCCGCATGCTCATCTCCCCTCTGGTACATGGCCTGGGCGTAGTAATAGGTTCCATAAAAGAAAAACTTCCTGTTTGTTTTGGGAATATTGTCAAGCAACCAGTCGGCTGCACCAAGCACAAAAGGTGATTCGTATTGCCCGCAAACTTGCATGGCAAGAAGTCCAGCAGCCGTAGTTGTATATTCTGGATGCCCTCCTGGTTGGTAAGCAAAACCGGATTTTTTATCTATGGGTTCTCCCTGATCATCCAGCTTAGACTTATAAGAACGTTCTAAATATTCAATCGCATCGGAAATGGCGGATGATGGAACATCCAATCCTGAATTCTTGGCAGACCGTAACGCCATAAGCTGCCAAATCGTAACCGATAGATCTGCATCTCTTGAGTCGGGACTATACCGCCATCCTCCCTGTTGGGCTTGGTTCTTTTGCACTTTTTGTGATCTTAAAATCAGATCAATCGCTTTCTGACATTTTTCCCTAATTGATTTATCAGTCTCTTCATCCATTCCCATACCCAGCATTTCAGCTAGGGTGAGAGTTACTATACCATGTCCGTACATCCTGCCTCCATCTTTCCCGAAGTAACCTACTTCATCTTGATTTTTTTCAAGGAGTACGAATTCAAGTGCTTTGGCCATAGCCTCTCCATTTTCATTCGGATGTATAGGCAGGTGCCCAACGGCTGCAAGCGACATTAATGATAGTGCAGTAATGGCTATGGGGTTCCCGCGGTCATAAATTGCACCGTTATCTTTTTGATTACTTAAAAGGAACTCAATACCGGACTTAATGGCTTTATCCACTTCATCGGGCTTGAAAGGGTTTTTCCACTCTGCAGACTCAACCATTCCGGTTGGTTGACAGAGCACTGCTTTCGAAAAGGCGGTAAGCAGGATAATAAAGAAAGATGATCTTCTAAATAAATTAATCAGAAAGTTCTCCATTATTTTTTGGTGGTTCTTGCTTTATTTGCCATTGCTTGAAAGTATGCTTGCACTTGATTCCTGTAATTTTCAGATACCCTTTCACGTTTGGCTTCCAAAAGATCTTTAGCAAGCCTAGGAGGAAGCTTACCCCAGTCATCTTCTTCGGTTTGATCAAAATCAGGCAAGTCGCCCACTTCTGCAACGGGAGCGACCTGATATTCACCATCAGAAGAATTCATTTGGTTTCCTTGTGTATCAGACATGATTATTTTTGATCGTTGTTGTGCCATGGCTTGGGCGTGTGCTTCGGTTGCAAGTTGAAGAGACTGTAGTGCAAACGCCATGGCCTCAATTGGAGTGGCCATAGCACTCTGTTGTCCAGATCCACCCGTACCTGGTCCTGTACCAGGTATCGGTTCACCAGGTAATTCGTTAGGCTCGCCGGAGAATTCGCCGGGCGTATTTTCACTACCAGTTTGCTCACCTTGAGCCATTTCAGAGGATGAAGTAGCCTCGGCTACTTCTCCCTGAGATTCGGTAAAAGGATTCTCATTTTCAAAGATGGCCTGATCAAGGGAATCAAGAGTTTGGGCAAGCACTTCGCTGACTTCAGCGTTTGTAAATGGAGTACTTGAAGAAAAAGGGAAGTCAGTGCTGTCAGTGTCTTCGGCGGGTAAGTTTGCAAATTCACTGGAACCTTGTTCGGAAGGATTATTTGAAGAAATGGATTCAGGGTTAATAGGTTCGCCTGACTGGAGATTTTCTAAAGCTTCGACTTGACTCTTTAAAGTATCACTTGCTTCATTAAGTGCCATGGCGGCACCAGGAAGATTTTCCTCAATGAGGTTCGGAGAAAATGGTTCGGGAAAATCTTCAAGTAATTGTTCCGCTGCGTTGGCAAGATTGGACGCCATTTCAGCTTGTTGAGATGCTTGCACTGATTCTTCCTCGGCAAGCTTTGCCGCCTGTTGTGCAGAATTTGCTAACTCTTGTGCATTCTCAAGATTTTCTCCTGCCGCTTCAGCAAGGGAAGCAAGTTGCTCAGCTTCTTCTTTTGCTGATTGAGCCTCACTTGCAACTTCATCTGCTTGTTGTGAAGATGCACTACCTTCCTGAGCTGCTTGTGCTACTAGATCAGCATTTTTTTCTAGATTCTCAGCTAATTGTTTTGCTTGTTTTGCATCGTTGGAGGCTTCTAACATTTCAGCTTTCGCTTCCATAGCGGCTTCGGCTGTACTTTTAGCTGCCTCTTGAGCAGATTCTGCTTCAACAGCAAGATCTTCGGCAAGCTGATTAAGTTCTTGTTCCGCTTGGTTTGCTTGCTCGCTAAATTCCTCCGCCTGTTTCTGCAATTCAGTAAAAGAAGGTTGATCTTCCAGCGCACCTTCAATTTCCGACGCACTATCAGCAAGATCTTCAGCCACCTGCTCATCTCCTTCGGGTTTACTTTGATTTAGTTCTTCAGCCAGATCACTCGCAGATGCGGCAAGATCTTGTAATTCATTTGCTAGAGCTTGGTTTTCCAGAGATTGTGCGGTTTCTTGAATTTGATTAAGTGCAGCATCTTCAGTGGATTCAGCAAGTGATTCCAGCACATCACTTGCCTCCTGATTTTCCAGTCTTTCTTCATGCCTCGCAGCCCGAGCCAAATCCTGAGAAGTATCAAAAAGTTCTTCAGCTATTTGTTGCTGTGCTTCTTTGGCGTCAGCCAAAAGTTCCTGATTACCTTCAGCACTTTCAGTTAATTGATCCAGTGCCTCAGCGAGTGCCTCTGCTTGTTGCTGAAGATCCAGTGCCTGTTGAGCTGCTTCATCGGCAAGTTCAGAACCTTTTTTACTAGCTTGTGCATTTGCTTCCTGCTCACCCTGTTCAGCAATTGCTTCAGCGATTTGTTTCGCTTCTTCTGCCTGAGTGAGTGCTTCTTCTGCCTTTTCATTGGCAATGTCTACATCTGCTTGAGCGAGTTTTGCTTTTTCCTGTAATTCTTCGGCTATTTTTTGTGCCTCTGAAGATTCCTGCTTTGCTTCTTTTAAGTCCTCGGTAAGTTCGGCAAATTCTTCTTTTGCTTCATCAAATTTTTCCTTCGTATTTGGATCATCTGGTTGTTCGTTTGATTTTTTTTCTGCCTGAGCAAGTTCTTGTTCTACCGCAGACAGCTTTTCTTTAATCTTATCTTCTTCTAATTTCTCAAGGAGTGATTGTTGCTGTGCATTTTGAGCTTCTTCATTTTTCAGATCGGCATCTTTCTGCAGTGACTCAGCTTGTGCCAGAGCATTTTTAGCAATTTCTTCGGTTTGAGTAGCTTTCTTTTCAGCTTGCTCTGGGGTTATGTCTGCCTGTTCAGCTAAATCTTCCGAAAGATCACCTAATTCGTCACTTGCATTTTTTAAGGATTCAGCAAGTTCTGAGGCTGCATTCTTCAATTCCTGAGTGTCAGGCTTTTCCTTGGCAAGGTCTTGGACTTTTTCACCCGTTTCATCAAGTGCTTCCATCACTTCTTCTGCTATTTCAACAGCCGTTGTGGCTTGTGCTTTTTCTGCCTGTTCTTGAACTGGCTCGATTTTCTGCTCTGCTAATTTTTGTGTTTCTTTCGCCAATTCTTCCAGTTTTTTTGCAAGCTCCTTCTTTTGTTTCTGGATTTCTTGATCTTCTTTTTCCAGTTCATCAATCAAATTCTCTTCTTCGGTAAGTGCCTGCTCCAATTCTTCTTTTGCTTCCTCAACAGTTTCCTGAGCCAGATCAGATAATTCATGTTGCATGACTTGATTTTGATCGAGTTCCTCTACCAGTTCTTCAAGAAGTTCTTCAGGAGCAAGTTGTGCTAGGTCGGCTAATCTTTCAGCCTGAGCATACTGCTCTTCGATTTCTTCAGACATTTCAAGGGATTCCTCTAAGTTTCGAAGTTCCGCCCTTGTCTCTGCCACTGACTCTTCTTTATCGAGTTTTTCGAAATGATCCGCGATAAGATTTAATTCTTCAATAAGTTCCTCTTGTTTTTCGATGGCTTGATTTGTTGAATTTTCGATTTCTTCCTGATTCTGACTCTGTAATGTATTACTCAGTTTCTCTACGATTTCTGATTCCGTCTCTTCTACCAATGCAGCTGCATCGTCAGAGTCCCTTGCTAATTCCCTGCCTTGCTCATCAAGCAGATTTTGAATATTTGCTTCTTGTCTAAGGGCTTGGGCAAAATTTTCCACAGAGTCACTAATTTGCTGTTGTTCTTGATTCAGTTTATTTAGATCCTCTTTTTTATCAGCCAATGTTTGATTGGCATCGTCTTTAATTTCTTGAGTTTTTTCTTTTTGTTTTTCGGTTTCAAGTGCAAGTCCTCTGGCTAATTCAGCAAGAGTGGGAGCGTTTTGATTTATAAATGAACGGGCTTCGCGAACATCATCTTTTAATAATGAGATAATTTTCTGTAGGTCCTGAAACACTAGATTTGCGTCTTCGATCATAATCGTGATTTCCTTTCGATCGAATTTCAGGCGATGTTGCATTTCTCTTACAATATTTTTTCTGTACTGTTGGTTGGGAAGTTTTTTCATGATCTCAATTACTTCTTTGGAAAGTCTCATGCGATGCATACTGTCCAGTATTGGTTTCCATATCGCTTCTGCTCGGCCCCATTGTCTTGCACATTCAGCTCCTTGCCAAGAAGTGGGTTTCGAGTTTTCCTTCCTCATGAAAAATATAATTTGATTAGCCGAGCCAATCAGATGGTGTTGTAAGAGAAGGAGATCAAATGAAGTTCCTATCTTGGATGACTTTTCGGCGAGCTCATCAAAATTTTCGTTATTACGAATATCCTGTTGTATTTTAATTAGAGCTCTTCCGGTTTGTCCTGCATCTTTCACAAACAAGGCATTTTGATCTTTTCTGGATTGCTCAACTTCAGAGAGCATCATGGTTTCGGCAACGACAATATCAGTTTCTGAAAGAACTTCACTTACGACCTGTTCCATTTTGTCTGGCTTTGCTTGATCAATCTTCTTCCATTTTTTATTGAGTTCATCCCAAAACATATGGTTGCGATTTAGATTCCAATAAAGTTCCTCCGATTTTAGACGGAATGATTCTCGTGATTTGGATGCTAATTTTTGTCCTGTTTCCTTAAGAATGTTTTGGATGATTTTCTCCCAGTCTAAAATTTGCTTTTGAAGTGTTTTTCTATCTCCGTCAAATTCACCTAGAGATTGTTGTAATTTTAATTGTTCGGATTTAATTTTCTTTAAGGCAGATGAGCGTTGCCAGTCCCGTGAATAGGATAGGCTTTTAGAAACGGGTTCCCATTGGCTAAGTGCCACCTCCTGCCTGCGGACTATAAATGGAATGGCCTTTCTCTCTTCAGCATTTTTAACCAATTCTTTTTGTCTTTTAAGAAGTGATTTAAGGTAAGAAACTGCCACTGTTTCAGCATGTTGATTGAGTAAATCCTGTGAGACATTACGGAAATTTCCCAACATGGATATCCTTCGGCTTAAAACTTTTCGTGTGAGTTCACTTGTGCGAGTGCGAATTTGATTCTTTTCAGTACTTTTTTCTATATTTTCAATCAATTTTCTCCAAGTGGTGCCTAAAGTATGAAGAATTTGTCCTTCTGCCTGTGCTAAAATGGATAACTGAAATGAATCAGCACCCCTTGGCATCGAAACCAAAGATCTAATGGTATTTTCGTACGCATCTTGTGCAGTGGTAATAAATTCGCTTTCTGCCTGATTTCCCTTTTCAAGAAAAACGCTTAGATCTTTCTTATTTTGCTGAAAATCCTTTAAAGAACGTTGGAAGTTTTTCTGCATTAGTTGCGACTCTTCACGCATTACATCGAAATGCTCAAGAACCATTGCCTTCTTTTCCAATAGATTGAGGCTACTGAGTTCAAAATCTCGTGAGATAACCGACAACTCAATTGTTTCTGTTTCCGAATTAGTTCCCTTTAAATCTCTGGCTCTCAATTTAAGCAAAGCTTGGGTTCCCGGTTTAAATTTGTGTAAAAGCAAGTCCAGGTTGAAGTTAATTGCCACTGAATTTTTACCACGAGTGTCAAGCATGTTGGGGATGGTAAATGCTTCCCATTTACCCTGGTTTTTTTTGATAAGATATTCGACACGGGCTAAACCGAGATCATCCTGAGCAAGTGCAGAGAAACTGAGCAGATCACTTGGTGCCACAAGTAGCTTTCTTTCGGTAGGTTCGACCCATTGTACTAAAGGTGCTAAATCTGGCTTCACTGTAATTTGGAAATTGGAAGAGGGTTTCCCTTCCCAACCCAGTTGTTCATCAATGAGATTTTTCACCCTGTATGACCCCGGATGGGTCATTCGTATAGAAGTGGGTAGAATATTCTTTTCTGTATCAGGTTCTAATTGACGTAATTCTCCAGGTTTTTCGACCCATTGGAATTCCAGTTTTCCAGATTTTAATGGTCGGTTAGCAATCAGTGAGAGTTTTACAGTCGTACCTTCCCATGCTTCCAAGTCACCGTGATCATCAATTGTTTCAATTGATTTAAGCTCGGAATATTCAGGAAATTCAAAAGTCTTTTTAAAACTTTTAATAAAAGGTCGGGCACCAACATCCATTTTCCGCCATTCTGTTTGGGGTGCTTGGTCAACAAGGATTCGATACTCAAATGCTTCGTTACCCACATTATAATCCACGAAGAATTTTTCGGGACTTCGCTTACTCAGGGTGACATCTTTATTTTCTTTCTTAGTTTTGGTCTCGAGGGTAATCTCCTTGAAGGTTTTATCTGCTTTTTTCGGTTTTATTAAGGTAACAAATCTAAGTGGTTCATTGCTTGGCGTGCGGGTAACATTTTCATCAGGTGAGAGAATACGAACATCATAATAGCTTACAGGGGGAAGGTTCGACCCCGGCATAATTGCTCTTTGCATGAGTAATTTAAAATCACTTCCGAAATCTGGAATCTGCATTAATGCAATGGTTAAGGCAATCAAGCCCGCAGTTCCTCGTAACCAGTACTTAAGAGTACCTAGAGGAAGAACATTTTTGATGTCTATCTTGCTTGCTTTTGTCGATGCTTGGCTTTGAACCAGTTTCCTGAAAATTTCAGAATCAGTGGATGACTGATTTGAAATTCCCAACTCCACTGCGGACAGTAAATCCTCCCTTAAATCTGGAGATGATTGTTCAAGAAGTCGGGCCAGTTTCTTTGAACTAGGAAGTTGCAATAAAGGGCCTACACAAGTTATCCAAAGTAGGGCTATAACTAAGAAGTAACCAATGAATGAAAGCCCACTTCTTAAATCGCCCGACATTCGACCTTCGGTAAGATAATCAATTAGGGCAATTAAGACAAAAGTTCCGAGGAAACTGAGAACACCGGAACAGAGTCCTCGTAACAAAATAAGATTTCTTCTTCGCAATCGAAAATCATCTAATTTACGGGTGATAATTGGATCCAATTCAGTATTCATATCTAGTTTTCTATGTGTGATGTGATTACAGCATACCGGCACGTTTTCGCAGAAACATTTCCAAGCCTAAGGTAAAGACAACGAAAATAAGCCACCCAAAGCTTTGCCAAAGAATAATTTCTGTTATAACAACTCTGCCTGAACTGATTGGACGAAGTGCGTCTTTCAGTTCCTTAAAATTTTCTTCGCGAAAAAAACTACCCCCTGAGATCTCGGACATTTCCGCAAGAAGATTTTCATCACAGGTTAGGAAGTCTTTTTCCTTATTCGCTTCAGGCCTCACATTAAACCTTAATCTTTGATCTGAGAATTCCATTTCATCGAGTATTCCAGGTGCCCTGACTGACATTTCATAGGAATCAGGATCTAGGCCAAAAACCTCACCAGCAAAAAGTCCATTGCTTGAATCTGTACCTGTTAGAGGAATGGTTGCCACCACTTGTTCTCCTTTCCATATAAGTGCATCCACATCGGGGTAAGGTGGCTCGGGTGCCTTCCCTTCGTTATCACGCAGTCGGACCCGAAGGGGGATCCCTTTACCAGGGTCATGATTTCCACCACCGGCATCCATTGACAATTGATTCTGATTTAATGCAAAAGGTCTTTCCATGATGATGGCCAAGAGTTGATTCCAAAATCTTTGATGGTAAAGATCTGCCACTTCGTACCTCCATCGCCATGTCTCATCGAAGCCCAT
>MDSZ01136811.1_pt1 | contig 11879 bp, 12 predicted proteins | sample 811201 | NCBI WGS metagenome assembly MDSZ01 (sample SAMN05326647, study PRJNA326480) | marine metagenome | isolation source: seawater | place: Indian Ocean: North | collected 2010 | reverse complement strand
TAAATTATCATATAAACAATTCCAATTACAATTAAAACATTTCATTTTTTTATAAATATATTTATGTTTTTTTAAATTTTTCTTTGGATATGGAAAAAACCTGTTGAAATGTCCTCCTCCCAAAAATGTAAAACTTTTTTTTTTAAAATAATGTGCAAGATGACCAGATGCAGAATCATTAGAAATTATTACTTTAGCCAAGTAATGAAGATAAATAAAATCATCAAAATTAGTTTTTCCTGCCAAATTTATTATATTATTATAGAAAACATAATTTTTATTTATAAAATTTTTTTCATAATTATTGCCTACAATTACTATTTTGGTTTTATTTTGTTTGCTAATTCTCAAAGATAATAATATTTTGTTTAAACTAATATTTCTTTTATCATCTGATCCACCACAAGAAATTAGTATGCAATTTTTAAATTTCAATAAACTCTTATCTTTTTTGAACTTCAAGTTTTTTTTGTACGAATAATTACCTCTAAATAACTTTTTTTTAAACTCATTTAAATAAATACTCTCATGACTTCTCTCTCTAGTTTCAACTAATTTATTGTAGTGATAATTTGATATGTTATTGAGAAATCCTTTTTCATGAATTTTTGATCCAATTTTGTTACTTGAGTTTGTAATTTTTACAATACAATCTGAGTAATAAATATCTCTATCTCTGTGAAAATTAATAACTCGTTCAAAAAAAAATTTTCTCAAAAAAAATAATTTTTGATATCTATATATAACATTAAAAAGAAAACTTTTTTTATCACAAGCAATAAATGTAATATTTTTGTAATGTTTTTTTAAATATTCCTTTAAATTATCATTGCATAATAAAAATATATTTTTTTTTTTAAAAGATTTTATTATTTGATTAAAATGATCATTCCATAATATAAAATCACCATATCTATCTAATTTAATTAAAAGTATATTGTTATTAGTTTTAATTTTGGGAGTAATGAGAAATAAAAAAATATCTAAAATAGACAAAAGTAAATAATAAAATACATATAAACTTTTAAAAAACTTTCTTAAATATGTCGTTGAGATAATCATAACTTTTTTTTACATATAAATTTCTTTTTTCATATATATTAAAATATTTATTATCACTCTGAGCATAATAATAAATTAATTTTGGATGATATATGTTTTTTAAATTAAATGTTCTAATTTTTTTTAATTTTTTATTTATAAATTTTGTGTTAGTTGCTTTTAAATCAAAGCCAATATTTTTCACAAGATTTAAATTAGGTCTAATACATAGTCCATTACTTTCTCTAATGAACATATCCCATAAATAGTCCCAGGTAACAATTTTATTATTAAGTGTCCTGTTATAAAGATAATTTCTATAAAGATTCATTTCTCTATCTAAAAAAAAAATTTTTTTATTTTTATTTTTATAACTTTTATTTTTGAATTTTTTTCTAAACTTTATCCATCTGTTCTTCCATGTCGCCCAACCCCAAACATGAGTAACATAATTAAAATGATAACTAAAAGGTGAATCGATTTTTTCAAGATGATTAAAGCCAGATATATGAAATACTTTTTGGTTTTTTCTATACTTATCTAGCAATAAAGAACAAAAAAGATAAAAGGAGTGATTGGGTATAATATCATCTTCCAAAATTATACCCTCTTGATTATGGGAAAAAAACCAATCGATAGCTTTTAAAATAGAATTTTTTACCAGTAGGTGTTCTTGATTAAATAGATAATATTTATTTCCTTTAAATTTAAAATTTTTTATTAATTCTCTACACTGAATGACTTTTTTTTTATCTTTTAAATATAAATAGTTATTGTTGTAGAAATAAATACCTTTTATATATTTCTTATTAATACTACTTAAAACTTGTTTAAGTTTTTCTGGTCTATTATAGGTAATAATTAACAAATTTTTTTTGTTCACAGTATTATTTTAGATCTTCCTCGTAATCAATATCTATGGAATCTTTTTTAGGCATTTCAAAAAGGTCAAATTTTCCAAAAATTCTCCTTTTATTTTTTAATTTTAAAAATTTAGATGTTTTGAAAATAAATATTGCACCGTTTTCAATAAAATAATTTTTCATGTATTGTGTATTTTTTCGTTTCTTATAATTATAGGTTATAGATCTCAAACTTTTATTCCAAAGAAAAATATTATCTTTATAAACACTAAAAATGCTATCTAATTTATTTCTTTCATATTTTTTGATGCATCTATTTATATGAATGTGATTTCTTAAAGGTGAAGTAGGTTGAAGAATTACAATATTTTCAAAATTACTTACTTTTAATTCTTTTTTTAATAAATATAAAATCAAGCTTTCTATTGATGAATTATCTCCAGATAGAAAAGAAGGTCTTTTTATAAACTCTATCTGTTTATATTTTTCTAATTTAGATTTTGCTAGAATTTTATTACTATCAGAGGATACAACTATTTTTTTTTTAACTTTAAGTTTTAGTGACTCTTTAAGAACAATGTCAATCAATGAATATCCTTTAAACTTTCTTAAATTTTTATTCTTAATTCTCTTGGAATTTTTTCGTGCTGGTATAAGTATTAAATAATTCATAAATTAAAATTATGATTGATAAAAAAAAATTAGGGATTATGCAAGGACGTTTAAGTAAAGTGTATAGAAACAAAATACAATCTTTTCCATTCTTTAATTGGAAACAGGAGTTTAAACTCGCAAATAAAATCGGCTTAAAAAATATAGAATGGACAATTGATAACTATAAATATAAGAAAAATCCATTATTAACTGATAATGGAAATGAAGAAATACAATATCTAACTGATAAATATAAAATAAAAATTCCGTCTGTTACAGCTGATTTTTTTATGGAGGACAAATATTTCTATTATCATAGAATTAATAAATATTCTAAGTTTTTCAATTTTTTAGACAAATGTTCAAAAAATAAAATTAATTTGATAGTTATCCCGTTAGTAGATAATTCCTCAATTAAAAATAATAAAGATTTCTTAAAAATACTAATTGAAGATTTTAAATTTTTAGAAAATAAATTAAACCGATTAAAAATTCAATTAGCTTTTGAAACTGATCTGGGGCCTAAATTAAATTTAGAATTCATGGAATCATTAAATAGTAATATATATGGTATAAACTATGATATCGGAAATAGTATTGGATATGGCCATAATTATAAAACAGAATTCAAAATATTAAAAAAATATATTAAAAATATACACATTAAGAATAAAAAAAAAAATAAAACTTGCAATTTATTTTTAGGAGATGGGAACATAGAGAAAATTGTAAGTTATTTTCTAAACAAAGGTTACAAAAAAAATTTTATATTTCAGACAGCTAGAGTAAAAAAAAGACATTACGATATAATTAAAATATATTATAAACATTTTTCTAATGAATGACTAAAAATTATACAATAATTACAGGCGGTGGAGGATTTTTAGCGTATTTTTTTGCAGAAGCAATACTTGAGGAAAATAAAAATTTATTTTTGATAGATATTGATAAAAGAAAACTGAAACAAAATAAAACAAAATTAGAAAAAATATTTAAACAAAAAATTAAAACAGATGTTGTCGATGTCACAAACCTAAGCTCAATAAAGAAATTTCTTAATAAAAATAAAAATATTTTTTTCGATAATTTAATTAATAATGCCTCGAAAGACTTTAAAGTTAAAAAAAATATTAATTCAACATTTAGAGATATGACAAAAATATCTTTAAAGGAATGGAACTCTGCAATCGATAGTAATTTAACAAGTTATTTTCTTGTTACCAAAGAAATCGGTAAATACATGAAAAAAAAAGAGAGAGGTAATATCATAAACATTGCGTCTGAATTGTCAGTGATAGCTCCAGATAACAGAGTTTACAATAAAGGAAAAAATATTAAATTCTATAAACCTGTAACATATTCAGTATGTAAACATGGTGTTGTTGGATTAACAAAATATTTAGCATCAAGTTGGGCTAATTATGGAATAAGATGCAATTCCTTATCTCCTGGCAGTGTATACAAAGATGATCAAGATAAATCTTTTTTAAGTGAAGTTTCAAAGAGAGTTCCGTTATCGAGATTAGCTTACCCAAATGAATTAAAAGACGCTATTAGGTTTTTAATATCAAGTGAAAATAGTTTTTGCACTGGGCAAAATATTATTATTGATGGTGGGAGATCGATAATATGAGTGTTTTTACAATAGCTGAGATTGGAATTAATCATAATGGAGATATTGAAATTGCTAAAAAACTTATTAGACAAGCAAAACGATGTGGATTTGATGCTGTAAAATTCCAAAAAAGAACAATTGAGGAAGTTTATTCAAAAGAAGAATTAGATAGCGCTAGAGAGTCTCCATGGGGAAATACTTTTAGGGATCAAAAATTAGGCTTAGAATTCGAAAAAGAGGAGTTTGATGAAATTAATGTTTTATGCAAAAGCTTAAATATAAATTGGGGTTGTTCAGCATGGGATATTAATAGTTATAAATTTTTAAGAAATTATAATTTAAATTTCAATAAAATTGCTTCTCCTATGTTAACAAATTATTCACTGCTAGAACATGTAGCAAAAGATGGTTTAAAAACTTATATTTCGACAGGAATGTCAACCATCGAAGAAATTGACAAAGCTGTTCAAATTTTTGAAGATGTAAATTGCAATTATGAATTAATGCATTGTGTATCTAAATACCCTTTTGAGGACCATCATGCTAATTTAAATGTCATTAAATTTTTAAAGAAAAGATATAAATGTAATGTTGGCTATAGTGGACACGAAAAAAGTGGTCAACTCATTTCTTGGTCAGCAGTAGCATTAGGAGCATCTTCCATTGAAAGACATATCACATTAGATAGAACGATGTATGGAAGTGATCAGTCCGCTTCTCTAGAAGAAGTTGGATGTAAAAAATTGATTAAAGGAATAAGAGTAATTGAAAATTCTTTTGGGGAGAAACAAAAAACTATTTTAGATATTGAAAAAGAGACTATAAAAAAACTTAAATATAAACCTTAATAATAGAATTTATTTACATTTTGGTATAAATCTTTATTTTTCTTGAACCAGTTAACTGTTTTAATAATACCTTCATCAAAATTTACTTTAGGTTTCCAACCAGTTAAGTCATTTAAGAGTTTGTAAGAACCTAATAATAAATCAACCTCAGATGATTTTACACGCTTTCTTTTTGGATCAACTATAATTGTATTTTTTTTTCTAGCAATTTTTTTTACTAATTTAACTATCTCGTCAATTTTATAAGATCTACCAGTTGCAATATTAATAGTTTTCTTATTACATTTATTGTTATTTAAAATCGTAAATACTGCGCTGCATAAATCTGAAACATATGTGAAATCTCTTGAGGTATGTAAATTTCCAATATGAATCTTCTTTGAAAACAAACATTGGTTGATTATTGTCGGTATTACTGCTCTCATAGATTGTCGAGGACCGTATGTATTAAAAGGTCTGATTATAGTAGCATTCAAATTAAACGATTTAATATACGACTCAGTCAATTTTTCAGATGAAATTTTAGAGGCTGCATATGGAGATTGAGCTTTTAAAGGATGATTTTCATCAATCGGTAAATATTCAGCATTTCCATAAATTTCTGATGTTGAAAATACGATAGTTTTTTTTATATTTTTGTTTTTTAATGAATTCTCTAAAATATTAAAAGTACCAAGTATATTATTGTCTACGTAAGATCTTCTCGCTTGGTATGAATAAGGTATGCTAATAAGTGCAGCACAGTTTATAACCAAATCAATATTTTTAGTTGCAATCTCAATCGAATTTTCATCTCTAATATCTCCAAAAATTAAATTAATTTTTGACAAAATTTTTCTGTTAACGCCCGATAGCCATCCAATATTATTAAACGAATTATACTGTACTAATGCATGAACCTTAAATTTTTTTTTGAACAAATATTCGACCAAATGACTACCAATAAATCCCTCAGATCCTGTAATAAGTACATTCATGATTTATTGTTGTATAATATATATATTAAATTAATCATATAAAATTATGAAGTATAATATTTTTGAACCAAATTTGACAAATAAAGAGAGAATAATGCTTAATAAAGCATTTGATAAAAAACTTATTTCCACATACGGAAATTTTCAAGAAAAGTTTGAAAAAGAATTTAAAAAAATAAAAAAATTTAAATATTGTATTAGTTTAAACTCTGGTACTTCAGCATTACAGTTAGCACTAAACGTTGAGGGGATAAAAAAAGATGATCTTGTTATATTACCCAGTTACACATTTGCCGCAACTGCTAACAGTATTATATATAATGGAGCAAAACCTTGGTTTTTTGACATAAATAAAAAAAATTTATGCTTAGATCTTAAACAGGTTGAATTAACTCTATCTAAAGACACATTTAAAAAAGGTAAATTTCACTATCACAAAAAAACTAAACAAAGAATATTTGGAATTTTAATTGTTTTGTCATTTGGAATTGTTCCAGACTTAAATTATTTAAAATTACTAAAAAGTAAGTTTAACTTAAAAGTAATTTTAGATGCTGCAGCAGCACATTTTTCAAATTCAAAAAATAAAATATCAAATTATGATTTTATTACATGCTATTCTTTCAATGGTAATAAAAATATTACTTCTGGTGGAGGTGGTATGCTTTGCACGAATAACATAAAGAAATTTGAAATCGTAAAAATAAAAAGTAATGTTGGAAAGAAAAATAAATATGAATATTCCAATATAGGATACAATTATCGACTTACTAATTTAAATGCATCTATAGGCTATGCCCAATTAAAAAGATTTTTGAGTTTAAAGATAAAAAAGTACCAAATAAATTCATATTACAATAACAATATTAAATTAAAGTATGTTGAAAAAAATAAATTCAATAAATTTAAATTAGAATCTATTTGGATTTATTATTTAATTTTAAAAAAAAAAAATTACTTAGTAAAAATAATTGAATTCTTAAAAAAAAAAAATATCGAATGTGGAAAATTTTGGGTTCCCTTACATACTCAAAAACCTTACAAAAAATATTTAAGCGAAAAAATGGAAAGTACAAATTTAATTTTTGATAAGTTAATTGTTATACCATCTTCAACTTTTTTAAAAAAAATTGATTTGAAATATATTGTTGAAAAAATTAATTCTTTTTCTTAGTTATTGAATTTGCTTTGAAAAAGTTAAAATTTTTTTTTATTTTTGATTTCTGAATTAATACAGAACCTGCCCCAAAATAGTTTGAGCTAGTAACAGTACAATCTCCTAAAATTTTAGCACCTGGGCCTATAAAATTATTTGAACCTATATTTGAGCCATGAGAAATGATTGCATTATAATAGATTATATTATTATCACCAATAATTGTATCTGGCCCAATATAACAATTTGGACCAAAGGAGTTTCCTTTACCTAATTTTGAAGTTTTTGAAATTACAGATTGTGGATGATATATATTAATAAAATTAATTTTTTTATATCTACGAATTATCTTTGATCTTTTTTTAATATCACCAATGGCAATATTAAAATAATATTCTTTCTTAAATTCAAAATTATTCTCAGATAAAACAGGAAAATCTATAAAAGTTTTTTTTAAATCGTCAGAAATAAATCCTTTTAAAGTATAAATTTTACTTAATTTTTTATTTGCAATAAACCAATCAACAACTTCAGATGCATAACCACCACTTCCAAATATAAATAAAAGTTTTTTTTTCAATTCAATTTAAGTCTAATTTTTTTTAGATTACTATGTGTTCCGACATCAATCCAGTCTTCATAAATGTAATAAGCGAGAACTTTTTTGTTCTTAGAAATCATATTATTTATAAATTCAGGCATATCTATTTTCTCATTTTTAACGTATTTTAATAAATTCCTTTTTAATATGTAGATTCCTGCACTAAAATAAAAATTTTCTGAAGGTTTTTCCATAATTTTTTGTACAGTATTATTTTTTAATTCAACTTTTCCAAAGTCTAGATCTAAAACTTTATTTTTTACTAATATTGTAATGTCAGCTTTTTCTTTTTTATGAAATTCATTAACCTCATTAAGCTTAAGCTTTGACCAAACATCACAATTTATGACAAAAAAATTTTTTGATTTAATTTTTTTTTTTTTTAAAAAAAACATTGATCCAGCTGTGCCCATAGGTTTTGTTTCTTCAATATACTTTAAATTTAGGTTTTTCATTTTTAATTTGCCAATTTTTTTTTTCATTAGGTTTTTCATAAAATTTATTGAAACATAAATGTTGTAATATCCTTGATTATAAATTTGATTAATTAAATTAAAAATCATTGGGGCGGAGCCTATTTTAATTAAAGGTTTGGGCAGTTTTTTTGTAATAGGCAATAATCTCTCTCCTCTTCCTCCGGCCATAATAATAATCGGCATATCATTAAAATCTCTATGTTCTCTTTGTAAATTAAGGAGTCTAATAAACCTATTTTTTGAGTCTGAGATAATTGCGTATTTATAAATTTTTTTTTTTTTTATCAGTAATTTTTATTTTATTTAATTGATTTTCTTTTATCACAAATGGCTTTTTGTTCATAATGGAAGATATATTTTTAGTATAATTTATTTTTTTTAAGAACAGTCTTCTAATATCTCCATCTGTAATTACTCCTTTTATAATTTTTTTATTATCAATAATAACTAAAATTTTAGTCTCTACTTTATTCATTATTTTTATAGACTTTTGAATTGAAGTATTTATGTTAATGGTATTCATTGAAAAAATATATATTATGTTTAAAAAAAAACCATATATTATCGCAGAAATCGGATCAAATCATAATGGATCTTTTCATAAAGCGAAAGAAATTATTGATTTAGCAAAAAAAGCTGGATGTAGTGCCGTTAAATTTCAATCTTTTCAAAATGATTTATTCTGTGAAGAATTTTATGAAAAAAATAAAGATATTAGTGAACAAATAAATAAGTACTCTCTAACTTTACCTGAATTTAAAACTTTGAGAAAATATGCAAAATCAAAAAAAATAGATTTTGGTATAACTATTTTTTCAAAAAATGAATTAAGTAAAATTAAAAAATTTAAACCCAACTTTATTAAAATTGCATCAATGGATTTAAACAATTTTCAATTATTAAAAGATGTATCAAAACTAAAAATTAATTTAATAATTTCAACCGGTTTCTCCAATTATGAAGAAATAAAAGAAGCAGCTGACATAATGAAAAAAAATAAGAAAAAGAATGTAGTTTTTTTGCATTGTGTTGGACTTTATCCAGTTAAACCAGAACTTATAAACTTAAATAGTATGGAACATTTAAAACTTATAACCGGTTACAATGTGGGATGGTCAGACCATTATATTGGTATAAAAGCTTCTGAAATTGCAGCTATTAAAGGAGCAACTGTGATAGAAAAACATTTTACTTATAATAAAAAAGCTAAAGGATGGGATCATCATATATCAGCTGATCTTAAGGATATGAGGAAATTAGTGAGCAAAATTGAATTAAATTCTTTAATTTTGGGTCAGAAAAAAAAAATAATTTCAAAAAAAGAAACCGATTTATCGAAAATAATGCGAAGAAGTATAACTATTAAGAAAAAGTTAAAGGCCAACCATATATTAAAAGCTAAAGATTTACAGTTTCAGAGACCTGGGACAGGAATAGAACCTAAAAAAATAAAAAAAATAATTGGAATGAAATTAAAGAGAGATTTATTTAAAGGGACTATTTTAAGATACGAATATTTAAAGAATTAATCTTTAATTTTAAGGGCCATAAAAGCTTCAGCGTAATTAACATTTATTTGTGAACCCCTTAGTTTAGATAAAGCGATAATAAGTTTTTCGTTTCTAGGTTGATTATTTTTTTGGACTTCTGTTTTATAAATTTCAAATGTTTTTACTTTTTGCTTTATATACTTTGAAATGTCGACAAAGTAATTTGGATTAAATTTTTTTGCAAATGGATTTAGATTTTGCTCTGTTTCACTTAATACTTCCATCATTAAGATTCTATTTATAAAATTCACCTTGAAGGATTTTAGTGAACTGGTTATAGACTCAGATATTATTTTATGATCAGAATGTACATCACCCAGAAAAGGTATTATCAAAATTTCTGGCTTAATATCTTTTAATAATTGAGAAATTTTTAATATTATTTGACCTTTATCTAACTGATAAAGCATAGCAGATGGAAAATTAAGTTTGTGAACTTTGCTAATATTTAATTTCTTTTGTACCTTTTTTATTTCATATCTTCTATTTTGATATTTTTTTCTTAAGAAGGCGCTGTGTTTATTATTTATCTCGGTACAAATAATCCAATGAACTTCATATTTTTTTTCTTTTGCATATTTTAAAATTGTTCCACCACACCCTAAAGTTTCATCATCTGGGTGAACTGCGATGACAGCTAAAATTTTTTTTTTCATAAATGTTTAATTTTTTTCAAAATACTTAAATCTATTTCATGTTTAAATAAAGTTATTTTACCATCTATACATTGAATAGTGATTTTTTTTTTATAGATATTTATTATTTTTCCTGGATAAAAATTGATTATTTTTTCCTTTTTATAGGTGCTTTTCCATATTTTAAATATTTGTTTTTTATGTTTAATATGAGCTCCAGGATATGGCTTACTTAGTGCCCTAATTAAATTATAATTATACTCACATGTGGAAAAAAAATTTAATTCTCCATCAATTTTTTGTCTCTTTCTAAAATAAGCACCATGTTTATATTTTTTTTGTTTTATTTTTTTATTTTTTTTTATTTTTTTTATTAATTTTATTACTTGTTTTTTTGAAGCAGATAAAACTCTATTATATATGGTCTTCATGTACTCATTTTTTTTAAAAAAGATTTTTTTTTCATCTAAAATTTTCCCATGATCTATTTCTTTATCCAATTGGAAAAAGGTGGAATGAATACAATCATGATTTAATATGATTGGCCAAATAAGTGGGTGTTTTCCTCTAAAATGTCTTAAATTTGATGGATGATAGCCAATATTAATTTTTGTAAGATTTAATACTTTTTCTGGTAATAAATGTGACCAACCTAAAGCTAAAACGATATCTGGATTAAAATTACTTATTTTTTGAAATAATGACTTTTGTATATTGTAAGATGAATAGTGTAAAATAATTCTATTTGACAAGTCTGAAAAATTGGCATGATCACTATTAAAGCTTTTTTTTCTTGTTACTAAACAAACTTTATTTTTTTTATCTTTTAAAATAGTTTTAATTATTTCTTTGGTGAAAATAATATTTCCGAATATTAGTATTTTCATAAATACGAGTACCAACCTTTATAGTTATAGTTTCTATAAATAAATTTTTTATATTTATATTTTTTTAATAAAGTATTAATTTTAGTATTAATTTTGATTTTATCTTTTTTTGAAGAAAATAATTTTAAATTATTTATTACAATTTTCAAATCTCTATCAATTTCTTTTTTGTATATAATATTATTTATAAAAATATTATTTTTTTTAACTCTATATAATGATAAAATTTTTGATAAAAAAATTCCTTTATAATTTTCAATTAATACTTTTTTTATTAAATACCAGTCGAGAGCTTTGATTTTTTTTAATTTTTTTTTATAGTTTAAAAAATTTTTTAAAATTGAATATTTTATTGCTAAATTTGAAAATCCTATGAAATTACAATCATTTATATCCTTTAAGGTAATATTTTTTGTTTTGTAATTCAAAAATTTTTTTTTTTTTTCATTAAAAAAAACCTGCATATTATGTACTATAAAATCGTAAGTTTTAATATTTTTAATAATTTCTGAAATTCTATTATTTTTCATAACATCATCTGAGTCTATAAAAATTATCAAATTTGGTTTTAAAATT
>MDSZ01267395.1_pt1 | contig 11880 bp, 12 predicted proteins | sample 811201 | NCBI WGS metagenome assembly MDSZ01 (sample SAMN05326647, study PRJNA326480) | marine metagenome | isolation source: seawater | place: Indian Ocean: North | collected 2010 | reverse complement strand
GGCCGAGGAATGGCTGCCACATGGTCTGGAAACCGTTTTGGGCACACAGGCTATCTTTCCCATGACGGCACAGTTTGAAATGGCCGGCAATCCAAAAGAGAACGAGGTGGCCGGTGCCTTGCATGACCGGATTGATGCTGTCTGGCCCATCCTCGCCAAGCGGGTGCGCGTGGTTCCGGAATATGGCCAGATGTTCGTCGAGACATTTGACGATATTGATACGGCCGAGGAGGTCACCATTGCCCATATTGGTGAGGCGCTGGCTGCGTTCATCGCCATTGAATTCCGATCGGATGATTCTCCCTTTGATGCGTTTCTGGCAGGAGACGAAACAGCGCTGACGCCGACGCAGCGACGTGGTGCCGATCTGTTTTATGGCAAGGCGGGCTGTGCTGATTGCCATAGCGGATCGCTTTTGACGGATCAGAAATTCCATGCGCTGGCGATACCGCCATTTGGTCCGGGACGGACCCGCCGGTTTGACCCATATACACGCGATGTGGGCCGTATGGGCGAAACCGATGATCTGGCTGACGCCTATCGTTTTCGCACACCGTCACTTCGCAATATCGCGCTGACAGCGCCTTACGGGCATAACGGGGCCTATCCTGACCTGGAAGGCATCATTCGGCACCATCTCGATCCACAGGGCAGCTTTGATGCCTGGCGGCAGGATTTTGCACAGCTCCCCGAGGCGCCATGGTTGGCCCCGATTGATTTTGTTGTTTGGCAGGACAGGTTTGAAATTGCAAGGGTGCGGGCGAAAATCGATATTACGCCGCGTGCGCTTGCCGATGATGAAGTGGCAGCGCTGGTGGATTTCATGGGTGCATTGACCGGCGCAAGTGCCAGCAATCCACTGTTCGGGGTGCCGGACAATGTGCCGTCAGGGCTGCCCGTCGACAAATGACCGATCCACACGCATCTGCCCCAATTGAAGATGTGTCTGACACGCCGCTTACAGATGCCCTGCTGGACCAGTTTGCGGCCTATTACCTGATCTGTGTGCTTGGCATGGAGATGCTGGAAGAGGCGCGCCGTCAGCAGGCCATTGCAGATCGGGCGGTCGATTGAAAAATATTGAGAAACTATATTTTGGAGTTGTCGGTGCAGTTTGACTTTGTAATAGCTGGTGCAGGTTCTGCCGGTTGCGTTCTGGCGAACCGCTTGTCTGCCTGCGGCAGATACAATGTTGCCCTAATCGAGGCGGGTGGGCGTGACAGGTCCCCGTGGATTCACATTCCGGTTGGCTATTTCAAGACGATGGGCAACCCAGTTACCGACTGGTGTTATCACACTGAGCCGGACCCGGGGCTGAACGGGCGTTCGATTGCCTGGCCACGTGGCCGCGTGCTGGGTGGCAGTTCTTCCATTAATGGGTTGTTATATGTCCGCGGCCAGACACAAGACTTTGACCACTGGCGCCAACTTGGGAATGTTGGTTGGGGCTGGGATGATGTGATGCCCCTGTTCCGGCGCATGGAACATTGGGAAGGCCATGCCTCAGAGGTGCGCGGCAAGGGCGGGCCCTTGAATGTATCTACAGGCTGGTTGCGGCGTAATGTGGTGGACTTGTGGCTCGATTCAGCTGCCGCGTTGGGTTACCCGCGAACGGATGACTATAATGGTACCGACCAGGAAGGTGTTGGCCACTTTCAGATGACAATGCGGCGTGGCCGGAGGTGCAGCAGTGCGGCTGCTTTTCTAAAACCGGCACGCCAGCGCAAAAACCTGAAAATTATTACGGGTGCCCAAATTCGTCATCTGGTGATGAAAGGGCGGCGCGCTGCCGGTGTGGTCTATCGGCAGAATGGTTATGATGTCACGCTGCTGGCTGGCCGCGAAGTTGTGCTGTCGGCAGGTGCGTTGGGATCACCGCACCTGCTGATGCTGTCAGGAATCGGGGATGGTGCGGCATTGCGCGACAAGGATATCCCGGTCATTCATGATCTGGCCGGCGTTGGGCAGAATTTGCAGGATCATCTGCAGGCGCGTCCGGTTTTCAAAACTACCGCAAGCACGATCAACGTAGAAACTCGTTATCCTTTGCAGCGTGTCAGGATGGCCTTGCAATATGGGTTGTCGCGCCGCGGGCCTATGGCCATGGCGGCAAGTCTTGGCACCGGCTTCCTGAAGACGCGGCCAGAGCTGGAGACTCCGGATATCCAGTTCCATATCCAGCCTTTCAGCGCCGACCGTCCTGGCGCCGGCACACATCCCTTTTCTGCATTTACCGCATCAGTGTTGCAGTTGCGACCCCAAAGCACAGGGCATCTGGCGCTGAAATCGAGCTCGCCAGATGATTATATCGGTATTCATCCGAATTATCTGTCGGCGCAGACCGACCGAGACACGATTGTCGCCGGGGTCAGGATGGCGCGCAAGATTTGTAGGGCAGAGCCGGTGCGCTCACTGATCACCGAAGAATATGCGCCCGGCTCGTTCGTGCCGGATGACGACGCGGCAATCCTTGAATGGGTGCGAAATACCGCGACCACCATCTATCACCCTACAGGCACATGTAAGATGGGCGCTGACTCTATGGCGGTCGTTGATCCGCGACTTCGCGTGCATGGCATTGAAGGGCTGCGCGTCGCCGATGCCTCAATCATGCCGGTGATCACATCTGGTAATACAAATGCACCAGCAATGATGATCGGCGAAAAGGCTTCTGAACTTATTTTAAAAGATATTCAACAACCACCGCGTTAGCGAGTAGCGCATATTATTTTGCGATAAGATGCTGGTATCGTTGTCAAGAACTCTGCCCACCCGTGGCATCAAATTAGTAAATAAGTACGCTCAATTGTTCCCACTTCTTGGGTTGATAAAAACGCTGGCAAGTTATCCATTGACGTTAATTTGTGGACACATTACGTGCTCTTCACAGCATTCATGAAGCGGTCGCGAATGATAACTGGGTCCACTGTAATCACTGGCATCTTGGCATTGCCGCTTTCGCATTTACAAACAATTATTGTCATCTCACCAGAGTCGAGTGCGGCTTGAAGCACCTGTCCTGTATCTTCAGCAGAACATTCAATGACATTTTCACAGCCGCAGGCTTTGGCTACCTTGCTGAGTGAAGTCTTGCGTCCAGCATAAGTCGGCTGATCACCAGTCGATCCATAGGAGCCATTGTCGATAATTAGCAAAATGAAGTTGCCAGCTGGGTTGTTAGCGATGGTTGGCAATGTTCCCAAATTGGTCAGGACAGATCCATCACCATCAATTGAAATGACGGGTTTTGTTTGTGACAGCGCAAGCCCCAATCCAATTGAAGATGCCAGCCCCATAGTTCCAAGCATGTAGAAATTACTCGGCTGGTCATCGATGGCATGGAGTTCTTGGCTGGGAATCCCGATGTTACAAACAACTAGCTGATCACGAAGGATGGGCGCAATTTCCTTTAGTATCTCGGATCGAATCATCTCAATACCCTCCCCAGAACGATGCGTCTGTTAAAATGGCAACCGGCTTATTACACATGAATGTGTATTTGAGGATCTTGTCGAATTCATCGACATCATCGCGTTGATGGAAGTGATATGTCGGGATATGCAGCTGAGCTAACAATGCCTTTGTATGGACAGCCATCTCAACCTGACATGCGACTGGCTCGCCAAGTTCGCCCCGATAGGAAATTAGCATTGGCAGTGGCATCCGGTAAAACTGTGTTAGCGTCGCTAAGGTGTTGATTGTCACGCCGATGGCTGTGTTCTGCATGATGATTGCGGGACGCTTACCTCCCATGAATGCACCGGCGCATAAACCCATTCCTTCATCTTCCTTGTTGGATGGGATATGAAAAATTTCTTTGCGACCATCAATCTCGTCAATTACCCCGGCTAATTGCTTGCAGGGTACTGTCGTCACGAAAGATACGTCATTCGCAACAAAGTCATCGACTATCCTCTTGTTTATATCCTCTTGCATTTTGTCTCTCTCTGTAAGCTTTTTTGTGAGATAAGGCCGGTCAATTTAGCTTTTTGTTTATATTGTCTATTAGCTCAAGGGCCTAAGGGACCAAGAGAATTTTTGGTGATGCGACCTTATGGTCTCTGAGATCAGAAAAAGCCGCTGCCCCATCTTTAAGGTCACGCATTTCAAACCAGTCCAATGTGCCAAGATCACCGTTGAAGATAGCCGCAGCGGTATCGCTGAAATCTTTCGAAGTATATGTATAAGTGCCCATAAAGGTGATTTCTTGCAATGTCAGACGTCTTGAATCAATGCCGCCGCTTGCCTCCCCAAGGCCAATATGAACAATAACTCCGCCAGGCCGGGCAGATCTGCATGCTAGCGCGCGGCTTGAGGCATAACCAACAGCATCAATTACAATATCGAACTGAATGTCTGGATCCAGCCTGTCCGGCTCAATGGCGCGGTGTCCAGCTGCCTGCTCGACGATCGCCCGGCGATCTGCGTTCGGCTCGAGGATTACAGTGTCCTTAACACCGAAATTTGTAAGGCTTAGAGCGCTGCCAAGGCCAATTGCGCCGCCGCCTAACACAAGCGCCGAAGTGCCGTGCGTCGAAACCCGTTTGCTTGCAAGGCGTGAAGCATGCCAGCCGCAAGCGAGTGGTTCTGCCAAAGCCGCCATGCTTAGAGGCACATGATCAGGAACTGATACGACATTGGTTTCTGGTATGGATAGCCATTGTGCAAAAGCGCCTTCACGAGGAGGCATAGAAATGATCTGGCGGTTGGGACACAAGTTGTCATGACCAGAAACACAAGCGGCGCAACTGCCACATGAAACAAGTGGATTGATAGTTACGCGCTCAGTGTTGCGTTTGCCTCCGGATATAGTTCCCGCTGCTTCATGTCCAAGGATAAGTGGTGCTGGACGACGCTCGTCATGTCCTAGATACGCATGCATATCGGATCCGCAAATGCCACAAGCTTCGATCTTTATGAGAAGCTCATTATCCTTTGGAACAGGATCTGGAGCGTCCTGAAAACTTAGACTTTCAGGGCCGTCGTAAATAAGTGCCTTCATTTTGCGGTAAACCCCCCATCAACCATCAACACCTGACCCGTAACATAGCTGGAGGCTTCAGAACAAAGAAATAGAAGGGGGCCGTCCAGATCCCTGAGTTCTCCATTTCTGTTCATACATGTCTGCGCAGCGTTGCTTGCCGTCCGCTCACCATCGGCGAACACTGGGGCCGTAAGCTCGGTGGGGAAAAAGCCAGGTCCAATGGCGTTGGCGGTAATGCCATGCTGTGACCAGGCTTCCGCCATGGCGCGGGTGAGCTGTGCGATACCCCCCTTGCTAGCGCCATAGGCGATGCCACCCGGAAAAGCACGCAGCGCTTGCAGCGAGGCAAAATTAACAATCCTGCCCCACCCTCTGGCCTGCATCGAAGGCACCAGCGCCTGACTTAGAAAGAAGGGCGCTGATAAATTGAGGGCGATAGTTGTATCCCACCCGTCAGCTGTTACCTCGTCGGCGGGTTGACGCAAATTAACACCTGCTGCGTGGACAATGATGTCCGGTGCGCCAAAAGGTCTGATGATGGCAGCTTTCAGCTCGTCCAAATTGTCTCGATCAGCAACATCTGCGACGACAAACGCTCCGTTGTCTCCGCTTGCAGACTGCCATTGTGCCAAAAGTGCTTCACGGCGCGCGACACCCACAACCTGCGCTCCAGCCGCCAGCAGGGTGTCTGCGGCCCTCAATCCAAGGCCGGAGCTGGCGCCGGTAACACATGCAATCTTGCCAGTCAGGTCAAAAAGGCCGATAGGGTCAGTCATTAGCTGTCAGATCAAAGACTTCATTTGGAAAATATTTCGCAAGCCTGACATCAGCTGCACGGGCGTGCCCCTCCATACCTTCAAGACGTGAAATGCGAGCCGTCGCTTCCGCAATCGGCTTCGCACCTTCGCGTGTGGATTTTTGCCAAGTTACAATTTTCATGTATTTGTGAACGGACAGTCCTCCGGTGTAATGGGCTGCGCCAGACGTCGGTAAGACGTGGTTGGTACCGGACGCTTTGTCACCAAATGACACCGTAGTCTCTTCGCCGAGGAATAGTGAGCCATAGCATGTCAAGCGGCCCAGCCACCAATCTAGATCTTCGGCCTGAACCGTCAAATGCTCTGGCGCATATTCATCGGACGTAGCAGCCATTTCTTCGCGGTCAGAGCAAAGGATCACCTCGGCATAATCACGCCATGCAGCTGTCGCATTTTCGCGATTTGTCTCGGGCAGATCGTCGATCAGGCTAGGTACCAACTCCATTACCTTTTCAGCTAGAGGCCGATTATCTGTCACTAGCCAGACCGGCGAGTTGTAGCCATGTTCAGCCTGCGATACTAGATCGGTGGCCACAATCATAGCATCGGCCGTCGCGTCAGCCAAAATGAGACTGTCTGTCGGCCCGGCAATCATGTCGATGCCAACCCGGCCAAATAGAATTCTCTTTGCCTCTGCAACAAACTGATTGCCTGGACCGACAATGATATTTGCCTTTGGCAAGCCAAACAGTCCAAAGGTCATTGAGGCAACGCCCTGAACGCCACCCATGGCCATTATTTTGTCAGCACCACAAATATGGGCCGCAAAAATGATGGCAGGCGCAATGCCCACGCCCGGACGTGGTGGTGAACACGCGATGATCGATTTGCAGCCAGCCACCTTTGCGGTTGTTACAGTCATCACCGCGCTGGCGATATGACTGTAACGACCACCAGGAATGTAACAGCCGGCAGCGCTCACTGGAATGGCGCGTTGACCAGCAACGAGGCCAGGTACGATTTCATATTGGATATCGCCAATGGTCTTTTTTTGTTGCTCGGCAAAACGGCGGACATTGTCATGCGCAAAGCGGATGTCATCCTTTACCTTCTCCGGCACCAGTTCGCATGCTGCATCGATTTCCTCTTGCGTCAGCATTATGTTGCCATCGTATTTGTCGAATTTTTCCGCGTATTCCAGCGCCACAGAATCGCCGCCAACTTCAATATCGCTAAGTATTTTTTGAACTGTCGCCGTGACATCTGACGCGTCGGTTGCGGATGTGCGATTTGACTCTTTCAGATATGTGCGTGTCATCGTCTGGAAATCCTATCGGTAAATTTCAGGTAGTAAACTTGTCGAGATTGCTGGCACGAACGCAATCAGCAACACAACAACAAGCATGCAAAGGACAAAGGGTACGGCACGTGCGGCAATCCTCAAGATCGACTCGCCAGTAATGCCCGATACGACAAAAAGGTTTAGACCCAATGGTGGCGTGATGAAACCAACGCCAAGGGCTGTAATCATCATAACGCAAAACTGGATCTCATTCATGCCGATATTATCGGCAAGCGGCTTAAGTATTGGCGCTAGGATAACGATATTAGGTGTCGTTTCCATAACGCATCCAGCAGCGATCAGAATGCCAATCATGAGGAGAATTAGCAGATAGGGATCATCTGTCAGCGAGGTTGCCGCACTAACAAACCCTTGTGGTACTCCCATGATTGCAAGCGCCTGTGCCAGAGGCAGCGAAAACGCGATAATGGGCAGAATGACGCCGTTAACTTTGGCTGAACTGACCAGCATTGCAGGAAAATCAGATAGTTTTAGCGTTCCAAGGATAAAGCCGATAACGATGGTTACTATAACCGCAGTTGCGCCAGCTTCGGTTGGAGTCAGTCGTCCAGAAAAAATGCCGTAGAAGATGATTCCCGGAACGATGAACGCATACCATCCTGATTTTACAGATGTCGTAAGTCTCGCAAACCACTCTGAAAAGGTGATCAGCCCACCTCGCTCATAGGCATGAATTCGATTCATAACGATGTTAGTCACCAGGATCGCTGTCAGGATCGCAAGCCCCGGGATAACGGCTGCTAAGAACAGGGTCGATGCCGATATGCCGAGCACAAGGCCAATTACGATATAGGCGATTGATGGAGGGATCAGGATACCCGTACAGGCACCCGCTGCGACTAGCGCACAGGCATATGGGCGTGAATAACCCGACTCCACAAGCCGAGCGATCGTCATCCGTCCCACTGCAGCGGCGCCTGCTGCATCGGAGCCTGAAATGGCAGAAAACATGCCACAAACCAGGACAGTCGCTGAACCGAAACCGCCTTTGGCCCAACAAGTCAATGCCTCTGCAATATCAAGAAACTTGCGTGACAGGCCTGCGCGCACCAGAACATCACCGGTCAGGATAAAAAGAGGTACGGCAGTCAGGGCGAATGCATCAATACCGTCGAATAGACTCTCGCCAACAAGACTAAGTGGCAGGTCGCCGGACATCAGCAACATGGTGATTGCTGCTGCTCCTATAGCTGCCCAAACGGGAATAGCCAGCGCAATTAGGCTTACAAAAAGGATGACGGGAAGATAAAAATCCCAGCCAAGCTCGACTGTCTGATTAAGTGTGTTCCACAGCACCGCTATATCACTCAGTCAAAAAGCTTATCGCCTTCATAAACGGGCGTGCCGTTGCGAAGGCTGTTAATGTCGTTACGAAGCGACTGCAGAAGACGCCAGATCATAAGTGCAAATCCAATCGGTACTGCCATGAGGAACCACACCATGGACACCCTGAGGCCATGACTGACAGAACCGAATTTCGCAGAAACTAAAACGGTCTCGAATGACCAGTACAGGGCGATGATTGCCACGCCCATCATCATCAGGTCCCCGAAGATATATGTAAGCGCTTTGGCTCGTGGTCCGAGATAACTCAACAGGACGTCAATACGGATGTGCGCGCGCTCCCTCACTGCGGCGGCAGCACCAATCCAAGCAAGGTAGATAAAGGAATATCGCACGATTTCCTCACCCCATATCGATGAATAGGCGAAGACTTCGCGGCGCAGCACTTCCACGGCCATTGTCACGACAAGCATCACATAAAAAATTAACAGCAACCAGCGTTCAGCATTTTGGTCGATAAGGCGCAGCGCTTTCATTGATATATCTCTTTAAGGGCCTCTCAACATTAAAGTGGCTTTTATTCTAAAGAATTATCCTAAACAATTTTTTACCAACTGGACTTCATTTTGCTTTCAAGCCCAGTTGGTAAAATTGACTAACGAATTGGTGGGCACAAAACGACTTCGTGCCCACCGTTGATCTTATGCGTCGTGTACGTAGTACTTGCCTTGGGTGTTTGCCGCGTCTTCCAATTTGCCGAAATTGGCCATTGATCCCGCAAGTTCCTTCTTGAAGGAATCCCACTCAGAGCGCTGGTAGCCTCCAGCCGATTTCCACTCGGCAAGTTGGTCATCAGTGAGAGAGTGGAATTGGACGCCTGACTTTGCAAGCTCGGACATCGCATAACCACGAGCAGCAGGCACTTTGGCTAAGTTCATGTGACCGGTCATCTCGGACCCCCACATGACACCTTCCTGCACGTCTGATGGCAGGCTGTTGAACCACTCGAGGTTACAAGAATACACCTGGCTGTCCGGCACGGCCTGAGTGAATGTGACATGGCTCAAGATATCCTTGAAACCAAAGACATACAGCGCGCCAACAGATGGATCTAGGGCGTCTGCAACACCCTGCTTAATAGCTGAAGGTGTTTCACCCCAGGCCACTGGCGTCGGGTTGGCGCCAACCATCCGGTAATATTGCTGAAGCATCTTTGAGCCAGGGACGCGGAATTTCACGCCGGACAGATCGCCAGGTGTGATAACTGCTCCAGCGCCACCTTTACGAACGGCAACAACTCGTGGGTCAATGTTTACATAGAACAAGGCCTTGAAGCCATTCTGCTCGACCTTCGGGTGGACTTCCGTGTTCCAAAAGTTGGAATGTACCAGATTTGTGAAGCGCTGATTCGAGCCGCACAGATAAGGCATGTTGATCAAATCGACAGTGGAGGCAAATGGTGCAAAGTTAGACAGCGAATGCTGAGCAGCTTGGATAGTGCCAGACTGAACCTTTTGCACGAGCGCACCGCCGGCACCAAGTTGGCCACCAGGTGCAAGCTTAACATAGACCTTACCGTTCGTTGCGTTCTGGATGTTCTCCTTCAGGTCTAGCTGCAGGATTGGGTAGCTGCGCGAAGCACCGAGCACATAGGCTGTGGCAACTGTCATGACATGATCTGCTGCTTTTTCGCGCTCACGTTCTTCAGAGGCTGTTTGTGCTACAGCTTCCTGTGACCATAGCGTACCATTGGCTCCAAGAATAAGTGCTGCTGTGAAACTTCCACCTGCGGCAAGCTTCAAAAAATTGCGTCTTTCGATAGATTGAAGTTCTTGTGTATCGTCGTTCACTTTTTCCTCCATAAACAAGCCTTATCAGGTCTATAGTCCTTTGCTTTCGGCTTCGTTTTTCAATATGGCAGTAACAAAAAGAATTACCGCCGCGAGCAAGACCAGCATTTCAGAAACATCGTTTAAAAAAGGCGCACGAGTAAACGACCCGATAACCACATTCATCGCGAATACACCAAATGCCAACATGGACGTCGCTAGCAGCATTTGTGCCTCCTAGTCTTATGACATCAAGAATACTGTAAGCGCTTACATTGCTGAGGTGCAAGCCTTAAATGTAAGCGCTTACATCAGTGACGCATTGCTGATTAGTTTGAGTTGCTATTGGTGGAAGCGAAAATTTGGGTTTTGATTGCTAGGCTTTTGGCAGAATCACAGTCATTCTAATTACTAGGCAAACTAGTGTGCTCAAAAAATGAGGAAACGTATGACCACTCGGTCGATACCAACGCTGGATGATGTGGCAAAGCTTGCAGCTGTTTCGACAGCCACTGTCTCGCGTTGTTTGAATGCGCCAGAGCAAGTCAGTGACTCAACCCGTAAGCGCGTCAACAAAGCAGTTAAAGCACTTGGTTATACGCCTAACTTTGGTGCGAGATTCATGGCAGCGAAGCGAACTAACACCATCGGGGCCATTATTCCTACCATGGAAAACGCTATATTTGCCCGTGGATTACAAGCGTTTCAGGACGAGCTTCGCGCAAAGGGCTACACACTCCTTGTCGCCAGTTCATCCTATAAATCGGACATTGAAGAAGAGCAAATTCGTTCATTAATTGCGCGGGGTGCAGATGGTTTGCTTTTAATTGGGCACGATCGTAGCTCGGCTATAATGCAGTACCTCTTAACACGTAAAGTTCCAGCACTTGTCGCTTGGGCACATGATCCAAGCGCTGTTTTGCCATCTATTGGATTTGATAATTTTGAGGCTATGTGTGGCCTTGCAAAACATGTGATTGCGATGGGGCATAGTAGGATTGGTATGATTTCAGCTCCAACGGAATCCAACGATCGCGCTCGGGCACGAGTTCAGGCTGTGCGCCACTCTATGCAGGAAGCCGGAATATCGACACAAAATCTTAAATTAATAGAGACTGAATATGGCATCGAGACAGGCGCTATCGCGTTTCAATCTCTTGTTGGAAATAGCCAAGTCCCCACTGTCGTCTTTTGCGGTAATGACGTTCTAGCAGTTGGCGCCATGAGACAGGCGAAAAAGATGGGAATTGTTGTGCCAGATGAAATTTCAATCACAGGATTTGACGATATCGAGCTTGCGAGATTAGTTGAGCCTGAATTGTGCACAGTACATGTGCCCCATCGCAAGATGGGTGCGACGGCAGCTAGTATATTGGTTGATATGGTAGAGGGTAAATCATTCCCTCAAACAACCCAGCTTGATGTGAAGATTGAGCTCCGTGATTCATTATCAACGCGCCTTTAGTATTTTTTAAACGAACGTATAAAGGATACTAAATATTTATGTAAACGATCGTTTATATTTTTAGGATAGCAAAAATTATACGATCGTTTAAAGTACTACCATGGATGCGCAGTCACCCGCGATTTCAGCACGTACCGCCGATGCTATTCTGGCAGCGGCACGGCGACAATTTGCCAGCTATGGTTATGATGGTACCG